>Ga0209164_1005363_pt1 | contig 10958 bp, 9 predicted proteins | sample MTBNYHSulfiMetaG_FD_187458 | JGI IMG/M metagenome (GOLD analysis project Ga0209164, IMG submission 187458) | Enrichment culture microbial communities from rom New York Harbor, USA that are MTBE-degrading - MTBE-NYH (New York Harbor Sulfidogenic)... | ecosystem: Environmental > Aquatic > Marine >... | reverse complement strand
CCCGGCGCCCCCTGGTTTTGAACCGCATCCACCACGATCAACACATCGCAAGCCGCCACGATGCCCATCAGGCGCATGCCCAGAACCCCACCGTCGAGCACCTGGACATTGTCATCGAAATCATATTGTTCGGCGAGCCGCTCCACCGCCCGCACGCCCAGCCCCTCGTCGCGCAGCAGAATGTTGCCCAGCCCCAATACCGTGATCCGCGGCTTATCCGTGTCGCCCATTTTTGTCCCCATTCAATCAGGCGCCCTTCCTCGATTTAACACCTTAAACTCAATGTCGTTTGCTTGAGGCGCCCAGACTTCCATCTGGGCGGGGATAAACCCCGCCCCTACACCGCCCGTTTATGGCAACGGCCTGCGTTTCTTCCGAAGATTCGTAGGGGTGGGCTTTACGCCCGCCCGCAGCATCCGCGCAGGTTAACGACATGACTTTAAACTTTCATACTTTCCTACTTTTATACCTTCATACTCTTCTTTTATACGCCACCCCAAGCCCATCCAGTTCCTTCAACACCCTGCCGATCATCTCGTCGACCTTTTCGGCCAGCGCCGGGGTGAGACCGCAAATCAAGTCATGATCGTTTCCGGGTTCGATTCCCAACATAACCGCGCGGGGTCCATTGTCCAGCATTCGGCAGTGGGCCAACGCTTCGATGAAGGTTTCCTGCAACAGATGGTCGGCCCCATTGAGCCGCGCCATGATCTGCTGTTCCTCGAACCGGTAGATGGTGCCCGGGGCACCGCCCTGGCGTACGGTATCGATGGCGATCACCCGTTCAGCCCCGACCAGGGTCCCCACCAGGTGCACGCCGATGGTGCCGCCGTCGATGAGAAGGACACGCTCCCCGAATTCAAAGCGGCGATCCAACTCATGCACCAGGTGCACACCAAATCCCTGATCACGAAAAAGTGTGCAACCGATCCCCAGAATGACAACCGAATAAGTTTTCACGTCAAAGGCACGCAAAAAGGGCCCCCGCCGCAACCTTTCGCGAACGGGAGCCCTCAGAAAGAAGGTTAAATCACATTGACCTTGTAGGTCTGGTTGGATTGCGGATCGATCACATGCACGGCGCAGGCGATGCACGGATCGAAAGAGTGCACGGTCCTCAGAATCTCCAGCGGCTGCTTGGGGTCGGCCACGGGTGTTCCGATCAAGGCTTCTTCCACCGGGCTGCGCTGGTTTTTGCCGTCGCGCGGACTCAAGTTCCAGGTGGACGGCACGACATATTGATAGTTGTTGATCTTCTTGTCTTTGACATCGATCCAGTGGCCCAGGGCACCACGGGGCACGTCGTTGAGGCCCATGCCGCGACCGCTGTCCGGGATTTCATAGGGCTCATAGGTCTTGGTGTCGCCGCTCTTGATGTTCTCCACCAGCTCCATGGTCCATTCCTGCAATGCATCACCGACCGCCACGGTTTCGATGGCCCGGGCCGCGGTACGTCCCAGGGTGGAAAACAGAGCGGTGGCCGGAATCGACAACTGGGTCAAAGCCTTGTCGACCAGCGGCTTGATGTCCTGGTGCCCCTTGCCATAGGCCACGAGCACACGGGCCAACGGTCCGACCTCGCACGAGGCTCCGTCATAACGCGGCGCCTTGATCCAGGAGTATTTGCCCTTGTTCGGTTCGTACTTGGGATCTTCGGCCAGGGGCTTGGTCTCGCCCTCGTAAGGATGCTTGGGCGATCCGTTCTCGTACCAGGAGCGGGTGACATCCTCGGTGATCTTGGCTGGATCGACCATCCCGACGCCGGCCAGGTTGCGTTTCATGACCACGCCCCGGGGCAGGTAAAGGCTTTCCGGTTCCTGTTCGGTTCGCGGAAAATCGCCGTAGGCCAGGAAGTTCTGGGTGCCGCCGATGCCGCCCCAATCCTTGTAGAAGGAGGCCACTGCCAGTACATCCGGCAGGTAGACGTTCTTGACGAAATCCTGGGTCTCTTTGGTCACGTAGAGGAATTCGGCAATATGATCCGCGGTCAGGCTGGCCTGGCAGGTCACGCCGCCTACGACGAGAGACTGGGGATGGGGGTTTTTGCCGCCGAAAATCGCATGCAGGCGGGCCGTGCGGGCCTGCAGGCGCAGCGCCTCGATATAGTGCGCACAGGCCATCAGGTTGGCCTCAGGCGGCAGCTTGTAGGCCGGATGGCCCCAATAGGCATTGGAAAAGGGCCCCAGTTGGCCGCTGTCGACAAAGGTCTTGAGCCGTTGCTGAACCGATTTGAAGTAGACCGCGCCGCCCACGTCGGCACCAGAGACGCTGTCGGCCAGGGCCGCCGTCTTCTGGGGGTCGGCACTCAATGCACTCACCACATCGACCCAATCCAGGGCATGCAGGTGATAGAAATGGACCAGATGGTCGTGCAGGTACTGGGCGCCGTGCAACATGTTGCGGATCAGGCGTGCATTTTTGGGGATCTTGACCTTGAAGGCGTCATCCACCGCGCGCACCGATGCAATGGAGTGAACATAGGTACAGACGCCGCAGGAGCGCTGCACAAAATGGTGCGCGTCCCGGGGGTCGCGTCCTTTGAGGATCATCTCGATGCCGCGGAACATCTGGGCGGAACTCCAGGCATCCACCACCTGCCCGCCCTCGATCTCGACTTCGATCCTCAGATGGCCCTCGATTCGGGTAATCGGGTCGACAATGATTCGTTTGCCCATAAATCTCCTCCCTTCACTGCCTTCGGACAGTGGTTAGAATTCTTCGTAAAACGGGGTCATCTTATCCCAGAAATCCGGTTCACTGCAGCCGATGCAGGGATGTCCGGCCTCTACCGGCCAACTGGTGCCGTCGTTGAATTTGGCCACCGGGCAGTTGTTGTAAGTCTCCGGTCCGCGACAGCCCATCTTGTAAAGGCAGTAGCCCAGAGCCGCCTCTTTGGAGCCGAACTCTTCCACAAACTCCTCGTTTTCAAAATGCGACCGGCGCGGGCATTGATCGTGGATGGTTTTGCCATAGGCAAACAGGGGCCGCCCCATGTCGTCGACCGCAGGCAACTTGCCGAGCAGCAGATAGTTGACGATGGTGCCCACCAGGTTGACCGGGTTGGGCGGGCATCCGGGGATATTGATGGTTTTCATCTTCAAGGCCTGGCCGACGCCCATGTATCCGCCTGGATTGGGCTTGGCCGCCTGGATGCCGCCGAAACTGGCGCAGGTGCCGATGCAGATCGTGGCCGCGGCCTGGGGAATGACCTCCTGGGCGATCTCCAGAAAGGTCCGACCACCGATGCGCCCATAGCCACCGTTATATTTGGTGGGGATTGCACCCTCTGCGACGCAAATGAATTTACCCGAATGCTTTTTCAAGGCCGCCTGGAGTTGCTCCTCGGCCTGGTGTCCGGCCGCCGCCATGATGGTCTCGTGATACTCGACCGACAGAATCTCCAGGACCAACTCGTCGGCATACGGGTAGACGGTGCGGAGCATCGCCTCCGTACAACCCGTACACTCGCCGAAATTGAGCCAGATCACCGGGGGTCGCTGCTTGGGAGCGGCAAACACCTCGGCCACCTTGGGCACAAACGATGCCGAAAGTCCCATGGTGGCCGTAAGAAAGGTACAGTACCGCATAAAGTCCCTTCGTGAGACCCCTCGTTGCTCCAGCCGTTGGTAAAACTGTTCTTTCTTGTCCATTGGCTCCTCCTCATACGATGCAACACGAATAAAGGCCCTGCCGCATGCAGGGCCCCAAAACAACCTTCTGATCTGAAACAACCTTGTGAATGGATCGTCGCTCCAAAAAACCCAAGGGAAATATCGCTCCCAGAACCCCTTGACGCAGCACGATCCGTTGATTAAATCTGTCTCCCGATGATTTGCCTTGAGGCGGCCTGATGCCCGCAGGGCCTGGGATCGAAACGCGGGCAAGATGAGATAGGGTGATTCGCATGAATATCAGATACCGGTCAATCCCAAATTATAAACCTGCTGCGAATTTGCTGTTCGGTGAATACTGTTATACTAACTGTGCTTAATGTTCAAATTAGAAAAGCAAAATTATTTAGTGAATGTTTTTCATATTATGGAATTCGTTCGCACGTCAACACCAAATTTAAGGCGATTATGAATTCAACAGCGCCAAACCGCTCAAACAATTACGCCAGACAGCGCAAAAACCAACCGCATGTCATGGCCGCCGTGGCCCTGTGCCTGCTGATAGTTGGGCTGACGGCCTGCGGTCCGTCGGCGCCCACCGTCAATCCCGTGACATCCATTGAGCCGGAAGCCTTGAAGGAGCTGATCCATGCCGATGGCTATACGGGTTTTCTGGTGGCATTCGCCGCCTGGTGCCCGCCGTGCAAAGCGGAACTGCCCGATCTTGTCGCGCTTTACCGCGCATACAAAGACAAAGGCATCCAGATCGTAGGGATGAGCCTGGACGAAACCCCGGAAGCCGCCCAACCGCTTGTGGACCGACTGGCCGTGCCCTTTCCGGTGTATTGGGTGGGAACCGGGGTCATGAACGATTACGGCATTGTGGGGGTTCCCACCCTGATGGTCGTCAAAGCGGGAAAAATCGTCGAAAAGAGGCCCGGCCGGCAAAGTTACCGGGAGTTGGAAAGAAAAATTGAGGCGCTGCTCGATTAAAAAAAATGCGCCCACCTCGGCGATGGGCGCACTTATCGGCAATAGTGATGAATGGGAGAGTCCCCCGTTTTTGACGGGCGGTTTACAGGTCTTCAGACGGCGTCATCGGCGTCGGCGGGATCGTCGTCGGCCACCTTGATCGATGTCTTCAGGTCGGTCAACACGCTGTCGTCTTCAAAATCATCATCGATGGCATCATCCTCCTCCAGGAGGTCATCCACATCAACGTCTTCATCGACCTCCTCCTCCTCTTCCGCAGCCTCTTCGATCGCCACCTCTTCGCCTCTTTGAAAGAGGTCTTTGTCATCGAAAAAAAGTTCGGCGGATTGGTTGCCGCCTTCGTCCAGAAGCCCGGCAATGGCTTCGGCGATGGCATATGCGAAGGTGGTGGGCGGATACATGTTGTTGGTTCGAATCGCCTTGATCAACTCGATCTGACCATCTTTCAGCGCTGCCTTGATCTTTTCCTGGGAGTAGGTCTCCTCACACAGCAGAGACATCATCTCCTTGTCGAGTTCGGCATATTCGCGAACCACCAGGGTGGCCTGATCGTCATCCCGGATGATGGCATATTTTTGTTTCATGTTCTGGATCTCCTAAAACACTCTATGCTTGGGGCTGATTTTTGCCGGCCACATAATCACCAAAAAGGATTGATGTCAACTCCATAATCGTTCCGCCGACCTCGTGATTTCGTAAAACTTATTGACCCCTTAGGCACATGATGGTAAAAGCGGACCTACCCTTGCGGGAGGGATGGCCGAGTGGTTTAAGGCGGCGGTCTTGAAAACCGTTGAGCGAAAGCTCCGTGGGTTCGAATCCTACTCCCTCCGCCAGTTCCGTTGAGTCGTCGAAGCATTTAAGGCCCGAAGGGCCACATGTAAAACGCCGCAAACACCGTTGACCCCAGCGTCTGCGGAAAGGGAGACGGAACGAATCAATATCTTGAGGACACAACCAAAAGTCGAAGGAGAGATGGCCGAGTCGGCTGAAGGCGCTCGCCTGCTAAGCGAGTGTGTGGGGAAACCTGCACCGAGGGTTCGAATCCCTCTCTCTCCGCCACTGAATCTCAGGCCCGACCAGACAGCTGGCCGGGCCTTCTTTTACATCCATCACGGGACCTCGGTTCCGGCCCATAGCCCCCTATCGGAGGAGAGACGTGAAAAGCTTAACCGTTAAAGAGCTGATGGTTCCCCTGTCCGAATATGCAACGGTTCCCGTGGGCTCGACCCTTTTCGATGCAATCCAGGCCCTGGAAAAGGCCCAGGAGGAGTTCGACCGCACCAAGTACCGGCACCGCGCCATCCTGATTCTCGACCATGACAAACGCGTCATCGGCAAGCTCACCCAGATGGATGTATTGTGGGCCCTGGAACCCAGAGGCAAGGATCTCAAGGATATCGACGAACTGAATCGCTTTGGCTTCAGCCAGGAATTCGTCCGCGAACTGAAAAAAGAGCGTCGGATGGAGAGTGAGCCCCTGAAGGCATTGTGCACCAAGGCCGCCCAGTTGAAGGTCGAAGATTTCATGAAGGCCACCACGGAAGGCGAATGCGTGGACGAAGAGACCTCCCTGGACATGGCCATTCACCAATTGGTACTGGGCAACCACCTTGCCCTGCTCGTCACCAGCGGTAGGGAAATCGTCGGCATTTTGCGTATGACCGATGTCTTTGCGGCCGTTTTCCACACCATGAAAGAGTGTGAACTCAACCCATAACCGAGGATGGACGATGAAAGAACTGCAAAAACTCTTCGACAGAATCGCCCAACGGGTCAATATCAATCTGCGTGAACTCGAATTCGATGTCACCCCCTATATCAAGGGCCTCATCAGCCTTGAAAAAATGGTCAAATTCTATGCCTTCTATGGGGTCACGCCGCACCACCCCCTCAACTTCGTCTTCAGGCACTGCAACCTGGCGGGCAGCTATTTTCTCGGCAGGTGCCGAACGGCCAACTCGATCCTTTATAAAAGCGACATCCGCGGGGATGAGCTCAAAAAACAAGGCACAGTGGTCCACTACAAGAATTTCGACATCCCCATTTCCAAAGACGAGGCCATTGAAATAGAGGACAGTTTTCTGATCAAAACCCTGGTCCACAACTACTCCCACGATCCGGAGACGCTCGAGCTGTTCTTTATCACCAACACCATCAGCACCCACTATGCCAACATTCACGGCTCCCCCACCGACGGCAGCTTTCTGGGGCCGTTTGCCACCGTGGACTTGACGACCATGAACGATTGCGTCATCGGTGCCTTTTCGTACATTCAGGCCGGTGAAGTCAACCACCTCAAGATCGATCCCGGCACCGTGTGGGTTCGTGTGCCGGGTGTTTTCAATTTTCTCTATCGCTATCCCCGCGAGGCGCTCTTTCCCTATATATCTTTCGGGGCAGGGAAAGCACCCCGTGGCGCGCTCATGGATTTCGTCGAAGAACGGAAAAAAGATTTCCAACTGCTTTTCGATGTCGTCAATCTCCCCAGCTCCATAAAGGTTCCCCAAAACACGTCGCTGGATCGTTTCGCCGTGGTCAAACCCAAAACCCATATCGACGAAAACGTCCTGGTCGCCCAACGCGCCTATCTGGAAAACTCCTGGCTCGGCAAGGGGGCCAACGCCCAGGAAAACTGCTATATCATCAACAGCCGCCTGGAAGGCAACGACATCACCGCGCATGGCGCTAAAATCATCGAAGCGGATCTGGACACCACCGTATTCGTGGGCTTCAACAGTTTCCTGCAAGGCCGGCCGAATAGCCGCATCACCATCGGCAAGGAGTGCATCATCATGCCCCATACCATCATGGACAGCGACGAACCGCTCAGTTTGCCGCCAGGCCATATAGCCTGGGGATTGATCCAAAACCCGGCCGATCTGGAAAAAAACAGTATCCGCATGACGGATCTATCAAAAGTCGAAAACAAACTCTCCAGGGGCGACCTCTACTTCGAGGGCAGCGGAGCGACGTTTGTGCGCGCATTCCAGGAACGCATCCATCATATTCTGGAGGCCAACGGCGCCTTTTTCGATGGCCAGAAAAACAGAGGCCATGCCCAAAGAAATCAGAACATCTCCTTCAACACCATACAACCCTACCCGGAGGGCGATTTGCAGGGCATGTATCCCACCATTCTCATTCAACCATAGGTTTCACCGGCTTAAGCAGGCCGCTTGACGAAGCAAAAAACCCGCCCGGGGATGATACCGGGCGGGCCGCACGCGTCAATCGAACAGATGTGGGTTCACGATTTTTTAATGAGGGATTTCAAACGCTCGATCTCCGCCTTGGCCTCGAGATACTTGGATGTGGTGATACGCAACCGCTTGGCCAGCACCTCGGCAAAACCGCGAAAGATGGCATAACGAAACACGAAACGGTTTTCATTGGGCAAACCGTCGACGCTGGAGATGTCGATCTTGAGACAGGTGGCTTCGTCCAGGGCAAAAACCGATACGGACAACTCACCGCTGCCCATGCTTCCCACCTCGCCGAAAACATCGCCCGTTCGTTGCAGGATCGCCAGCTCCGTATCTTTTTTAACGATTCGGACCCTGCCGGAAATCAAATAATAGAGCCACTTGTCGTAGGCCCCTTCGTCGACGATGGGTTCCCCAGGCTCATAGCGGACGATTTTGCTGATACGCAACAGCTCTTTGAGGTCCTTTTCGTCAAAAGACTCGAGGGCCGGCAAGGTCTTGATTTTTTCGATTATGTCCACACTGTCCTTGAGCTTGTCCGCAGTGCGCATCGTGCCTTCTCCTTCCTGCCTGCCGTCGCAACAATAGAATCGCGTTACCTCATAACACCACACTTTTGTTGAACGCAATGTCAAATTGCAGCGCGGCATCCTCCGAAAGGGGGTGTTAGGGCGATTACCCTTGACAAAACGGCGGTTCCTCTATAGGTATACGCCCTTGAAGCCATCGAAGGCACGCACGCCCACAAGGCAGTATAGCCTACTGATATGTAAACAAAAATCGAAAGGAGAGCATTGTATGTCGAAACTCATTCCCCCCCATGGCGGAAAAGGCCTGACCATTTGTCTGCTCGAAGGCGCAGAGAGGGCAGCCGAACTGAAAAAAGCAGAGGGTCTCAAAAAGGTCGAGATCTCCCCGCGCGTCAAAGGTGACCTGATCATGATCGGTATCGGTGGTTTCAGCCCCCTGACCGGCTTCATGACCAAGGCGGACTGGAAGGGTGTCTGCGAGAATTTTCTGCTCGCCGACGGCACCTTCTGGCCGGTCCCGGTGACCCTGGATGTCAGCAAAGCCGATGCCGATGCCATCAAGGTCGGCGAAGAGATCGCCCTGTACGATCCCGAGGGCAAAGAGATCATGGCCACCATGAAGGTCACCGAAAAGTACGAGTTGACCGATGCCAATAAAGAGTGGGAGTGCGAGAAGATTTTCATGGGCGAAGGCACCCCGACCGCCGAAGAGTTCTGGAAAATCGCCAGAGACGATCATCCCGGCGTCCAGATGGTCATGAAACAGAAGGCGTTCAACCTGGCCGGTCCCGTGAAAGTGCTCAGCGAAGGCGAATACCCCAAGAAATATGCCGGTGTCTATCATCGCCCGGCCGAGTCCCGCAAAATCTTCGAGGAGAAGGGCTGGAGTGAAATTGCCGCCCTGCAGCTGCGCAACCCCATGCACCGCTCCCATGAGTACCTGTGCAAGATCGCCGTGGAAGTGTGCGACGGCGTCTACATTCACTCCCTGGTGGGCAACCTGAAACCCGGTGACATTCCCGCCGAAGTGCGCGTGAAATGCATCGAAGCTCTGGTAAAGAACTACTTCGTGGACAAAAACGTCGTACAGGGCGGCTATCCGCTGGATATGCGCTATGCCGGTCCGCGCGAAGGCTTGCTGCATGCCACCTTCCGCCAGAACTACGGCTGCTCCAGAATGATCATCGGCCGCGACCATGCAGGCGTGGGCGACTTCTACGGCATGTTCGAAGCCCAGACCATCTTCGACAAGATCCCCACGCCGAAAGAAGAGGGCAAGGCTCTCTTGTGCACCCCGTTGAAAATCGACTGGACCTTCTACTGCTACAAGTGCGACGGCATGGCTTCCCTGCGCACCTGCCCGCATGGCAAAGAAGACCGCGTACTGCTCTCCGGCACCATGCTGCGCAAGATCCTCAGCGAAGGCGGCGAGATGCCCGATCACTTTGGCCGCGACGAAGTCGTTGCCATCCTGCGCAAGTACTATGAAGGCCTGACCGAAAAGGTCGCGATCAAGACCCACAAGGCCGCCACCGGCGATTAATCGCCAACGGCAAAACTTGATTCTAATAGCTCTCCCACGGAGAGGCGCCGAGCGGTGCCTCTCCGTTTTTATTTGGATCAAACACAAAGGGCGCGCCATAATGGCGCGCCCTTTTGATTTCCATGCCGTGTTGGGGTCAGTTCAAGGTCACCGGCATCCCCATCAGCGGCCAGAGAATAAAAACCGCGAACCCGGTGACGATCATCAAGAGAACGCTTGCCGGGATCCCGTAGAGAAAAAACTCGCCTGGCGTAAACTGCTTGGAGTCGTAAGCGATGGCGTTGGGCGCCGCACCCACCAGCAGCAGGAAGGGCATGCCGGCCGCCACCAGCGAGGCAAACAGGATCACTTCACCGGCCACACCCAGGTAAGGCGCAATGACCAGGGCCACGGGCAACGAGATGGCGATGGCCGCCACGTTCATGATGAAGTTGGTCATGACCATGACGAAAAAGGTGATGCTCATGACGAAAATGAACCAGTTGGCCTCCTGGAACATGAGCAGCCAGTTGACCGCCAGCCAGTTGGCCGCGCCGGTTTCCCAAAGGCAGTTACCGATGCTCATGGCGCCGCCGAACAACAGAATGATGTTCCAGGGCACATCTTCGAGATCTTCGACACTCAGCAGGCCGGTGACGAAAAAGAGGATCGTGGAGATCAAAATGATACCGGTCTTGTTGATCGCCTGCAGCGCAGGTACAAAATTCTGGAGGCACATCACCAGAATACACCCACCTACGATGACCGCCGCCAGGATCTCTTTGCTTGTCAAACCGCCCAATTCGTCATTGAGCCGCCGGGCACGATCCCGCAACCCTGGAATACGATCCTTTTCGGGCTTCATAAAAATCATGAAGAAACCCCACAGCGCAAAGGTCATCAACCAGCCGATGGGGAACATGTAATAGGTCAGTTGGAAAAAGGAGATGTCCTGGTTCATGATCTCCTTGAAAAACCCCACTGCTACGGCGCCTCGCGCCGCACCGAGCAGTGTAATAATACTGCCCGCGCCGGCCACATAGGCCATGCCCATGAAGAGCGCCTTGCCGAACTTGGTGCGCGCATCGCCCTCGCC
>Ga0209164_1005359_pt1 | contig 10963 bp, 4 predicted proteins | sample MTBNYHSulfiMetaG_FD_187458 | JGI IMG/M metagenome (GOLD analysis project Ga0209164, IMG submission 187458) | Enrichment culture microbial communities from rom New York Harbor, USA that are MTBE-degrading - MTBE-NYH (New York Harbor Sulfidogenic)... | ecosystem: Environmental > Aquatic > Marine >... | reverse complement strand
CTCCTGCTGCGAACGGACCGAGGCGACCATCGACGCCGCCGGCAATCGGGAAATCACTTATGCAGACGGGACGGTGATCAACGAAGTCTTCGGGGCGGATCCTCGCTGGGGGATGCAGGTGCCGGTAGTGTCGCGCTGGACGCTGCGCACGCCGGCGGGGGTGACCTATGTTCAAGACAAGGTGCGCAGCGCGACCTTGGCAAGCCCGGACAATCCGCTCGACATCGCCGGTTGGGTGGAGACTGCCACGGTCAACGGGCGCGTTCATCGCCTCAGCTACGACGGTACGCAGCGACTGCGCGCGACACAGTCCCCCCTGGGACGGCGCCAGTTCACCTGGATGGATGCCCAGGGGCGCATCGCCAAACGCCAACTCGGCAACTTGGCGCCGATCGAGTACGCCTACGACGCCAGCGGCCGGCTTGAAACAGTCACCCTCTCGCCCGGCTCCGAAGCCCGCGTTTACCGCTTCAGCTACGGTGCGAACGGCCTGATCACAAGCACCATCGATCCCCTGTCGCGAACGACCTCCTTCGAGTACGATACGGCCGGACGGCTCACGCGGCAGGTCATCCCGGACGGCCGCGCGGTCTCCTACACCTACGACAACAACGGCAACGTCACCTCGCTCACTCCGCCCGGCCGGCCGGCGCACCAGTACGCCTACACGGCCACAAATCGGCAGGAAAGCTACGATCCCCCCGACGTCGGCGCGGAAGCGGACTCCACGCTCTATGCCTATAACCCGGACAATGACCTGGAGCTGATCACCCGCCCCGACGGAAAGACCATTGACTACCAGTACGATTCGGATGGACGCCTCGACGCGATCGCCCTGCCCGGCGGACAGGTGGACTTCACTTACGACTCGGGCACCGGGCGCATCAGCTCGGTCGGGACCCCGGAGGGCAACACGCTGTCGTTCGACTGGGACGGCATGCTGCTGGTTGAGACCGGCTGGTCGGGAGAAGTCAGCGGCACAGTCGGCCGCACTTACAACAACGACCTGAAGGTAACCCGCCTGACGGTGGGCGCGGCCCAGAGCGTTGACTTCGGCTATGACGCGGACCGCCTGCGGGTGCAGGCGGGCGGCTTAAGCCTGACGCGCGACTCGGAGAACGGCTTCGTGGTCGCCACCGCCCTCGGCCAGGTCACCACGACGGAGCACTATGACGCCTTTGGCGACCTGGAAAGCTATCGGGCCGATGATAACGGCACGCTTCTTTTCGAGACGCAATTCGTCCGGGATTCCCTCAGCCGCATCACGGAGAAGACCGAGACAATCGGCGGCCAGACGACAACCTACATCTATATCTACGATGCGGCCGGCCGGCTCGAGGAAGTCCGCCGGGGCGGGACAACGGTGTCCCTCTATGCCTACGACGAGAACGGCAATCGGGCCTCTTACACCGATGAGAACAGTGTCATCACCACCGGGGAATACGACAACCAGGATCGAATGATTCGGTATGGAAATAACACCTATACTTACACGGCCAACGGTGAGCTGCTGTCCAAGACTCGCGCCGCGCAGACGACGGAGTACGATTACGACGTCCTGGGGAACCTGCGGGGCGTTACCCTGCCCGACGGCACCGCGATCGAGTATGTGATTGACGGGCTGAACCGGAGGGTCGGCGAGAAGGTGAACGGCTCGCTGGTTCGGGGCTTCCTGTATGATGAACAACTCAACCCGGTGGCCGAGCTGGACGGCGGCAACAACCCGGTGAGCCTGTTCGTTTACGCCAGTCGCTCGAACGTGCCCGACGCTATGGTGTCAAAGAAAGCGGATGGGGTGACCTGGGTGGAGTACCGGATCATCAGTGATCCCTTGGGCAGTCCCCGGTTGGTGCTCAATGCCGCCAGCGGCCAGGTAGCGCAGCGGCTCGACTATGACGAATTCGGCAATGTCACCCGCGACACCCATCCCGGCTTTCAGCCGTTCGGCTTTGCAGGAGGGCTGTACGACGCGCGCACCGGGCTGGTGCGTTTCGGGGCGCGGGATTACGATGCCGCCACCGGTCGCTGGACGACGAAGGATCCGATCGGCTTCTCGGCGGGCGACCCCAACCTGTACGGCTACGTCTTCGCCGATCCGGTCAACCGAAGCGACAGCAGCGGGAAGCAAGCCTCCGGGCCGATCTGTCAGATCGAGATCACGATGGACCCGCCCGAGCCGGAGCCGGGTTACGAGTACAAGGGAACCCGGGTGACGGTGGACGGCGAAGTGGTCGCAGGCAAAGACGTCCACTATCCCAAGGAAGGGGCGGCGAAAGTTCACTCGGTCACCGTGGTGGACAACTACAAGCTGTCGCACGACATCATCATCACCTACGTGTACGGCAAAGCGGAGATCACTGTGGATGTCGTCAATCGATAGGAATGGCTTTCCGCCGGAGGCCGGCGAAAGCGCTTGGGCTTCGCGCCACTCCGCGACAGGCCACAGACAGCTTGGTTCGGCTGTCCCAGCCGTGTTATAGTATCGCTTGGTGATTCCATAACGGCGAGAGCCGGGAGGCGAAAATGGTAAGCCCCGAACTGATTGAGATTCTGGCTTGTCCCGAGACGAAGCAACCGGTGAAGTTGGCCGAGCAGGAGCTGGTCGAGAAGCTCAATGGGCTGATCGAGCAGGGCCAGCTGACCAACCGGGCCGGCAAGCCGGTCAAGGACAAGATGGACGCCGGCCTGGTGCGGGAAGACGGAAAGTTCCTCTACCCGATTGTGGAGGACATCCCCGTGATGCTCATTGACGAGGGGATACCCCTGGAGCAGCTCTGAGGGGGCTCCCGGCGGCAAGCCGGTGAGACGCTCTCGGGCGAACTTCGACGGCGCTCCCGGACATTGATTCTTTATGTTGTTAAAAATCAAGTAGTTAGTATCTCTTGAAAGCCGCTGAAATATCGAAGCGGGAAGCCCCATTTTTCTCTTGACATGGCCCCGAGGTTCGATATAATCTCCTTTTGCCGTAAGTCGACGAGTGGGTCGATTTGCGGTCTTTCGTTGTCCCGAGTTCGTTCTTTGACAATCAGGTAGAGTTGGACCTTGCGTGTGAGTGCCCATGAAGTACTCCGACACAAAGTCGGGCTCGACTTTCACGAGACAGCGAGCCTGCGGGCGAAAGTCTGCGGGCAAGCGATAGATACTCTTCGGAGAGTTTGATCCTGGCTCAGATTGAACGCTGGCGGCGTGGATAAGGCATGCAAGTCGTACGCGAAAGTCCCCTTCGGGGGACCAGTAGAGTGGCGAACGGGTGAGTAACACGTGAGCAACCTGCCTTCCGGTGGGGGACAACCTCGGGAAACCGGGGCTAATACCGCATACGTTCGAGGGGTCGCATGGCCCTTCGAGCAAAGCGGGCCTCTGCTTGCACGCTCGCGCCGGAAGAGGGGCTCGCGGCCGATTAGCTTGTTGGTCGGGTAACGGCCTACCAAGGCGATGATCGGTAGCTGGTTTGAGAGAATGGTCAGCCACACTGGGATTGAGATACGGCCCAGACTCCTACGGGAGGCAGCAGTCTAGAAGCTTCGGCAATGGGGGCAACCCTGACCGAGCGACGCCGCGTGCGGGATGAAGGCCTTCGGGTTGTAAACCGCTTTCGACAGGGAAGAAGGGTGCCGGGGCCAAGACCCCCGGCATTTGACGGTACCTGGAGAAGAAGCCTCGGCTAATTCCGTGCCAGCAGCCGCGGTAATACGGGGGAGGCAAGCGTTAATCGGATTCATTGGGCGTAAAGGGCGTGTAGGCGGTTCCTTAAGTCGGGTGTTAAAGACCACGGCTCACCCGTGGGCCTGCGCCCGATACTGAGGGACTGGAGTGCAGGAGAGGCGAGTGGAATTCCCGGTGTAGCGGTGAAATGCGTAGATATCGGGAGGAACACCAGTGGCGAAGGCGGCTCGCTGGCCTGTTACTGACGCTGAGACGCGAAAGCCAGGGGAGCGAACGGGATTAGATACCCCGGTAGTCCTGGCCGTAAACGTTGTGCACTAGGTGTGGGGGGTATCGACCCCCTCCGTGCCGCAGCTAACGCATTAAGTGCACCGCCTGGGGAGTACGACCGCAAGGTTGAAACTCAAAGGAATTGACGGGGGCCCGCACAAGCGGTGGAGCATGCGGTTTAATTCGACGCAACGCGAAGAACCTTACCTGGGCTTAACATCACCCATTCGGGTGCCGTACCTCGGGGAAACCCGGGGGCAAGGCAGATAGGTGCTGCATGGCTGTCGTCAGCTCGTGTCGTGAGATGTTGGGTTAAGTCCCGCAACGAGCGCAACCCCTACCCTCTGTTACCAGCGGATAATGCCGGGGACTCTGAGGGAACTGCCGTAGTAATGCGGAGGAAGGTGGGGATGACGTCAAGTCAGCACGGCCCTTACGTCCAGGGCTACACGCGTGCTACAATGGCCGGTACAAACCGTCGCGAGACCGTAAGGTGGAGCCAACCGGAGAAAACCGGTCTTAGTTCGGATTGAGGGCTGCAACTCGCCCTCATGAAGCTGGAATCGCTAGTAATCGCGGATCAGCCACGCCGCGGTGAATACGTTCCCGGGCCTTGTACACACCGCCCGTCACATGACCCGAGTCGTCTGCACCCGAAGCCGGTGACCCAACCCGTAAGGGAGGGAGCTGTCGAAGGTGTGGAGGGTAAGGGGGATGAAGTCGTAACAAGGTAGCCGTATCGGAAGGTGCGGCTGGATCACCTCCTTTCTAAGGAGTCGGCAAGCCGCCCCGGCCGGGGCGTCGCAGGAGTCTGGAAAGCAGTGATGATGGCTCCGGCGAGCGCTGGCAGTCCGGCTGGGAGCTCGGCCCACTCCAGGTCGATCACTCACACGTAGGTCTCTACCTGATTGTTGGATTCACGAAAGGCCGTCCTGAGAAATCGGGACGGCCTTTTTGCGTCCAGCGCGCGCTGCTCGGAGTTCAACCTTCAGGTTGCGGGAACAACCACGCTGAAGCGCGAACTCTGAACCGGGGCATTCCGAAGGGAGAGAGGATGCTGCTCAGAGTTCAACCTTCAGGTTGCGGGGACAACCACGCTGAAGCGCGAACTCTGAACCGGGGGCATTCTGAGGGGAGAAAGAATACAGTTCAGAGTTCAACCTTCAGGTTGCAGGGACAACCACGCTGAAGCGCGAACTCTGGACCGGACAGGAGACGCTGCTCAGAGTCCAACCTTCAGGTTGCCCGAACCCGCGAACGCTCGGAGCCTGGCCTTTCGATTCCCGCATGGCCCTGAAGGGGCCGCAAGGACAAAGCCCAGGGCAACGCCCTGGGAGAGAAGCCACATTCCGCGCACCGCTACCAAGCCCTGAAGAGGGCGCAAGCGCCCTTGACAAGAGTCCGTCGGGTGCAACCGGCTGTCTTTTTCGAAGGCCATCTCGAGAAACCGGCACGGCCTGCCTTTCCATGACCGACCCCCAAAACCGAGTTTGACACCCGGCAGGCCGAACCATATCATGTGTCTATGGCTGGCTTTCGTTCATCGAGGCTCGGGAACCGATCCCCGGCCGGAGGCTTCACCCCGACAGACAAGGGCGCAAACCGAAATGAGAACCAGCGACGATATAGACAGCCCCCACCCCTCACGCGACGTCCGCAGTTTCGCAGCCGGCTGCCGCAATCGAGGCTGGGCAACGTGGTTTCCGGCTTTGATGCCGGCGGCGGCGCTCCTGCTTTACCTTTCGCTCGCGGCGCACTTTCGCCTGGCCGCCGGGCACTGGCCTTCGACGCTGTCGGAGGATTTCAGCCGCCCGGCTTTCACCCTGCATGAACGCGTCACGCTGTACTTTGCCTTGCTCGCCTTTTTCGCGCCTCTGGCCTGGCTGGCGATGCTGCTGTTCCGCCGGCTGCGCCGGTCGCTCAAGATTCACCTTCTCCAGGCCGCCGCGTATGTTCTTGGCTGGGTGCTGATTCTGCTGACGATTCACTACGACCCGACCTTTTTCAGCGATTGGTTCTGGGATTGACCGGGCGTGAAGTTTCGAGGTTAATGTGAGAACACGAAGAGCTGTTTCGTTTTCATTCGCCGCGCTGGCGCTGGCGGCCTTGTGCCTTCCGGCGCGAGCGGAGCGGACGCTTCCCGTCTTTGATTTCGCCACAGTGGAGGACGCGCGCGCCGCCTGGAAGCCGGGCGCCGGCGTCTCCCCGGTCGAGCTGTACGAAGGCGATCCGCCCCTCGAAAAACCCGGCGTACGCTTCCCCTGCAATTTCCCCGACGTCGCCAGCCGCTGCTATTGGGATACCGCCCTGTCGGAAGACTTCACCGACGACACCCTGATCCTCCTGCGAGTCTATATCGAGAACCCTCTCCCGGTGTCGAGCCTGACCCTCTATTTCCGAAGCGGCGCCGGCTGGTACAGCAACACGTTCGGAAACCTGCAACGGGGATGGCAGGAGTTGCGCTGCGCCCGGGCCAACTTCATCTTTTCCGGCACGCCGACCGGCTGGCACGCGATTGACGCCATCCGCTTCTCTCCCTGGAAGGCGCAGGAGGCCGACACGGAAATCATCGCCAACGAACTGCGCCTGCTCAATCCCCCCATCCGGGTCGTGCGGGGAACCAAGAGCACCGCTCCGAGCACGGCGGAATCCACCACCACGCTGATCAGCGCGTGCCTGGACGCCTGGGGCGTGGACTATGGCGTCGTGAGCGAGGAGGACGTCGAAGAAGGCGCTCTGGCCGGCGCCCGCCTGGCCATCTTTCCCTACAGCAACAATATGTCTTCCGCCGAGGTGGCGCAGATCGAGAGTTTCGTCGCTTCCGGCGGAAAGATCATCGTGTTTTACACGGCCCCGACGGAGGTTTTCACGTTCCTCGGCCTTCAGAATCTCGGCGGCGCGGGGATGGCGCCCCGAGCGATGCGCTTCCGCCCGGACCTTGTGGATTGTATTCCCTCCCTCGTCCAACAGGCCTCGTGGAGTTTTTTCAAGGTGGCGCCCATCGCGCCGGACGTGCAGGTGCTGGCTGAGTGGGAGGATGCGGAAGGGACTTCCCTCGAATGGCCTGCGTGGACGATCGGACCCAATGGCGCTTATATGTCGCACATCCTCCTCAGCGACTACCTGGAAGAGAAGAAGAGGCTGATACTGGCGCTCGCCGCTCATTTTGTCCCCGAGATCAAGGAGCAGGCGGTCAGCAAAGCGGCGCACGAGATCGGCAAGGTCGGGGAGTATATCGAGTTCGAGGAGGCGGTCACCGGCATCCGGGCTTCGGCGCTCGAGACGCCCCGCGCAGCCCTCGTGGAGGAGCAGATCGCGAGCGCCACCCGGATGCGCGCCACCGCGCTCGATACCCTGACTTCAGCTTCGTTTTGCGAGGCGCTCGAACTCATTGCGGGCGCGCGCGACCATCTGCTCGAGGCTTACTATCTGGCGCAGAAGCCGCGCCTTCCCGAATTCCGCGCCGCCTGGGCGAGCTACAACAGCACCTCGGGGCCGTTTGTGGAGGGTTGGGACAAAATGGCGCTCGACCTTGCGCAGAACGGTTTCAACGCCATTCTGCCCTATATGGTGACCGGCGGCGTCGCCCATTACGCCAGCAGTTACCTTCCCCGCTCGGACGCCTTTGACTTGTACGGGGATCACATCGCCGCCTGCGTCGCGGCGTGCAAGCCCCGGGGCGTCGAGACGCACGTGCGCAAGCTGAACTGGTTTCTCTATTATGCTCCGCAAAGTTTCATAGACGACTTGCGCGCCCAGAACAGAACGCAGGTGGACGTGGACGGCAATCCCGTGGACTGGCTTTGTCCCTCGCACCCGCTCAACTTCGAGCTTGAAATGAACGTGATGCTCGAGATTATTGACCACTATCAAGTTGATGGGATTCATTACGATTTCATCCGGTATCCCGACGAGAGGTGCTGCTATTGCGATGGTTGCCGGCAGAGGTTTCAACAGGATACAGGGATCATTGTGGCGGACTGGCCCACCGACTGTTACAGCGGCGTGCACAAAGAGGCCTATCGCGAGTGGCGGCGTGAGCAGATCACCCGGCTCGTGCGCGCGATGAGAGAAGCAGTCAACGAAAGCGAGAAGAATATCAAACTGTCCGCCGCGGTTTTCTCGAGCTATCCTTCCTGCCGGACCTCGGTGGCGCAGGACTGGGTGTCGTGGATCGAGAACGGCTACCTCGATTTCGTCTGCCCGATGAATTACACCAATTCCCTGGCCAGATTTGAAACGCTGGTGGAGTCGCAGATGGACTGGGTGGCGGGACGCGCGCCGCTCTATCCGGGCGTCGGGGTGGCGTCGAGCAGCAGCAGCCTGCCGGCGGATCAGACGATCGCGCAGTTGCTCATCGCGCGCCGGCTGAATACGGAGGGATATGTGCTCTTTGTTTACAACAGTTACCTGGCGGACTCCATTCTTCCCAACCTGCGCAAAGGCTTCACCGCTGAGGTCCCCCAAGCCCTCTGGCGGCTTCATTAAACCTCTCGGTTAGATAGGGCGCAACGGGTTGTACCAATAGTGGGTAATTAGGGACAGACACTATTTATGTTTATTCAGGAAGATTGGTGTCTGTCCCCATTTTTCCTACCTTTTCGTTAAAAAGATCAATTCGCGCGGGGCGATCCTGCCGGAGCGAAGTGGACCCCGAGCTGCGCAAGGCGATTCCCCATTGGTCCTCGCCCGCGGGTTGCACGACAAACTGTACTTCTGCTCCCCATTGGCCTATCACCGAGCCTCCTTCTCTTCGGTGATTTTCAAGTAAACGACTCCGCCGCCGGGGATGATTCCCTGCCACGACGCGGGCCCCGGCCCAACTTCTTTCTCTTGCAGGGGTTCAAGTGTTTCCGAACTCGGGTTGTCACAATAGCTGGCGTGATCGCGATCGATCCGGAAACATTGCAGACGCCCGTGAAACGGCAGATGAGCCAGATCGATGGATACTCGGTGGTCTCTCTCTGAATTGTTCCACGCCACAATCGCGGCGGAACCGTTGTCAGCGGACGCCATCACGTCAATATCATTGGAGGAGGTTTCGGCGTGTACCCGAGAGACCGGCATGTCGGCATAGATCTTGAAGCCATTAAAGGCCGCCTTGCGGTGGCCTTCGAGACTGACCAGTCCGACGCGTTCATTTGTGTCCGGATCATTGAACATCGCCCAGTACACCCGCGTGACATCCTCCTCATCCAGCAACCGCTTGAAATCGCGCAGGAGCTTCGCCGCCGCACTATGCTGTTCGACGGGGCCGCCTTCGTCAAAATCATGCGTGAGCGGCACAAACGAGCTATACTCAGTAAGCATCATCGGCACAGCCCCCAGCTCCGGATGGCTTCGAAGGTGCTCACGTGCCTTCTTGATGATCGGTATCGGATCGCCGTAGTTGTGATAGGAGAGAAAATCCAAGGGCAGGGAATGAGAGGATACGTATTCCAAGAAACCTGGTAGCCAGGAATCGTCCCCTTTCCACGCGGCCACAGCCGGCCCTCCAACGAGCGCCTCGGGATCGCCTTCCTTTACCCCAAGAGCGCCGTACTTGTAGATCTCGAAGTAATCTTCCATCGTTCCCTGGAAGAAAAAGGGCGGGTTATCAGGTTCGTTCCAAATCTCAAAATAGGGCACCTGCCGCCCGGTATCGCGCCAGTGCGCGGCATAGTCCCTGCAAACCTGTCTCCAGGCCTCCATATCAGTCGGTTTTTCGGCCCAGTTGCCCCGGGTGCGCTGCAAAGGCAATGGCGTGTAGGCCATCACGTACATTGGTTTGACACCTCGCTGCAAGAGCGAATCGGTGAACCGGTCAAAATCGGTGAAGTTGTATTTGAGCGCATCGGGGGTGCCGTCGATTTGCGGCGAGTTCATGTCGATTCCGACATTGTGGCCGCCCCAGGTGGGATCGTAACGTAATGAATCGCACTTCAGCTCCTCGAGGAGATGAATGTCTCGAAACCATCGCTTCATCGAGAAGTAAGGACAGTTATAAACGCAGAACTTTGACTTGAGCAATGGGGGGCGTGAAGCCACAGCAAAATCGGCGCGAACGGTGGACTCGACCGTGGGCGACTTCTCTTCCCGGATATCCACAATTCCAACGTCAATGCTTTGCCCTCCCGTCGTTTGAACGCAGCTGACCGCAATGAGGTTGGTCCCTTCGGTAAATGGATTATCGGGAATCCGCAACCGGACATAACGACCGGTGAATCCTGCGCGCGCAACGACCAGGGAGCCGTTCACATAGACCTGAACATCCTCATCATGGTAGACGACAAGATAGGGATTCGTGGGAATCTGATCCGCGGTAAGCTGCAAGGTTCTGCGAAGCCAGATCGCGTGAGTGGTCCAGCGCGTGGTTCCTCGGCGGCCGAAAGGGCCGTCCCCGAGCTGCCACCCCGAATCGTCATAGTCAACCGCGAACCAGTCTGCGCCGGGCGATTCAAGCGTATATCTCCACTGCAGCGGTTGCTCCTCCGAGGTGGGCATCACCACTCGTGCTTGGTTCCGGGACGGCGGCGAATCCGGCGCAGTATGTCCGGCGGAAATGCCTGCGATCAGCGCGCCGCAACTCCATGCCAGATACCACAAGCCGGATGTGAGAGTTCGATGTTTCGTTGTTATCACGTTATTCATTGTAAAAAGCGGGACAGACACCATTTTCCCCTCAAACTTGTTTGGGGCTGACCTTTCCGTATAGAGTCCACAGCCCCGCCCGGTCAAATCCCATCGCTCCTTCCCCTTCCTTCACCACGCTCCTCCCACGGGACTCACGCTACCAGCAGCCCCAAACGACGCCTGCCTCTCAAAGCGGGCCAGAGTTTGAGGCTGCCACACCCCACCTCGGTCCTAAAAGAGCGCACACCCGGCGGTCGTACGTGTCACTCGCGCTGACGCCCTGGAGAGTGTCCATCACTGAATATACCCCAGCGCGCGCAGTTGCTCGCGGATGGCAAGCCGGTCTTCGTCGCTCAGCGGGGCGCTCTCCGGCGGCTCGATGTAAAGCGTATCGTCGGTATAGACCGGGGGCTTG
>Ga0209164_1005357_pt1 | contig 10965 bp, 9 predicted proteins | sample MTBNYHSulfiMetaG_FD_187458 | JGI IMG/M metagenome (GOLD analysis project Ga0209164, IMG submission 187458) | Enrichment culture microbial communities from rom New York Harbor, USA that are MTBE-degrading - MTBE-NYH (New York Harbor Sulfidogenic)... | ecosystem: Environmental > Aquatic > Marine >... | reverse complement strand
GTTGGCTCCCGGGGAGATCTATTACTCTCACCGGTATTGGGGGGGGCCGGGCTCGGTGGTGGCTGGCCCCGGGGTGAGAGGTGTCGCAAGACTGCATGAGTATCGGTATGCCCGCAACGCGGTGATCGTCAAACGTGCTGATTTCGCTCGAGTCACCAACTATCGAAAGGTAATGGTAAGAAGGGCCAACCACGCCGCGCTCCTTAAAACGTATAAAGCGACGCGCGTGGCGAATGAGCAGACGCTTCCCGGCTTCGCCAAGATGAAGCGTCGACAGGGTTTCAGTGCGGCCGGCACCAAACAGAAACCCACCATGGCCGACCTTCAAAAGGCACGCAACAAAGCAAAGAAGGCAGGCCCCTCAGCCTTGAAGCCCTCACGTGGTAAAGGCTCGAACGTTAGCCGTTTAGTGAAAGGCGGCTCCAAATCGTCCCTGAAAACAAATAAAGGCTCCAGGGCATACGGCAAGGACAAAGGCCGGAAATCTTTCTCTAGCGGCGGGTTAGCCGGCAAAGGGGGCGGGAAGCATTCGGGACATGGAAAACCGGTTCAAGTGGCAAATTCCAAGTCAAGAGGAAAATGGAAGTAGGTTCATTGAACGGGTCGGCGGCCTCAATTTTTCGCTTAACTCTCTGTCCAACGTTCAGTCCCGGCTCGCTATTAGGAGCTCAATTAGAGATAGTGCCGGCTGAAGCCTGTCTTTGACACGGCCACATCATCGATAAAGAAAGACGGCAATCAGCCTTCGGAATCCCTGCATCGCCTTGACCCTTTATTTCCATCGACTTGTACACAGCTACTAGGAGCTTGTCCGAGAATGCCTCTTTTGTCATTTCGAACGGAGCGTAGCGTAGTGAGAAATCTGTAAAATCAGCCACTTGCAAGCACAAGATTTCTCGTCTTCGGCTCGAAATGACAGTTCTCGGACAAGCTCCTAGGCCGGTTTAACTGTGCGCACGCACGCCGATTCTTCTCTCTGCTGATCGCGAAATGCGGCGACTACTGATGATTGCCAGGCGAAACACTCCCACACCAACAAGAAGAGATGATTTGGGTTTTGTTATTGAATCCTGAGTGGTAATCTGGGCAGGAAATGTTTTTCCCGATCGGCTGGTTGCGGAGTCCGATCCCTCATCGACTCCGGATAGTCAACAGGTTAACGAATTTCTTCGTCGATTGATCGATCTGGGTGTACTTTAAAAGAAGCTGACGACTGTTGTGAGCCGGCGTATCCCTAACTGACCATTGAGAATCTGTTTGGAGGATAAAATGATGTGGGTTTTCTTTCTAGTCGCGATCGGTGTGGGAGCTTACCTTGTGTGGAAGAATCCGAACCTGCAAAAGAGCCTGAGAGCTTATATTTCCGGCGAATCCAGCGAGAACGCCATCGATATCTTGAAGAAGCGTTATGCACGAGGCGAAATTACCAAAGAAGAGTTTGAAGCAATGAAAAGAGATTTGGAGAATTAAGCCAGTTCAGCCCTGCCATGTTTCAAATTCTGCCCTTTCTCGTTTGCAGGCATTAAACGCTGTGCAAGGGTTCGGTTATGAAAAAATTTGTCCTTGCAGATTTTTTCCAATCCAATCGATCGAGCATCATCGAAGAATGGGTCAGAAGATTGCATACGGAAATAAGCGATCAGTATGCTCTGAGGCCCCGCGAAGAGCTCGCAGAAACCATAGCAGAGGCTTTTGATGCCTACTTCCGTGTCCTAACCAACGGCGATTTCAGCTATATTAATCAGTTCATTGAAAAGATCACCCGAATGCGCCTGGAGGCCGGATTTTTACTTTCAGACGTACAGAAAGCCTTCGAGCTCTACCGAAGCATCGTGATTCCCCTTTTAGCGAAGGAACCTGCAATAACGACAATTGAGGAATTTTGCGATAATGTGATGTTGATCAACCGCTGTCTGGGCTATACGATTCAACGCTTCAGCGATCATTTTCAGGAGATGCACGAAAAAAGGGCACTGGAAGACAGCCGGAGACTCGATGAGGCTCAAAAATTGGCTGCACTGGGCAGAATGGCAAACAGAGTAGCCCACGAGCTCAGAAATCCACTGCTGGTAGTTGGCGGTTTCTCGCGCAGAGTGTACGAAAAAATGCCCGACGACGATCCCGACAAGAAATATCTCGCGATAATCCTAGAGGCGGTCACGGCTTTAGAGTCGCATATTTCAAGAATCATAAAGATCAAAAATGAAGAAGAATGATTGTTTGAAGCAAGTGGCTACAGCGGGGATGCACTCAGGTTGGTTGGTTGTTGGAGAGAATAAGGAGGAGGAATCTCATGAGAAGAATGATGGTTCTTTTATTCGCGCTATTGTTGTTAGTGACGGGCACAAATGAATCGGTTCTGGCGTGGCAAGGAAGAATGGCCGGAATGGGTGATCCTTACGGACTGGTTTATGACCATTCGGACTTCCTGATTCACCCTGCATTGATCGCAGATGGCCAAGGTGTGCAGTATTTTTCCCACTACCGCTTCACGTACGACGACGTTACCGACTGGAACTGGGGAGGCAAGAGGTATTCTTCCCCCTGGTATCACGCATCAGGCGATGAGACTTATCATGACGCCCTGGTGGGAATGGCCCTTCCAGCCGGACCGGGGCGGTTGGGTGTTTTCTTTACCTATAGCGGCAAGAGAGGCAATTTTGACGACAATGAAGGGCGTTGGGTGACGGAAGACGTATTTACCTCCTTCAACATGCATAGTGAATTTGATGACATGGCGCTCAAGTTTCTCTACGGTCTGCCGCTGGGCAGCTCGTTCAAGTTCGGCGCTGAATTTCAGATCGCCTATCACGAAGAACAAAATGATACCTTTCTTTTCCGGTCAGGAACCGAAAGCACAGGAGACCTCTTTTTCTGGGACTTCTCCAACTACTACGGCGGAGCTCTGCTCCCATTCATGACACCCTACGACTCCGACTACTGGGAGTTTCAGCTCAAAACGGGAGTCGAAGGCAACATCGGCCCGGCGACTCTCAATGTGACCGCCAGAGGCGGAGCCCTGTTTGCCTCCGATAATAAATTGGCTTACGAGGGAGCATATGCCATCGTCGACAGCGATCAAAACATCAGCGGCTCTCGCAGTTATTCCAAGATGGACAACGGTGTGGACGGATGGAAGATCGGCGGCGACGCCTGGCTGCGCTATCCACTTTCCAGCACTTTGACTCTGCCTTTTGTCCTCAGAGCCGGCTATGAAGAAAAGACGCGGGATGGAGATGGATTCGAGTATTGGGAGGACTTTTTCAACGATGATTTCGAACCGTCGACCATTTTTTCAGACCATTATTCCTCTAAGAATTCTCATTTGAAGATCGAAACGGGCGGCGGCCTGGATTATCTTCTGCAGAGCGGCGTGCAGCTTGCCGGAGGAATGTACTACGCATATATCAAAGACACAGCCGACCTTGCCATAAGCTGGCTGCCCATCGCGCTGGCAGACAGCGGAGATGGATACGACTTTGACGGTTATCCGGACACCAAAGAGCATCGAATCATTTGGCGCTTTGCAGCAGAAAAGCAGATGAGCTCGGCCTTGATGATACGAGCCGGCATGAATGCTTTCCTTGGATGGGTGAGCCAGAATTATGATTACACCTACGAAAGGATCCCCTATAGTCCAACCGAGTCGTACGGTCAAAGCGCCTCGCTGGACGGCAACCACTGGGGCATTCTGGGATCCTTGGGCGGTACTATGGTATACAAGGGACTGAAATTCGAGCCCTTCGTTCAAGGCGGCTATCAGGAGCTGTCGGTTGACGGCGACGCGAGCTACACAGACAGCAGCACCCCTTACAGCCTGGAATATCAAAAAAACGAAGCCATCATAAGCACCGGCATATCCATCTGGTTCTAATACCGCAATCCGGCACTTGCGGTCGATTCGCGCGGGCTCTATGCCGTAAAGGCAGCCGCGCGCGCATCCGATTTCAGATCAGTAGCCAAGCTTGATGACACTCCCAGCCCTTGCATGTCTTTAGTTTAATAAGTCTTCATGCGTTTAGGCAAATCGACGGATCCATTCGAGACTGGTACAGACTGATTCCGTTCGTTTAGTCAAAAGAGCAGCTGCAGTGTTAATTCGACAAAGTCGATCGAGTCGGCAGGCCCGGTTTCTCTAATGAATTGACCTGGAAAGAAATGAGAATGGATCGCGGTAGCTGTCATGTATTTGTTGATTCGCCAATCGGTCGTTAGAGAGACAGCCGAACCGACGAAGCGCGCGTCGCTACCTTCCGAAGACCTAAGCAGCTGCCCGTTCGGTGAGTATACTCCGTCCTCTAGTCTCTGCCGCCAATAGAAGTTCACATCGGTGGTTATGGAAACGTTTGCCAAGGGGTTTATGGTCAGGAATGGATGGACGTTAAAAAAGTTTCTCGGTCCCAGCAACCCCAGCTCAGAAAAATAGTTCCCCCGAGGATAAAGCGGGTTGAAGGTCTGCAGGTCCGGGTCCGAAGGGTCCCGATCGCCGCTGGCGATGTTGGCGTTTAAGGCCACGCGAGGGCCAAGGGGTGCATTGTGCCACGTAAATCCCGCCTCAGAAGCAGCAGTCCAGGCCATGATATCGCCATTTCCGAAGCGCCCCCACTGATAGAGGAATTCACAGTTGTAGTCCCAGCCGTTGATCTTTTTCCCCCACAGCCTCGTTCCGATACTGTGTCGGGTCTCTTTGCCGGCTCCTTGATTGTATACGGCGTTATCATTCTCAAATCCCAGATAGTACAGATCTATTCCACCCTTGGCAAACAGGGTGTGCTTCCTCACTGCGTAGACTCCCCAGAGTGCCTGTGAATCATTGGTATCATCATCAAAAATGCCCTGCTCATCCCCTACGGGACGCGCCGCAATACCGTCCACTCGCCACCTTTCGCACTCAAAAAAAGAACGAATACCGTCGAATTTGCGTCGCAGGTTCGGTCCCTCACGCACATCCACAATGCGCCCCGAGCCGAATCGCACCTCCTGGCGGCCCGATCGCAGGGCAAGCCTAGTGCCGCTCCAAGGTGCGCCATTCAGATCCAAGAAGGCCTGCTGGACAGTCATCTGATCTTCGTCGACCGGGCTTGGACCCCCTTCTCGTCCACTGGCCAGAGCGCTCTTCAGCTGTCCGAAAAAGCGAAAGTGCTCGGTGAAGTGCAGGTCGGCGTGCAGAAGATAGCGTTGGAGAAAAACTCCATGCTGGTCCTGGGGGTCCTGTCCCCAGACCGGGTTGCTTGAATACTCATAGCGTTCGCGGATTTCACCGCCGAGCGATAGAAAGATGTCCCCATCGGCATTAAGCGGAATGTACTTGAAGGAGCCTAAAAGACCGGCCCGCTTGCCGGGATCGTGCAGATACGAGTAGTCTTCATCGTATCTGAGCAGATTGAAATCGGGCGCCGCAACCGGCTCAAGCTTTCCAGTTGCGGCGGCCGAAGGTGGAATCAAAAGCTGGTTGGAGAGGCAGACCGCCGCCATAACAGCAACCAATGCCAACCATTGTCTTCCAGACCTGATAAAATTCTTTACTCGTACCATTTACAGTTAAGACGACTGCGCTGATTTGTATACTGATTCAGTCACGAAATGATCCGCAACAGGGCGATCGCGGCCGATGTGAAAACTTTGGACCTTTTCTTGAGCTTGCCTGTCGGAAACCGTCACCCGTTGATGTTGCCGGAGGTGCTCCACCCAAGATTGAACAAAGAAAACCTCAATATACCGTGAAGGATCGCCGGTGTTTCGCGCCAAGCTCCAATTGTAGGCTCCGTCGCGCAGCCTCAAGTCGCGCAATGGGCGAACAGCCTGCAGGAACGCGTCCCGGTTTTTCGGATCAATCGTATATTCAATGGTAACAATCAGCGGCTGCCTTTCCCTTGCGTTTTCTTCGCACCATGCCGGCACCGGCCAGTGACCCGAAGGCGTCAGATCCAAGTTCTCACCGGCAGACAGTCGAAACCGAAAAGTGGTCAGCAATCCCGCCAAAAGTCCCAGGCCGGCAACGCAGGAAGCTTTCGGAATGCCGATGATGGAGGCCATGCTTCCCCATGATAAGGCTCCAAGAGCCATCCCGCCGAAAAAGACCAGCAGATAAACCGAGAGCGCTCGCCCCCTCACCCAGGACGGAACGGCAGACTGCACTGCTACATTGAGCCCCGAGAGCACGGTTAGCCAGGAAAAGCCCGCGAGAATCATGAGTGGACAAAGCCACCGGACATCTCGTACAAATGCCAGCCCAAACACCGAGACTGCAAATGCGGCTGTTGCCGTCACTACGCGCGCGTCCGCTCCCAGCAGGCTGCGGATCGTTGGCAGCACGGCAGCCCCGGCAATGGCTCCAGCTCCAACAAAACCGAGAATCATGCCATAACCCCAGGCAGTCAATCCGAGCTCCTGTCGGGCGACAAGAGGGAGCAGCGCATAGAGAACACTCGCGCAAAATACAAAAGCAAGGGCTCTAACCAGCACCGCGATCATTGGTGCCGAATGGGTGACATAGCGAAATCCCAGCCACATGGCACTGACGAATTGTTCCGGAGGAAGGGTAGCCTCTTGGGGCCGATGCTTCCATCGCTTCAATACAATCAGCACTCCAAGAAAGCTTAGCGCGTTCAGGGCAAAAGCGCTCCATGAGCCAAACGCAGCCACCAGAAGGCCCCCTATGGCGGGGCCCAAAGCGCGGGCAATGTTGATGGAGACACCGTTCAGGGTGATAGCCCCGGCTAATAGGGGTTTTGACACGATCTCGGGAGTGACGGCCTGCCACGCGGGAGAATTTACGGCCGTGCCGACTCCAAGCATAAAGGTCAAAGCAAGAAGCAGCCAGGGGGTGGTGAGGTGCAAATATGTAGCCGCCGCCAGACTGGCAGCGGCCACAAGCATCCAGGTCTGACTGTAAATCAGCAGACGGCGCCGGTTCACTATGTCAGTCAGGGCCCCCGATGGTAAAGCGAACAAAAACATCGGCAGCGAAGCGGCGGTCTGCACCAGTGCAACCATAAGGGGCGAAGGATTGAGAACCACCATGAGCCACGAGGCCCCAACTTCGTGAATCCAGGTGCCTATGTTGGAAACAACGGTAGCGATCCAGAGCGACCGAAAGAGCGGTTCGGTTAATGGCTGCCAGGGCCCGTCAATTTGCGCCTGTTTCATGGCAAGCATCCCTATCTCAGAATAATCATATCAACCCCCTTACGCACCTATTCGCTCCGGTCATAATGCAAAGCAAGTGCATCCCGGATCCCAGAGCCCCTTTGCTTCGTTAATAAATCCGGGCACCAGTGCGGCGCGGAGCTTTTCCATCGAATCGCGGCTCCAGGCCTTCGGATTTGCAGGGATGTGACCGGCCATGGTGGCGCTTGTCTGTTTACCCCTGATGCCTCCATAGCCGCCGAAAACCCGAACCGGCGACCAGTCAGGACTTACCGGCAGTGGAGGCGGACTCAATCGGGCGAACTCTCTTGAACCGTAAACCACTTTTCCACCCAGGATAGTCAAGACCGACTCGATCTCTTTGATTTTCTCTTCGGGTACGGAAAAATAGTCTGCTGAAAGCACCGTAAGGTCGGCCAATTGACCTGGAAAAATAGTGCCCTTTTTGTTCTGTTCCCCGGAAAACCAGCTGCTGCCCGCGGTCCACAGCCGCAACGCTTCCATCCGTTCCAGTCGGTTGGCTTTCGGGTAGAGGGAAGTGCCGCCAACCGTTTTTCCCGTTACCAGCCAGTAGAGGGAGACCCATGGGTTGTAGCTTGCAACGCGGGTCGCGTCGGTGCCCGCGCCGACGGGCACTTCGATCTCCAGCATCCGCCTTATGGGTGGAGTGTGCCCGGCGGCGCTTGTGCCGTAACGATCAATGAAATACTCACCCTGAAACGCCATCCGATGCTGAATCGCGATCCCACCGCCAAGGGCTCGAACGCGTTCGATGTTTCGATCGCTGATGGTCTCGGCATGATCGATAAACCACCGTAAGCCATTGAACGGGATCTCCCGATCCACCCGTTCAAACACATTCAGAAACCTGTTGATGGATTCGTTGTAGGTTGCATGAATTCGAAACGGCCAGCGGTTGACCGCCAGAAGCTTTACAATCCGCTTGAGCTCCGCATCCATATTGCCCTGCAAGTCTGGACGGGGTTGCAGAAAATTCTCGAAGTCGGCCGCAGGCCAGGTAAGATTCTCGCCGGCTCCGTTCATCAACAGCATATCGCTTCCCTCTCCGGGCATGGTCATTCCGATCCAGCGTTCATAGTCGTCAAATTCCCGTCCGGGATTTTGCGCAAAAAGGTTGTAAGCGATCCGCAGGGTGAGCTCCCCACGCTTTGCGAGCTCCTCAATGATCCGGTAGTCTTCGGGGTAGCTCTGGCCCCCACCACCCGCGTCGATCACACTGGTTATGCCGAGCCTGTTCAATTCCCTCATAAATTGCCGGCTTGAGTTGATCTGCGCGCTGCTTTCCAGACGGGGCCCCATGCTGAGGGTTTTATAGAGGATCAGGGCACTCGGCTTGGCAATCAGCATCCCGGTCGGTCTGCCTTTCGCGTCTCGAGCCACCTCGCCCCGGTCAAACACCGGGGGGTTTTGGTCGTAACCGAGCGCTCTCAGCGCGGCCCGGTTGAGGAGAGCACTGGAGTAGAGGTGCAGGATGAAAACCGGGGTGTCCGGCGCAGCTGCATTGATCTCGCCCAGGGAGGGCATTCTTTTCTCTTTGAACTGGAATTCGGACCATCCGCCGACAACCCGTATCCACTGAGGAGGTGGCGTCCGCTGCGCCTGCTCGCGGAGCATTTGCAGAGCTTCGCCGAGAGAATGAATCCCGTCCCAACGGAGCTCCATGTTGTAATTGAGGCCACCGCGAATGACATGAGTGTGCGAGTCGTTCAATCCGGGAATAACCGTTCGGCGGCCAAGATCGATGAGCTCTGTTTTGTCCCCCTTGTAACGCATCATTTCCTGGTCCGATCCGACCGCAAGAAAACGTCCGTCCTTGATCGCCAAGGATGATGTGAAACCCCTGTCCGACAAGGTGGCCACGCGTCCATTGTGAAGAATCATGTCAGCGGTTGGCTCTTCAACTCGAGCGGTGGCATGAGCCAGCCCTGTTCTCGCAAAGAGGTACGAGAGACCCGTCGCCGCCCCCAATTTCAAGAAATCTCGTCGTTCATAGTTGACTCTCATGGCTTACTCCTTCCTGCGCGGCATCTCTGCGCGCCTCGCATTCACAAGTCGCTAATCGATGGGAGAAAGCTCGGTAGCGGATAAAGGTTTGGCATTCACCCGTCACCTCGCCTGTATGGGGTGTGCAGCCAAGGCTCGCTCTTTTTCTCAAAGTAAGAGTGGTTTGAATGGGCCTTGGCTCCATGTGAGACATACGAGGCTCCTGTTTCCGGTGAGTGATTTTAGCCTTAGCCCCGGACTGCCTCGTCACAGAGAATCACGCAGGTCAAATTCAGATCATTTAGTTCCCTCTCCGAGCGAACTAGCTGAAGAATCCTCTGTCCCATACGAATACCTGGTACTACTTACCGCCGCTGGCCGGCTGTCCGTGAACCATGGTATAGGCGTACTCGACACCGGAACCGTAAGCCCCTGCATGCTGTTTGACCAATTCAATGACAGCGTCATATGTTTTCTTGCGCGCCCAGTCGCGTTGGAATTCGAGCAGCACCTGCAGCCACGTGACGGGCACCGCACCGGCCTGGATCAAGCGCTGCACCCCCATGTCGTGGGCGTGGGCGCTGGTGCCGGCGGAGGCATCAGTTACGACGTATACCTCATAGCCCGCTTCCAACGCGTTAATGGTTGGAAACACAACGCACACCTCCGTCCAAAGACCTGCGATGATCAGCTTCTTGCGCCCGATGCGCTCCACCTCGGCGACAAAACCTTTATCTTCCCAGGCGTTCATGCTGGTGCGCTCGATGGTCTCCTTTCCCGGAAAAACTGCCAACAGCTGCGGATACGTGTAGCCGCTGAAGCTCTTAGTCTCCACCGTGCTGAGGACCACCGGAACATCGAAGATCTTTGCCGCCTTAGCCAGACCGACCGTATTATTAATAAGCGCCTGTCGGTCTACACCATTGACCCCGAACAGCATCTGCGGCTGATGGTCGATGAAGACAACCGTGCAGTTGTCCGGGTCGAGCAGACCATGAATATGATTTGAGGTGCTCATGCTAAATCCTCCTTACAATCACTCAGGTTATCTTTTCGGCTCCGACCGAGTTTTTTGCACAACCGGCCGAGCTCTTCTTGTTCGCTTGCCGTCAGGCTCTCCATCTCACGCACGATCTCTTTTGCCTGACGTGGGAATATCTCGCTAATCAGTCGGTGTCCCTGGCCACTAAGGGTTACAGCCACCCTTCGGCGGTCTTTCGATGATCGTTTCCGCTCGACCAGTCCCCGACGTTCCAGGTTGTTGATGATCATAGTGACGTTGCCTCCGGTTTGAAGGAGTTTTCTCGCGATTTCACAATGGGGCAGCGGCCCCAGATGATAGAGCATTTCAAGGACCCAGAACTGGCTGATAGTAAGCTTTGCTTCTGCCAGGTGGCGATGGATGCGCTGTGTTGCCGTATTGCTGGCCCGCACCAGCTTGATATAGGCATTCAGCGCTCTGACTTCCTGCTCGTCGCCACGATAGTGGGTTCCCACCGGCGGCTTCTCCCTCAATAATGTTTAATATTGAACAATCCAATCAGAAGCTAATAGCGCTTTTATCGTTGTCAATTGCTCTCGGATGCTCCGCCTGGGACAAGCAGCCAATAATGATCATGCTAGTTCTGGCATGCTGACATGATTGCTTCTGAGGAAGTGCGAGACAAAATGCCTGGACTCGCCGGCAGAACGTCTCACACCATCTTCTCCAGGATCTCAGACAAAGTCGCCTGGAAGAAATATGGGGGTGGTTCGAGACATCGAAGAAATCCGGAACATAAACAGCAGCTTGGTAAAGACGTGTGTGCAGTC
>Ga0209164_1005355_pt1 | contig 10969 bp, 9 predicted proteins | sample MTBNYHSulfiMetaG_FD_187458 | JGI IMG/M metagenome (GOLD analysis project Ga0209164, IMG submission 187458) | Enrichment culture microbial communities from rom New York Harbor, USA that are MTBE-degrading - MTBE-NYH (New York Harbor Sulfidogenic)... | ecosystem: Environmental > Aquatic > Marine >... | reverse complement strand
CTGTTGTAACTGCTGTTTATAGTTGTGCTGGTAAATGTCAAATTCCTGCATCTAACTCACCTGCCTTCTCTTAACAACTCCTAATCCAGCGCATGCCTTGAGAACCATTTTCTCCAGTTCTAACGGTTCCGGCACAAAATGAGGTAAATCCGTTTTATGGATGGCATTGGTCATATTCAAACGCATGGTCCTGATTCTTTGCAATTCCGGGGGAAGGCTTCCGGCAAGTCCCTCCCAGGCGTTTATTATAGGGTTTATCCACCCTGGTGGGATAGGTACGATCGCTCTTTTCATGCCCATACAATTGCAGATTGCGCGGACAAATCGAGACATCTCGGGCGGGTTCGAACAGAATAGATTGAATGATCCGGAAAGACGCTGCTCCAGGACAACGGTCAAAGACGTTAGCAGATCCTCCAGGGCTATCAGAATGACGGGCGCTTTCCCCCTTTCCGGCAGGGGCAGAAATGGAAAACGGAGAATGCTCTGCACATTCCTTTCAAAAAGTCCGCCAGGCCCGACGATCAAACCGGGGCGAATCACTGTAAGCCCTCTATCCACGAAGATCTTCTCGATGGCATATTTGGTTTGACCGTAAATGGTTGGCGCATCCGCGCGGGCAGAATGCGAGCTGACGAAAACCTGATGGGCTACGCCGGCTGTTTCAGCCGCATTTACCAATTGAAGCGTGGACGTCACGTTCAGCTCAAGATTGCCGGCACTATCGTCGTGAGCACAATGCACCACGCTGTCAGAGCTTTCAAACATTTCCGCCGGTATTAACTGTCCAAACCGGTAGTGAATTGATGAATGCAGAATCCCCTCAAGCATATGCACCTTAGCCGCACAATGAGTGGAGCCCCGGGCATCATGTTGACCAGCCCTCAGATGTGCAGCCAGACTTCTTCCGAGGAAACCCGTTATTCCAGTTATGAAAATACGCACTATAGCGACCTCAAAGCCCTTTCGGCGATTCGCATGGCATTTGCCATTATGGTGAAGGTCAAGTTTTTTGCCGGGAGCGAGCTAAAACATGCGCCGTCAATTACATGAATATTACCATCGCCGCCAAGTCTTCCGTCGGCATCGCATTCATAATATCGCGAAGGGCGTTCTGTCATCGGAAGCATACCGGCAACATGCAAGCTGCTGCCGAAAGGAAGATATTGAACCAACGACGAGTGACTAAAATAGCCAATCTTGCGAAACAACCCAATAAGTTTTTGCTCGGCAATTTCGAGTTTGGTACTGTTGCCTTCGATTTCCAGAGCTCCGTCGGCGCCGAGCCTGATACTGCCGGTTGCAGGCATAGCCGCCGGATGGAAGCACACAGCCAGCAAGATTGCAGGCGACATGTGCTTTAGTAAAGCCCGTCCAGCCACCACGGGCAGTGGCAGGTCAAAAATGATATCGGATCTTAACGGGCCGCTCGTGGTGTAGAGAGTAATTTGAATTGTACCGATTCCGGGCTCTCCCTCGCAGATAATATTGAGCTGACCCAGGGAACAAGAGCTGCGCTCCAGTTCTTGTCCCACATGAGTGAAATTACACAAGAAAATACAAGACATCGGGTTGTCCAGGACCGGCAAGCAGGTTTTGTAGTCCTTTCTGGAGGCGAGTACAATGCGTGCAGTGCTGAGGGCTCCTGCACCAAGCAGCAGCTTTCTCGCGGAAAATGTCCGAGATTGCGCTGTTTGCAGATTCTTTGCGCGCACCTTGACAGCTTCGTCGGTTTCTTCGAAGCTCTCCACCAACCACCCGGAGCGATAGTCAAGATAGCCTTCGGCGATAAGCCGATCAATAGTATAAGCTGGAGTGTAGATGGCCGGATTTCTCGATTTGAAGAACTCCAAATTGTCATAATTGTATGGTGCTCTTCCGCGGTGCTCACGTGTCAGCACCGCCAAGCGGGGCATACCGACGTAAACATTATGGCCGACAAAAAGGAGCCTATTCCGCTCATACCTTTGCAGGAACTTCTTTGCAAGGCTGCTCAGTTTGATCGGCTCCTGAAGGTTGGGATCGAAATGAAACCAGGGGACGAGATCATCATTGCGGCCCGAAATTCCGATATGGTCCGTGAGCAGGTCGTAGTATTTGTTCAGATCTGCATATGATATGGGGAACCTCTCGAGATCTCGATCTGTAAACCGATATGCGCCACCGCCCCAGCCATTGGCGAGCCCCCCCTTGGCGAGGCTTATGGCCCCATGGAACTCTTCAGAACGGACCGGAGCAACTCCTTGCGAACCTTCAATTATATAACGCATGTAGGGGGATTTAAGCTTAAGGTTGATTTTGTTCGTGGCAAAGATGTTTTCTAATGACTCGAATCGATCTCCGATCAGGTGAGGAAAAAGGTCGGAATGTGTGCACCTCAACCGGTGCAATGAACCTCGGAAGTCGCTGGCAACCCCTGGCGCATCAAAGCCCGCATCGATCATCAGGACGTCTTTTCCGGCAAGCTGCAGAGCGGCGGCGGCACCCGCCGGGCCGGATCCTACAATGATGAAATCACGCAAGATCATACCTTCTGAGCAGGTAACTTCCCAGCAAAAGGCAGCGCACAGTTCGCACTGCCTGCCAGACGATGGCAAGCCAGATTCGAAACGGGTCGGCTTGAGACTCGATGAAGTCCGCCGAACTCTCTTTTTGACATTCAGCGAGAAAATGTAGAACTTTGAATCTCTGGGTAAGAGCGTTATCTTTGTCTCGAAGACGCATGATGTACTCGATTGAAACGACATCCAATTTGTATTGAACCACCTTTTGTATTATCGTCGCCCCCTTTTCATTGAACCGGAATTGATTGTGGGCTTCGACATATCTTTTTAACAACAATGGGCCGGGATCGAGCCCAAAAATCGACCGGTAAAAAAAACCGGCTTCTCGTTCCAATCCTTCTCGCCTTCCAACAAAGTCCATAGACGCTAAGGCCTCTTAAGCACCAGCATACCAAGCTTTGCATATTCAACAAGTTGGGCTCTTGATAGTGTTTCGCATTTCATACAAACTTACAAAATAATATATACCGAATTTCGGTCGACACGACTAACGAAAAAAGGTTGTTCAACGAGGTTGACAAAGAAAGCCCGCTGGCCTATCAATCTTTGCTGAGCGAGGTTTGCGGTACAAGCCTGCTGCCTCCGGCACCGTGAAAATAGATTACAATGGCGCCTTGAAGAAGTTGGCAGCGAGAAGGTTTACAGGGTGATTGATCATAGAATCTACATATACGAAAACAGAATCCTGCATGTAATCACGGCATTCTTCGTAATTCTATCGGTTAATCAGGCAAGAAATCTTCTGTTTAATTATCCAATAGTCCTCCCCGATGAATTGATTTACTCATTTTTGTCCAAGTTCCTCAAGGACCGCCAGCTGCTCGAGGAAAATTTTTTTGTATCGGTGATGCCAAATCTTTTATTTTTTCAAATTTACAACTTATTGTACGAACTCCAAAGCAATCAACTACTTACGGCAAGAATATTAAATTCATTGTTTTACAGCATGTTGGTGTTTCCTCTTTATGGCATCAATCGCTACTTCTTTTCGCATCGAACATCTTTGTCCATCACGGTTTTCTGCGCCTTGATGCCTATTTGCACGTATACCACATATTTTATGCCTGAAAGCTTATATTTCCTCTCATTCTACGTCTTACTCTACTTTATACTACGTACTGTTTCGTCGACAGACGTGGTTAAGGCAATCTCTATATCATTTATCATAAGCACTATGTCATTCATCAAACCCCACGCGACAGTTTTCGTTCTGCCCACGATGATTTGCTCGGTTCTCATGTCGGGCGAAAAACATTCAGGATATGGAGGCATCGTCAAATACAGTGCTATATTTCTCGCTTCATTCCTGGCATCTAGAGTGGTTTTGGCTGGCTTGCTGGGGTATGAGGGTGGTTTTTTTTCGGCGGGACCGATTTACGATTTTCTCATAGGCAAGAGCTTCTCTTATTTGGGCGCAGGTAATCTGTATAATATATTGTTGAATTTGTCGGGGCATATGATATACCTGCTGGCGCTGTGGTTAATCCCTTTATTTATCATCACAATGGCCTCAATTGAGGGGATTTTGAAGCAGCCCGACACTCGCCTGCGACTATTGTGCTTTTTGCTGGTGACGTATTTGATCGTCCTCATTGCCTCCACCTCGGTCTTTTCCGCAGCTGTGGCCGGGCTGGGACCATACGAGGCGCCCAATCGATTGCATGGACGATACTACAATTTCGTTTTTCCCGCTATTTTGATTGGTTTTCTAGCCGCGATGAAGGCCATCGATTTTTCCGATAGAGCAGTAAAAAGGGCGATAAAATATGGTCTTGTGCCTTCTGGTATGATCCTGATAGCAATCCTGCCGATCTCCCTCAAGAGATATTCATATGGAATTGTAGATTATCCGGAAGTATTCTGGCTTCAGCTGAATGAGCACCACAGTGTTGTTCTGATCTTGCTGCTTTATGCTGCGTCTTTCGGATTGTTCTTACTACTTCGCTCTAAACGCCATTGGCCATATGTTGTTTATCTGCTGCTGGTTTTCTCTATGGCTGTGTGGTCTGTCACCAGGGAGCAACTGAGGGCTTCCGGCCCAACCATAGATGACAAGATAGGAGCGTTGGTGGAAAACTCAATCGCCACCGACGACCTCGACAACGGTCTTATTCTGGAACATTCTGCCGGAGCCCGAATTTTTCGCATCCTTCATCAAATCGGCTTTCCCGTCAAATATGAAGCAATGCCGACATCAACTGTTATTACGCGGGAAATGATACCCGAAGACACCTCCTGGGTGCTGCTGCTGGGCGGCTACCAAATGAACGATTTGGGCAGCACTCTGCTGACAGGTGACGGATTCAGGATAATAGAATTGGGTAGCCCCAAATGACGGGAAAATTGGTCCTGCTTATTCCTGCCTATAAACCATCACCTCGACTGGCGGAGGTGATGGCGGATGTAGCCAGCCTGGATGATTCCGCCCTGTTCAAGGAAATCATTGTGGTTGATGACGGAAGCGGTGGTGAATTCGATCAATTGTTTGCTTTTTTGCGCTCGGCATATGACGCAAAAATCATCCGCCACGCCGTCAATCTTGGTAAGGGGGCCGCTCTCAAGACCGGTTTCAACTATGCATTGGTACAAAATCCAGAAATTCTGGGCGTGGTGACCGCTGACGCAGATGGTCAACACAGCTCGGTGGACATACTGAAAGTTGCGCACACCTCTTTGAACCACCCTGAGGTCCTGGTCATTGGTGCGCGGTCCTTCGACAAGCGAGTTCCATTGCGCAGTCTGGTTGGCAATGTGCTGACCCGCTGGGTTTTCCGAGCACTTGCCGGAATTTGTTTGGCGGATACTCAGTCGGGCTTACGAGCCTGGCCGCGCGAGCTCTGCCTGCAGGCATTGCGGATCAACGCCAATGGCTACGAATTTGAAACCGAGAGCTTACTCAAACTGCGGGAATATCGTTCTGACAGCCACCCACTTCTCGAGGTTCCGATCCAGACCATTTACGATGCAGGCAACAAGACTTCGCATTTTAGTCCCATTGTTGACTCCATGCGTATTTATTTCGTATTTCTTCGCTATATGGGAGCCGCTCTATGCGCTTCATTCATCGACTATGTAATCTTCTACTGCATGTACCTGCTCACCGAAACCGTATCCTACAGCCTCCTGGCGGGGCGATCAATCGCGGTTCTGGTAGCCTACCGACTGGTGAAGAAGATTGCTTTTCGCAATCGCAGCGCATGGTTCACAACTTTGCCACTCTATTTGCTGTTGGTGGCCGGCCATGCTGCAATTTCCTATATGTGCATAACCTATCTGCACACACGCTATTCAGTAGCAGTCCTGCCGGCGAAAATCATAACCGAATCAACATTGTTTTTTGCCAGTTTTAGCGTTCAGCGAATGGTGTTTCAAGGCGACAGTCTTTCTTGAATAATTTCAGCAGGTATCTTATCCGGATGAAAAGCAACCTAAGACTCGTAGTCAATGCGATTCCACTATTGAACATCGGTACTGGCATAAGCCGATATCTCCATTGTCTGTACTCTCGACTGGAAGAACAGTTTAAAGACGAAATCGAATTTGGTTATTTTGATGGAATATCCGTCAACAGCAGCCGTCCGCGAGGTCCCGCCAACGTTACCCAATGGTCTTCCCATGTGGACTTATTCTGGAAGCTCCCTACCCTTGCTGCTCTAGCCTTGCGCATTATGTCTCATTACCAGAGAGAATTATGCTTCAGCAAGGCGGCCAAAGGTTACGATGTTTACCATGAAGCTGCGTTTTTCCCTTTTGTGGCTCCCGAGCGGGTCAAAACAGCGTTTACGCTGCATGATCTGTCCCTGGTTCGCTTTCCCCAGTTTCATCCGAAAGAAAGAGCGCTCTTCGCACGCTTTTTCCTGCGGAGAAGGTGCAAACGCGTCGATCGATTTATGACGGATTCTCGATTTATCAAGAGCGAAATCTTGGAGCATTTGGGGGTCAGCGAAAATCGAGTCGATGTGATCCCCTTGGCCCATGATCCGGGCATTTTTTATCCGAGGGACACTGAAGAAGTTGCACAAACGAGAATCCGCTACAAGTTGCCCAAATCCTACTTCATGGCGGTGGGGTCGGGAGATCCTCGGAAAAATATGGACGTCATTCCCAAGGCCATGATAGAGGCGAAACTGGAGACGCCGTTGGTGCTGGCCGGCTGGTCCGGCTGGTCGGAAAACGGAGCTCTCGAAAAACGCACCATCCCATTGGGTTATGTGGCTGACGATGACCTGGCCAGGCTCTATTCAGGAGCTTTGGCATTGGTTTATCCTACTTTGTACGAAGGCTTTGGATTGCCCGTGCTGGAAGCAATGGCGTGCGGCTGCCCGGTCGTGTGCAGTCGCAGAGCCAGTATCCCGGAAGTGGCAGGTGATGCGGCACTTTATCTGGAGAATCCCGGAAAAAGTGAAGAACTGGGCAATTTAATGCAGACATTGGCGCGCGATCCGATGCTGGCGAAGGACCTTTCCTGCAAAGGGCTAGCTCAGGCCTCCTCATTTTCCTGGGGAAAAACCGCCCAAGCGACCTGCAGAGTCTTTAGAGAGCTCTTGTAGTAACGGACTTCGCGTTTCGGAGATTATGAAACAGGTACCCTGAACACCGAAATCCGAACACTTTTTCCTCCTTAGCCGCGAGCACAATGGCCATGGAAGTTCCCATGCAAAGGTAGGGTGCGCTCCCCGAACGTAACTTGCTCGGCTGGTTCAGGGAAAGAGCCCTACACCATTTTCATGGCTCGCTGTGACTGACAGGCGATAGAAGTCTGCATGAAAATATTGCACATCGGAAAATTCTTTTACCCTTACCGCGGTGGAATGGAGAACTTCCTGACGGATTTGGCCATAGACCAAAGCTCGAGGGGAATTGAGACTGCCGTGATAGTTCATCATCACGATCCGTTAAAATCGTCCTCTCAAGAATCCGTCGATGGCGTTGAAGTCAACAGAATCTTATCGCTGGGCCAGCTGGTCTATGCTCCTGTGGCTCCCTCTTTCGGATATCATCTTTGGAGGCTGCTCCACCGTTTCAAGCCCGATATTGTTCACCTCCACCTGCCGAATCTTTCGGCCCTTTGGATCTTATTATTCAAAAAAAAGATTCCTGTAATAATCCAATGGCAGTCAGATGTTGTCCGTTCAAAAGTGGACGTAAGGCTCTCCTTGTTTTACCCAGCTTATCGAGTGTTCGAGAAAAAGCTGCTTGAGCGGGCGCAGGCAATAATAGTTTCTTCAGAGAACTATTTTCAGGGAAGTGAAATCTTATGGCCGCATAAACAGAAATGTGTAACCATTCCTTTAGGCATTAATCCTGGCAGAATTTATCGGCCGGGTCGGGAAGAGATTCTCCGGCTCAAGGGCAGATTCGACAAATTTCTGGTTCTTTCAGTGGGTCGCTTCACCTACTATAAAGGCTTTGAGTTTCTGATCGAAGCGGCTAAAAAAGTCACCGAAGCCTGCTTCGTGATGATTGGAGAAGGTCCGCTCAAGAACAAGTTGCAGCGTAAACTCGATCGGGCAGGCTTAGCCGATCGAGTTTTTTTGCCGGGCTCATTGCCAGATAGAGAACTTCATACCCTCATGGCTGCGTGCGATGTCTTTTGCCTGCCATCCATTGAGCGGACCGAGGCTTTCGGCATCGCGCTCCTCGAGGCGATGGCTTTCGGCAAACCGCTCATAACAACGGACATTGCAGGCTCTGGTGTCAGTTGGGTGAATCTTGCAGGGAAAACCGGCTTAGTGGTTCAAGCTGCTGATGGCACCGCTTTGGCGCAGGCTATCAAGTACCTTCATCGCCACTCTGAAGCTCGCCTGGAAATGGGAGATCGAGCATACGAAAGATTCAATAGACTTTTTCAAATTAAAAAAATCTCACAGGAGATAATGAACGTTTACTCTTCTTTTCAAACTCAACCGGTTCTTATCTGAGGTGCAAAGAGAGGTCAGATTATCGACAAAAATTACTTCAAGAAGGGTTGCTAGATGAAAAACCGCGCACAAAAAATGCAAAATCTAAGAAGCTTCATTCAAGACGGTTGGTATCCAATCGAGGAAGGTGGCAATAGTGTTTGGGTGTGGTGCCAAGAAAAATCTACGTTAAGAATTCCAGAAAAGACGCAACATTTAGAACTGCATTTCGCTACCATCTATCCCGAGCTTAAAAAAGCTACGCAAAATATAAAAATATCGTTAAACGGAAAGTTCTACAAGGAATATCAAGTCAAAGACAAGCATAGCGTTATAAGAATAGATTGCGCAAATGCTGAATCAGCTGCCCTTGAGGTAGATGTTGTGAGGCCGAGTGATTTTGATGCATCGCAAGATTCTCGGCTGCTCGGCATTTGCCTTGTTCAAGTAGTCTGCATCTCCTCAGATCCTTATTTGGAGTCTGGTCGTAACACTTTAAAAGAACATCAGCGAATCGCACTTGAGAGATTCCTCAGTTTGGTTTCAGTGAAAGGCAAAGTTGTCTTGGAAATTGGCACCGACTACGGCTGCGAAACGCTGCATGCGCTGAGGGATTACAATCCAGAATGGCTAATAGGGATTAACTATGATCAACATTATTCCAATCGAATTGATATCGCAGGTAACTGTTATTTCCAAAAGTTGGATGCACGGAATACAGGCTTTGCGAGTAATTTTTTCGATACAGTATTCTCATTTTCTACATTTGAGCATATCAATGAATTGGATAGAGCTGTCGCTGAAATTAACCGCATTTTGAGACCGGGCGGAGAGCTTTATGCCCACTTCGGCCCTATTTGGTCATGTTATTTGGGACATCACGTCCACACATCCTTGGATGGCGAAGTTGCAAGTTTTGAGATACCCGAGAGGAACCCTTTTCCCCCCCACGCGCATCTTTACCTGTCAGAGCACGAAGTAATGGAGTTGCTCAAAAAACATTACAGTCCCAAGATGGTTGAAGCTATTCTGTACCAAGTGTATCAAGGTACTGGAATAAACAGGCTTTTTTTTGAGGACTATGTACATATTCTTGAAAGTTCCGGTCTAGAAATCATCTTGTTCAACGAGTTCTGGAAACATCCTGTCGACGAAAAAGCCAAAAAAGAGCTCAAAAGATTTGGCTCACATCGAAATTTCGAGACTTGCGGTATTGAAATTCTATGCAAAAAAAGCAAACTTTATAGATAGAGTTCGTAAAATCATTTGCCTTCATGCCTGAATCGCAGGACTGAAGGCATTTTACCATGACAAAACGGTTAATCGCACATTCAAATTGTACATTGAACTACTTTACATGAATGAGTTATTCCACGTTATGCGGGACCCTCTCTCGACCAGAGTTCCACTTCCCGAAGTCGATGATGGAGCCGAACTGGTGTACAGAAACAATCTCTATGGGCTGGCTTTTGCACGTGTTTACAGTGTCAAAGCATTCAAAACCAGGGTCATCGACCACATGCAAAATTTCACATTGCAGATTTTTCGCGTGCACAACTTGTACGAAGTGGATTCCAGCTGCTACCTTCATTGGATTGCAGTTTTTGAAAAGCGTTTTCCTCATTCAACCCTCCAGACTCCACCGATTTCAGGATAATAGGCTAGCGGATCGAATCCGCCTGTATCGTAAGGGCGCAGAAGTGAGAGCGTCAGTGCCAGTGTTTGCAGGGTCTTTTCGTTTACTATATAGAACAAATTGGAATTTTTGGTGGAGATGGCAACTTTTTCATTTTCGATGCCTTCCCCATCCTTGAATATATGTTCCTGCAGTTCGGATGGGACCTTGCCGGTTCCAGTATGCGTTAGCTCCTTAAGTACCCCCCTCTTCAACCCCGCAACAACCAAACCTTTCACCTTGACCTCATGTTTGCCGATGGTTACCAGGCCATCTTTCATAAAATTATCGGGATCTTCAACCCGGACGATCCAGAACTCGGGATAAGCTCCCTCTTGCCGCTCCGGATTCCATGTGCCGAAGTAATACCACCAATAGGTCTTATTCAACAAATCAGCGTTAAGGTACAGAAAGACCGGGACATCCGGGAACAGGTATCGTTTCCAGGCATCCTCATCGCGAAAACCATAAGCTTCCAGAATCTGTGAGGATCGGTCGGGCATTGCCAGGATTCTCTCAAGAAAATCGAAGGACTTGGCGGAACTTCCCAAATAATGAGTCAGGGTATGCAGACCGTCCAAATCGTGCTCAGCAAAAAAACGCATCCAGTTTCCGGCCAGCAGAGGATTGCTGCAGGCCAAAGGGAAAGCCGCAATAAAAGCTCTTTCAGATGTTTGCCTTCCCCCGTCAATAAAAGCCTTCGCGCCCGTAAAATACTCCAGGAAATAACCATAGTCCCACCACGACCAGACCACCGCTTTCTTGCCGGCTTCATTTATTATGTTTCGAGCCAGGAAAACATCACCTTGAGTAAGTGAAGGCCCTCTGTG
>Ga0209164_1005354_pt1 | contig 10970 bp, 11 predicted proteins | sample MTBNYHSulfiMetaG_FD_187458 | JGI IMG/M metagenome (GOLD analysis project Ga0209164, IMG submission 187458) | Enrichment culture microbial communities from rom New York Harbor, USA that are MTBE-degrading - MTBE-NYH (New York Harbor Sulfidogenic)... | ecosystem: Environmental > Aquatic > Marine >... | reverse complement strand
GACCCGCCCCGGCCCGGGACGCTCCGGGCCGGAAAGATCAAACCGGCTCCGTCCCCAGCCACTCTCTGACCGCCCGGCAGTAGCCGGCCAGGCCCGGCTCAAGGGGAGGCTCCGGCCCCTCCGGGGCCCCTCCCGGGCCCAGGACGGCCCGGGCCAGGGAGTTGAGATGCCCGGCCCGGGGCCCGTCGAGGCTCAGGGCGGTGGTGAGGAGGAAATGGGCCGCCGTCCTGGTCAGGGTCCGGGTCATCAGGGCCACCAGCTCCGGGGCCCGGGCCTTGGTCTCGGCCAGGATGGCCGCCTCCCCCCGGGTGGAGTGGGGTTTCAGGAGGACCCCGTCCCCGCCGGCGGCCAGGAAGGCGGTCAGGTCCCCGGGCTGGGACTTGCGGGTGTAGGCCACGGCGGCGCAGCCCGGATAATCCTCCCGGACCCGGGCCAGGTTGTAGAGGCCGTAGGCCTTGGTCTGGTCGGCCGCCCTGGCCGCCTCCAGGAAGAGCCCGGTCCAGCCCGAGACCAGGCTGTAGAGCCTTTTCAGGTACTCGTTGGCCCGGTCCCCGGGAAAGTCCTCCAACCCCTCCCAGACCGTTCCGGGAGCGGGGATTTGGGCCGCCATCCCGGCCAGCTCCCCGGCCGGGAGCAGTCTGGTCCGCCCGGCCCCCCGGGGATCGTTCCCCCAGAGGTCCAGAAGCCAGAGGAGGGGGACTCGCGGCCCCAGCATCTCCCGGGCCTGGGCGTAGGTCTCGGCGACGTAGGTCTCCCACCCGGGGAGGGGGGAGTAGACCTGGCGGAAAAGGTCCCGTTCAAAGGGCGAGTCGTCGATGAAGCAGACCCTGAGGATGCCGGCCATGGAACCTTACCTCCCGGTCCTGGCCACCTCCAGGGCGGCGGCCAGGTCCAGGGTCCGGTCGTAAAGGGCCTTGCCGGTGATGACCCCGGCCAGCCCCAGTCGGGCCAGGGGCAGGAGCTCCCTGATGTGGTCCAGGGTCGAGACCCCGCCGGCGGCGATGACCGGAACCTCCACCGCCCGGCAGAGCTCTGCCGTGGCCTCCAGGTTGACCCCGCCGTGGGTCCCGTCCCGGTTGACATCGGTGTAGATGATGGCCGCCGGGCCGTACCCCGCCAGCTCCCGGGCCAGCTGGACGGCCTTGACCGGCCGGGTCTCGGTCCAGCCCGAGGTGGCCACCAAGCCGTCCCTGGCGTCCAGGGAGAGGGCCACCTGGTCGGGAAAGGAGCGGCAGGCCTCATCCAGAAGATCGGGCGACTCCACCGCCGCGGTCCCCAGGATCACCCTGGCCGCGCCCAGGGAGAGGTACTCCTCCACCGCGGCCAGGTCCCTGATCCCGCCGCCGATCTCAAAGGGGATGGTCACCCTCCGGGCGACGTCCTTGATCGCCTCCCGGTTCACCGGCCGGCCCTCCCTGGCCCCGTCCAGGTCCACCAGGTGGAGGAGGGAGGCCCCCTGGGTCTCCCATCGGGCGGCCACCTCGGCCGGCCGGTCGTGGTAGACCGTCTCCTGGTCGAAGCGGCCCTTGTAGAGGCGGACGCAGCGGCCGCCGCGGATGTCCACCGCGGGGATGACCTCCATCAGGGGGAGGCCTTGAATCTCATCCGGGAGATGAGCTTGACCATCCCGGCCCGCCCCAGCTCGGCCGCGGTCAACCAGCGGGCCCCCCGCTGGAAGAAGTCGCCCATCTGGAAGAGGTTCTCGCTCAAGGAGCGCTGGGTCTCGGAGAACATCCCCTGCCAGACCACGGTCCGGGTTTGGGTGTCGATGGCGTAAAGGGCCAGCTCCACCGAGGCCGGCTGGGTTATCCCGGCCTCGGTCCCGACCCTCTCCTGAAAGCGGAAGACCGTTCCCACGATCACCGTCTCCGCCCCGACCTTTCGTCCGGCCTCGGCCAAGGCCTCCACCACCGCCGGTCCGGTGCTGCTCGGCATGGCCGGAAGCGCGCCGGCCAGGGAGTTGGGCAGGACCAGGGGGCAGGAGTAGACCCCCTCCGCCGCGCTGGGGAGCACGCTGGTCAGCTCCTGCCGGGCCGTGGAAGGGACCACGGCCCGGGGGAAGATCTCCCCCGAGACGGGACAGGCCACCTCGTCCGGGTCGGTGCAGGGCCAGGGCACCTGGAAGGGAGCCAGGGCCAGCTTCTCCACCGGACAGGGCCGGGGGACCATCCGCCCGCTCTTGGTCTCGGCGCAACCGGCCAGGACCATGGCCAAAATAATCCCGGCCCAAATGATCAGCCAGGGACGGAGCCGTCCGGTCATAGGACCCCCTTGGTCGATGGGACCTCCGTGGAGCCGGGGACCAGGGCCACCGCCTGGCCCAGGGCCCGGCCGAAGGCCTTGAAGACCGCCTCCAGGGTATGGTGGGCGCTGACCCCATGCCAGGCGTCCAGGTGGAGGGTCAGCCGGGCCTCGTTGCTCAAGGCCTGGAAGAACTCCCTGGCCAGGGCGGACTCGAACCCGCCCACCCGCTCCTGGCCGGCCTCGACCCGGTAGGCCAAATAAGGACGGCCGGAGAGGTCCACCACCGCCCTGGCCAAAGCCTCGTCCATGGGCACGTAGGCCTGCCCGTAGCGGTGGATGCCCCGCTTCTCGCCCAGGGCCGAGGCCAGGGCCCGGCCCAGGGTCAGGCCCGCGTCCTCCACGGTGTGATGGCCGTCCACCTCCAGGTCGCCTTTGGCCCGGAGGGTCAGGTCCAGCCGGCCGTGGGCCGCGGCCAGGGCCAGCATGTGGTCCAAGAAGGGCAGGCCGGTGGAGACCTGGCTCCGGCCCTGGCCGTCAAGGTTTATCTGGACCGAGATCTCGGTCTCCCTGGTCTCCCGTCTGGCCTCGGCCCGCCGGCCGGCCCGGTCCGATTCAGCCATCGATCCTCTTCTCCCCCGGCCGGGAAAACACCTTGAACCCCCTGCCCGCGCCCTGCGGGGGAGGTCGCCCGGCCGGTCCCTTGCCCATCGGAAGACAAACCACACCGCCGGCGGCGGCAGGGATTTTCGACCGGTTTTAGACTAAGGCCTGGCCGGAGCGGAGTCAAGCTCGGCCGGCTTGACAGGCCGGGGCCGGTCCGGCTAATTAGTAGGGACCGTCCTGTCAGCTCAAAGGCCGGCCCGGTGGCGGCGGTTGAGATCGTCGCAGTGGCTCCGGACCGCCTTCTTAAGCTCCTAAACTTCAGGGTCCGGGGTTCAAGAGACGAGGCGGCGGGAGATCAGGGGACCCTCTCCGGGGGTCAGGGATTGATTCGGGGGGGTGGATCGTTTAGCCTGAAAGAGGATTTTTATTACATCCGTCGCAGCCGGCGCCGCCCCCTCCCGGGCCCTGTCTCTCTGCCGGAGCCAGGGCCGAAGGAGGAGGGAGAGAAGCGGAGGAGATCCGCTCAGAGGAGAAGCAGATGGAAATCTCGCACACCTATGAAGCCGACGTCCGCTGGTCGGGAGAGCGCCGGGGCTCCCTCTCCGTGGGAACCAAGATCAACCTCGAAGTCTCGACCCCGACGGAGTTCGGAGGCCCTCCGGGGCTGGTCAGCCCCGAGGACCTGTTCGTGGCCGCCGCGGCCTCCTGCTACCTGACCACCTTCCTGGCCATGGCCGACAAGGCCCGGGCCTCCTTTGTCAGCTTCTCCTGCCGGGCCGAGGCCACCCTGGAGAAGGCCGAGGGCAAGGGGTTGATCTTCACCGCCATCGTTCTCCGCCCCAAGATCGGCATCACCGACCTGTCCGAGGAGAGGTCGGTGGTCCGGGCCCTGGAGCTGGCCAAGAAGTACTGTCTGGTCACCAACTCCACCATCTCCCAGGTCACCCTGGAGCCCACGGTCCAGGTGGTCTGATTTAGCCCGGCTATTTCATGAGCCAACATTGAAGCGGGGGCCATCTCAAGGATCCGGCCCCCTCGCCTGAACCGGTCATGAAAAATCCGGGCTAGTTGTAGTAAAGACCAGTTTACGGCTTTGATTGCAGACGGCCGGCAAAGCTGTTGCTTGGCCGGCCTTAAGAGCCCGGCGAGCTTAACCGGGTGGGCTTTCCCAAGTTGCTTTTGAAAAGCAAGTTGGTATAACTTCGAAGCCGGCCATGAAAATCCTCTTCGACGCCCGGGTCCTGGCCCCAGAGGCCCGCCACGGCATCGCCCGTCACGCCCTGGGTCTCCTCATGGAGCTGGGGCGGCGGGACGGGGGGCACACCTGGCTGGTCCTGGTCCGGTCCAAGGCGGCGGCCGGGTGGCTGGCCGGCCTCCTGCCCGGGGCCGGGTTCCGGTTCCTGGCCGGCGGCGGCCGGCCTTACGGCCTCCGGGCCCAGGCCGAGCTGCCCCTCCTGGTGGCCCGGTTGAAACCCGACCTCTATTACTCCCCCACCTACCTGGTCCCCAGGCTGGCCTCCCGGCCCCAGGTCCTGACCATCCACGACCTGACCCATTTGGAGACGGCCGGGGAGAACACCCCGGCCCAACGCCTGGCCTGGCGGTTGGTGGTGGGACCCACCGCCAGGCGGGCCAGGCGGGTCCTGACCGTCTCCCGCTTTTCGGCCGCCAGGATCATCGCCCGGCTCAAGGTCCCCCCGGAAAAGGTCGCGGTGGTGGGCAACGGTCTGGAGCCGGCCTTCCGGCCCCGGTCCGGGGAGGAGGTCCGGGCGGTGAGGGAGCGGCTGGGGCTGAGGGAGGGCTACCTGATCACCGTGGGCAACCCCAGACCCCACAAGAACCTGGCCGCGGCCGCGACCGCCTTCCACCGGCTGGCGGGCCGGGGTTACCAGGGCTCCCTGGTGGTCATCGGGGCCGACCCGGCCCGGCTCCCGCCCGGCCCCGGCCGGGTGGTGGGCGGACCGGGACAAAGCGACCAGGAGATGGCCGCCCTCTACTCCGGGGCCCAGATGGCCCTCTTCCCCTCCCTGGCCGAGGGGTTCGGGCTGCCGCCCCTGGAGGCCATGGCCTGCGGCTGCCCGGTGGTGGCCAGCGATCTCCCGGTCTTCAGGGAGATCCTGGGGGAGGAGGCTCCCCTCCTGGCCGACCCCGGCCGGGTGGAGGACCTGGCCCGGGCCATGGCCCGGGTTCTGGACGCCCCCGAGGAGACCCAAAGGAGGGTGGAGGCGGGCCTGGGACGGTCGGCCGGCTTCACCTGGCGGAAGGCCGGCGACCGGCTGCGGGCGGCGCTCCGGGAGGTGGAGGGGGAGCTTGGAGTCTGAACCCCTGAAAGAGCTCAGGGTGGCCCTGGTTCACGACTGGCTGACGGGCCTGAGGGGCGGGGAGCGGGTCCTGGACTGCCTGGCCCAGGCCTTCCCCCAGGCCCACCTCTTCACCCTCCTCAAGACGGCCGACCTGACCCCGGCCATCGACCGCCTCCCCCTGACCTGCTCCCCGGCCCAGCGGCTGCCCTTTTTAAAGAGGTACTACCGCCACTACCTGCCCCTCTACCCCTGGGCCGTCTCCAGGCTTGACCTGACCGGCTTCGACCTGGTCATCTCCACCTCCCACTGCGTGGCCAAGGGGGCCGTCCCCGGGCCGGGGGCCCTCCACCTGAGCTACGTCTTCACCCCCATGCGCTACATCTGGGACCTGTACCCGGTCTACTTCGGCCGCCGCTCTTTGGCCGTCCGGGCCCTGATGGGGCTCATCGCCCCGCGCCTTCGGGCCTGGGACAAACGGACCTGCGGCCGGATCGGGGCCCTGAGCTGCATCTCCGGCCACGTGGCCGACCGGATCAGGCGCTGCTGGGGCCGGGAGGCCGAGGTCATCCACCCCCCCCTGGAGCTGGACCGGTTCCGGATCGGCCCGCCGGGGGAGTTCTACCTGATCCTCTCGGCCCTGGCCCCCTACAAGGGGATCGAGCTGGCCGTGAAGGCGGCCAACCGGGCCCGGTTCAGGCTGGTGGTGGCCGGCGAGGGGCAGGAGGCGGAGAGGCTCAGGTCCCTGGCCGGGGAGACGGTGACCTTCCTGGGCCGGGTGGACGAGGCCCGGGCGGCGGAGCTCTACCGCCAATGCCGGGCCTTCATCTTTCCCGGGGAGGAGGACTTCGGGATCACCCCCCTGGAGGCCATGGCCTCGGGCAAGGCGGTCATCGCCCTGGGCCGGGGGGGCATCCTGGAGACGGTCACCCCCCTCAACCCCGGGCCGGAGCAGGGCCGGACCCCTTCCCCCCCCGGGGACCGGCCCAGCGGGGTCTTCTTCCACGAGCCCACGCCGGAGGCCCTGATCCGGGCGGTGGAGCTCTTCGAGGCCAACCTGGAGAGCTTCGATCAGGAGGACTTAAGGGCCGGCGCGGCCCGGTTCGATCGGAAGGTCTTCCTGGACCGGTTCCTGAGCTTCGTGGCCCGGGCCTGGGAGGCCCACTCCTCCGGCCCGGATATTTCATGAAGCCCGCTAAAAAGGAAGATTGATAATTAAATCAAACATAGACGATTAATTTGGAGTGGTCTTGGACGGTCATACTCCGGCGCCTTGGCCCGAAGAGAATAATCTGGCGGCCTTGACCCCAAGGGCCGGGCCGATTGGGCCGCATCGCCGGACCCGAGTGAGCCGCCAGGGCGACCAGGGCTTGGCCGCCCGGGCCCGGAGAAGGCCACCTGCTTAAGGCTTCTGAAATATCCGGGCGGCCGCCAAGCCCCGGCCGCCCTTCCCTTTTGACAGCCGGGGCCAAGATGCTTATTTTGAGGTTGCAGACGGGCGCCGGGGGCTGAGCCCAAACGGCCGACCGCCCGGGAGGCGGAGGAGACCGCCCGACCCGGGGGGAAGCTTTTGGGAGGCGGCCCCCAAGTCAGGCCTTGGGAGAGATGGATGGCTGTCCTGGAGATACTTACCTACCCCGATCCCCGGCTCAGGGAGCAGTGCCGGGAGGTGGACCTCATCGACGACGAGATCAGGGCCCTGGCCGGGGACATGGCCGAGACCATGTACGCCGCGCCCGGGGTCGGGCTGGCCGCGCCCCAGGTGGGGGTTTCCAAGAGGGTTATCGTCTGTGACGTGGCTCCCAAGGACCAGCCCCGCCAGCTTTTGGTCCTCCTCAACCCCGAGGTGGTGGAGGAGGAGGGGCTGACCAGCATCGAGGAGGGCTGCCTCTCCTGCCCCGAGGTCCAGGTCCCGGTGGACCGGGCGGCCTGGATCAAGGTGGTGGGCCTGGACCTGGAGGGGAACGAGGTCAGCCTGGAGGCCGACGAGCTGCTGGCCGTGGTCCTCCAGCACGAGATCGACCATCTGGAGGGGGATCTGATCGTGGACCACCTCTCCAGCCTCAAGCGCTCCCTCTACCGCCGCAGGCAGAAGAAGGTCAAGTCAGGGGAAGAGGCGGCGTGAGCCTGGACCTGGTTTTCTTCGGGACCCCGGAGCTGGCCCGGGTCAGCCTCCAGGCGGTCCTGGAGGCCGGGCACAGGGTCAGGGCCGGGGTCTGCCAGCCCGACCGGCCGGCCGGCCGGGGGCGGAGGCTGAGCTCGGCCCCGGTGGCCCAGGCCTGCCGGCAATGGGAGGTGGACCTCCTCCAGCCCGAGTCGGTCAGGGGGGAGGCGTTCGCCGGCCTGATCAGGGCCTTGAGGCCCGATCTCCTGGTCACCGTGGCCTACGGCCGGATCCTGCCCCCGGAGCTCCTGGAGGCGCCCCGGATCATGGCCCTCAACCTCCACTTCTCCCTGCTGCCCGCCCTCCGCGGGGCGGCGCCCTACAACTGGGCCCTGATCAGGGGGCTGGCCGAGACCGGGGTGACCACCATCGAGATGGTCCCCCAACTGGACGCCGGGCCGATCCTGCTGCAAAGACCGACCCCCATCGGATCCCGGGAGACGGCCGCCGACCTGGCGGCCAGGCTCTCCCGGCTGGGGGCCGAGCTGCTGGTGGAGACCCTGGACCGGCTGGAGAAGGGCTCGCTCACCCCCGTCCCCCAGGACGAGTCCCTGGTCAGCCTGGCCCCGCCCTTGAGGCCCGAGGACGGCTGGCTCGATCCTTCCCGGCCGGCCGGGGAGGCCTATGACCGGGCCCGGGGGGTGACCCCCTGGCCCGGACCCAGCCTGGCCTACGGCGGGAAGCGGCTCAAGGTCTTTGAGCTGGACTTCGACCGGGACCGGCCCGCGGGGGAGCCGGGGGCGGTGGTGGCCCTGGGGGACCGGGGGCTCAAGGTGGCCTGCGGGCAAGGCCACCTCTACCTGGGCCTGGTCCAACACCCGGGGAAAAAGCCGGTCACCGCCGCCCAGGCGGCCGGCGGCGCCGGACCCAGGCCCGGGGACATCCTGGCTTGAACAACCCGGACCGGTCCGGCCAACCGGCCCGGCTGGCCGCGCTCAAGGCCCTGGGGGCCATCGGCCGGGGTCAGAGGGCCGAGGAGGCCCTTCACCAGGCCCTGGCCGGGAGCGACCTGGACCGCCGGGACCGGGCCCTGGCCACGGAGCTGGTCTACGGGGTCTGCCGCTGGCGGGGGCTCCTGGATCATTACCTGGCCTCTCTCTCCACCCGGCCCCTGGCCAAGCTCGACCCGGAGATCCTGGACCTGCTCCGGCTGGGCGGCTACCAGCTCCTCAAGCTGGACCGGGTTCCGGACCGGGCCGCGGTCCACACCACGGTGGAGCTGGCCAAAAGGAGGACCGGCCAGGCCAAGGCCGGGTTCGTCAACGCCGTCCTCCGGGCCCTGGCCCGGGCCGAGAAAAGGCCGTCCCTTCCCCACCGGGACCGGGACCTGGCCGGGCATCTGGCCGCGGCCCTCTCCCACCCCCGCTGGCTGGTGGAGCGCTGGCTCAGGGAGCTGGGGGAGGAGGAGGCCGAGGCTCTCCTCCGGGCCGATAACCTTCCCCCGGGGCTCTGCCTCAGGATCAACCCCCTGGTGATCGGCCGCGACCAGGCGATGGCGCTCCTGGCCAAGGCCGGGGCGGAGGCCCGGCCGGGGTTGTACTCGCCCCAGGCCGTCTACGCCCCGGGATTGAGCCGGGCCGAGGCGGAGGGGCTCCTGCCGGCCAAGGCGGCCGCTCCCCAGGCCGAGGCGGCCCAGGTGGTGGGGCTGGTGGTCGGGCCAAGGCCCGGGGAGCGGGTCCTGGACCTCTGCGCCGGGGTGGGGGGCAAGACCACCCACCTGGCCGAGCTGATGGAGGGCCGGGGGCTGATCACGGCCGTGGACCTCTCCCCGGACCGGGTCCGGACGGGCCGGGCCGCGGCGGAGCAGAGGGGCCTGGGAATGGTCCGCTACCTCCAGGCCGACGCCACGGCCCGGCCCATCAAGGGGTTGGACCCGGAGCCCTTCCAGGCGGTCCTGGTGGACGCCCCCTGCACCGGCTCGGGCACCCTGGGCCCCAGGCCCGACCTCAGGTGGAGGCTCGGGCCCCCGGACCCGGCCCGGATGGCCGCCCTTCAAAGCCGCCTCCTCCTCTCCGGAGCCGGCCTGACGGCTTCCGGGGGACGGCTGGTCTACGCCACCTGCAGCCTTTTCGCCGAGGAGAACCAGGAGGTGGTGGAGGCCTTCCTGGCCGCCCACCCGGACTTCAGCCTGGAGGACCCCCGGCCCTTCCTGGCCCCGTCCCTGAGACCTCTGGCGGACCCCCGGGGGTGGCTCCAGACCCGGCCCCAGAGCCACGGCCTGGATGGCTTCTTCGTGGCCCGCATGGTAAGATCGCCGGGTTAGCCCGGATATTTCATGATCAATCTACTGCGGGGGCCAACTCCCGGACCTGGCCCCCTGGCCATGATCGCTCATGAAATAACCGGGCAAAGGCGACTCAACGCGACTTAACTCAATCCCAGATAAAACATATCGCCTTCCATCGGAGGTCCCATGCCCATCAAGATCGCCCCCTCCATCCTTTCGGCCGACTTCGCCAGGCTGGGCGAGGAGGTCCGGGCCGTGGCCCGGGCCGGAGCCGACGAGATCCACGTGGACGTCATGGACGGCCGGTTCGTGCCCAACCTGACCATCGGCCCCCCGGTGGTCGAGGCCGTCCGGCGCTCCACCGAGCTGCCCCTGGACGTCCACCTGATGATCGTCGAGCCGGAGCGCCACCTGGAGGATTACATCGCCGCCGGGGCCGACTGCCTGACCATCCACCAGGAGGCCTGCCTCCATCTGGACCGGGCCCTGGCCAGGATCAAGGAGGCCGGGATCAAGGCCGGGGTCTCCCTCAACCCCTCCACCCCTCCCGGGAGCCTGGCTTATGTCCTGGACAAGCTGGACCGGATCCTGGTCATGTCGGTCAACCCCGGTTTCGGCGGCCAGACCTTCCTCCCCTCGGCCCTGGAGAAGCTGACCCGGCTGAAGGATCTCACCCTGGAGGCGGGGGGGGGCGTGGAGCTGGAGGTGGACGGCGGGGTCAACCTCCAGACCATCGGACGGGTCAGGAGGGCCGGGGCCGGGATCGCGGTGGCCGGCTCGGCCGTTTTCAAGACCGAGGACTACGCCGCCACCATCAAGGCCCTCAAGGAGGCCGCCGAGGGGTGAGGTCGGGCCGGGAGAGGCCGACCGCCTCCGAGCCCCCTGCCCGGCCGCCCGGCCACGAAATCCCAGGAAAAAAAGAGACCGCCCCCAGGGCGGGTCAGACCCTTTAACGGGGGCGGTTGGGGTTGGGGGGAGGGTGACCCGTTTGGTAACGGATCACCCTTTGGGGACCTTATAAGTAAGGCCGATCCGGGATGGTGTCAAGGCCTTTTGGGTTTTTTTTTGGAACAACCCTTTTTTCGACTAACCGGTTGATTATTTAGGCATCGCCGCCTCCACCTAACCCTCCAGTAAAAGGCCGGCACTCAGGGCTCAGAGGGTTCGGGGCCGGCCTCCGGGGCTTGGGATTTTTTTTCGGCGGACATGGAACCGGGCCGCCGGTCTCAAACCGGGAAGGGGTCCGGGGGCGAGATCAGGCCGATTCAGGCCAACCGCGGCCATGCTTCGGGGCGGCGGGCGGGTGGAGGAGGCTCGGACCGGGGGGCCGGGCGGCCCCGGAGGCCTCTCCCGAGACCCGGGCCGGCCGGACCGGCTTGAAGACCTCGGCCGGCCGCCTCAGGGGCGGTCAAGGGGCGGTCAAGGGGGGTCA
>Ga0209164_1005353_pt1 | contig 10971 bp, 7 predicted proteins | sample MTBNYHSulfiMetaG_FD_187458 | JGI IMG/M metagenome (GOLD analysis project Ga0209164, IMG submission 187458) | Enrichment culture microbial communities from rom New York Harbor, USA that are MTBE-degrading - MTBE-NYH (New York Harbor Sulfidogenic)... | ecosystem: Environmental > Aquatic > Marine >... | reverse complement strand
TGGGGCGAGACTAAATTTTGCCGAAAATCTCTTGAGATACAGGGATAAGAATACAGCTCTGATATTTAAAGGGGAAACTCAAGAATCGGCAAGGATGAGTTATGCTGAGCTTTATGACTCGGTAGGACGCTTGGCAAAATCTCTTCGGGGAATAGGACTCAGGCCTGGCGACCGGGTAGCTGCCTACATGCCCAATATGATAGAGACAACTGTGGCGATGCTTGCTAGCACCAGTATTGGTGCTGTCTGGGCTTCTTGTGCCACGGATATCGGACCTGGAGTAGCCATTGATCGCTTTGGTCAAATCGAACCAAAGGTTTTATTTACTGTTGATGGCTATTTCTACAAGGGGAAATATTTCAATTCCCTTTCCAACGCTGCTGAAATTGCAGAGGGGATACCCTCTATTGAGAAAGTCATAGTGGCTCGCTACGGGAAGGACAAACCCGATATTAGACATATTCCTAACTCTGTATATTATGACGACTTCCTAACTAAAGGAAAGATACCGGAAATTCAATTTGAGCAGTTACCTGCAAACCATCCTGTGTTTATCATGTTTTCCTCCGGGACGACTGGCAAGCCAAAATGCATGGTTCAGGGAGCCGCCGGAATTCTGGTTAATCAGCTAAAAGAATTGATAATTCACACTGATTTGAAGCGAGATGATGTCCACTTTTTCATCACAACTTGTAGCTGGATGATGTGGAATTGGATGTTAACGTCTTTGGCCACAGGTAACACTATAATTCTGTATGATGGTAATCCTACCTACCCTGAGCCTGGTGCTATGTGGAAACTTATTCAGGATGAGAAAGTGACTATGTTTGGCTGCAGCGCTAGCTACATTAATTATCTAAGAAGCGAAAATTTTAACCCGTCTAAGGGTTACGATTTGGCATCATTAAGAGAGATATGGCAAACTGGTTCACCTCTCTCGGCGGAAGGGTTTGAGTATGTGTATCATGAAATTAAGAAAGACCTGCATTTCAATTCTAGTTCAGGTGGCACAGACATCAATGGCTGCTTTTTTACCGGAAGTCCGATTCAACCGGTATACGCTGGTGAATTGCAGGGCCCGGCTTTGGGAATGAAGGTGAAGGTATATGACGAAAAGGGTTGTCCGATGTTTGACCAACAAGGGGAACTTGTCTGTGAGGCCGCAGTTCCTTCTATGCCTCTTTATTTCTGGAATGACCCGGACGGAAAAACATACAGAGAGGCATACTTTAACGCTTACCCTGGCGTGTGGCGTCACGGCGACTATGTCGTGATCCACAGTGATACTGGTGGGGCCACTTTTTACGGTCGTTCTGATTCAATACTGAAGCCCTCTGGCGTTCGCATAGGTACAGCCGAAATATACAATGTGGTGGAAGGTCTGCCTGAGGTTGCTGATAGCCTAGCGATAGGGCAAAACTGGGAGGGAGACCAGCGGATCCTCCTTTTTATCAAGTTAGCCCAAGGATATCAACTGACACAAGAGGTGGAAATTAAGATTAAGAAAAGTATCCGGGAAAAGGCTTCTCCGAGGCATGTCCCAGCCAGAATCATTGAAGTACCTGATATTCCCTATACCATGAACATGAAAAAAGTAGAAAGTGCGGTTACCAATATATTACATGGAAGACCAATTCTGAATAGGGATGCTTTGGCTAATCCCGAATCACTGGACTATTATGAAAATATTGTTGGAGAAGGGTTACTTGAATCTTAGCCTACGCTCATCAAAAGGTGCCCGGTCACAAAATAGGACTGAGGAAGAAATGAGAGTGATGTCAACTTCTGTGCTGAGAAATAATTCAGACTCTAATACCAATCCAGGCGTAGAGGATAAAGAAAAGCACTGGAACCGCACAAAAATATTCCCCGTACTATGGCGGATGACTTTTCCAAGCTGGAGTATTGCACCGGTATCAGTTTACCTGTGGGGTAATGCGGGTCCTGCCGGGGGAAACCAGGGCAATGCTGGAGTAGAGTGTAAACTCCAGAAGTGTGGTGTTGGCTTCTCCCCTCCCGTGTGCGGAGCCCTGGGTGTAATCGGGCTTAGCGGCAGGGCCTGCTGCCAGAAATAAAGTCGTCTAAGGCGATTAATATTAAATGAGAACCAAGGAGGTGAAGTGAGGACATGGGAAAGAAGGTTTTTTGGTTGACAGTAAGTTGTGTAATGGTGCTATCACTGGTGCTTGCTTCCTGTGCCCCAGCTACGTCGCCAGAAGAGAAACCAGTAACGCCACCAGCGGAAGAGAAACCAGTAACGCCACCAGCGGAAGAGAAACCAGTAACGCCACCAGCGGAAAAGGCGGAGCCGGAGACGGTAAAGGTAAGATTGACAAAGGCGGACGGAACGATAGTCGAAAAATCGGTAGAAAAGCCGAAGTACGGCGGGGTGCTCAAGTGGTGTTGGCATGTCCCACCATTATCATTTGATGAAGTTTACGGTCTCATCTGGGCAGCCAGGACGATGCCGCTCACCAATGAGGGACTGATGAGAGGAGACTGGGCTAAAGGACCGATTGGTACAGGTGAGGCCAGCTATTATTATTACCTGTTTCCTCCTCCACATGTCGTGACGGGTGCTATGGCTGAGAGTTGGGAAAGGCCCGACGACAATACTTTGGTCTACCACATCCGGAAGGGCGTCCACTTCTCACTTAACCCAGAGAGCGAGGCTAGTCGGCTGGTAAACGGCAGGGAAATGACCGCCGAGGACGTGGCATTCACCCTCGTCCGCTTGTGGACAGAACCTATGTCCATGCACTATAACAACTATCCTTGGAAAATATATTTTGAAGAGAAAGACGGCGGTCCATCAATAATGGCAACTGATAAGTGGACGGTTGTCTTGAAATGCAAGCCGGGGAAGTTAGGATATGTGTATGAAATATCCAGTCAAGTTATGGAACTAGTGCCCCCTGAGGTGATAAAGAAGTATGGAGACCTAAGGGACTGGAGGAATAGTGTTGGTACCGGAGCATTTATGCTGGTAGATTATGTTGCTGACTCCTCTATTACCCTGGTAAGGAACCCTAACTACTATCTGAAGGACGATCTCTTCCCAGAGAACCAGTTGCCATATTTAGACGGTATTAAGATAATGATCATACCCGACATTTCTACTCGGCTAGCAGCAGTGCGGACAGGCAAGGTTGATGAGGCAGGCGGATATTCTAATGGTTCATTTGAGTTTGAAGATGCGGAGTCTTTAATGATGACCAACCCGCATCTCAAGTGGTCAAGAATGTTGGAGTACCCGACAGTAATATTCATGAGGGTTGATAATCCAGAGCTACCTTATAGCGACATAAGGGTTCGTCAGGCGCTGAATATGGCTATTGACAAGAAAGCATTAGCAGAAGATTACTATCGTGGTCACGCTCTGCAGTGGACCATGCCAGTAATGCCAATACCCGAACTTATGGATTTGAACATTTCTTTTGATGAACTACCTGAGTCAATCAAGGAAATCTATACATATAACCCCGAGAAGGCAAAGAAGCTTCTGGCTGAAGCTGGCTTCCCAGAAGGATTTAAGACCTCTATATTGACTACTGCCGCAGGCGCAGATCTAGCATCCGTATTCAAAGCATACTTAGCTAAAATTGCCGTTGACATGGAACTCGATGTGAAAGAGTACGCTGTCCTGAGTTCGTTGGTGGGCAGTAAGTCACACAAGGAGATGTACCTATCTGCTATAGCTTCTACCATACCCATCAAATTCATGTATTGGATAAAGGGTAACTATTACAACTATAGTATGGTCAACGACCCCGTTATTTATGAGGCCTACGAAAAGGTCACCGATGCCTACTTCGACCGGCCCCAAGTAGCGAAACTAATAAGGGAAATTACCCCGTATTTGCTTGAGCAGGCCCACCATATAATCGGGGTATCAAGATACACCTACACTTTCTGGCAGCCCTGGTTAAAAGGATATAATGGTGAAATTATGATAGGTTATAACTCTAACTGGGGTAGTTTCCCAAGGTACGTTTGGCTTGACCAGGACCTGAAGGAGGAAATGACAGGTACAAGATAGACCAATATTGACAGAGCAAAGATATTTAAAATTAGCAGATAGGAAGAAAAGAGGGCGGTTAGGTGGTGCTAGTGCTAGCGGGAGTGGAGCATTATATCTAATGAAGGTCTAAGGGTTATGTCGCTTAAGAAGAGCGTATAATAGTGTAGGTGCAAGCGATTTGTTAAGGAAATACTTCTATTCCCATGTGCGTAGCCTCGGCTGTAAGCGGACTTAGCGGCAGGGCCCGCTGCCAGAAATAAAGTCGTCTAAGGCCGATTAATATTGATTAAGAGTCAAGGAGGTAGAGATAGGACATGGAAAAGAAGGTTTTATGGTTAATAGTAAGTTGTGTGATGGTGCTATCACTGGTGCTTGCCTCCTGTGCCCCAGCTGCGCCACCAGAAGAGAAACCAGTAGCGCCACCAGCAGAAGAGAAACCCACAACACCAACAACGGAAGAGAAACCAGTAACGCCACCAGAGGAAAAGGCGGAACCGGAAACGGTTAAGGTAAAACTGACAAAGACGGACGGAACGGTAGTCGAAAAATTGGTAGAGAAGCCGCGCTACGGCGGGGTACTTAACTGGGTTTGGTACACCAGCCCAAGTTCCTTTGATGAAGTTTGGGGTCTCATTTGGGCGGCAAGAACACAAACGGTCACGAACGAGGGATTGATGACAGGAGACTGGTCAAAGAGTTCGGCCGGTACGGATGAAGCTACCTTTGGGTATTACATGTTTCCTCCGTTCGATCTCGTGACAGGATGTCTGGCCGAGAGCTGGGAACTCCGTGAGCCTGACACTATTATCTACCATATCCGTAAGGGGGTTCACTGGGCACATGACCCAGACAGTGAGGCGAGTCGGCTGGTAGGTGGCAGGGAAATGACAGCTGATGATGTCGCGTTCTCACTTTTCCGCTTATGGACAGAACCCCGATCATGGATACATGGTAATTATCCGTGGAGAGGCAACTTCGTAGAAAAGGATGGTGGGCCATCCATAACCGCGACCGATAAGTGGACAGTTGTCTTAGAGTGTAAGCCGGGAGCGAGTTCTTATATGTACGAGATATCTTCTCAGGTGGTAGAGATAATACCTCCCGAGGTGATTGAGAAATATGGAGACCTGAGGGATTGGAAGAATAGTGTTGGCACCGGAGCCTGGATGTTGAAAGACTATGTACCTGACTCCGCAATCGTCTTCGAAAGGAATACCAACTACTGGATGAAGGACCCTTTGATCCCGGAGAACCAGTTGCCCTATATGGACGGCGTGAAAATCCTGATCATACCGGACCTGTCTACCCAAATTGCCGCGCTACGGACAGGCAAGATTGACCACAAAGGTGGTTACTCTAACGGTCCCCTTGAGATCGACGACGCATCCAGTTTAATGCAGACCAACCCTGAGTTGCAGTGGGTAGAAACAATGGAAGTACCCGGGGTATTATACATGAGGGTTGACAAGCCGGAGCTACCTTTCCAAGACATTAGGGTTCGTCAGGCGCTGAACATGGCTATCGATAGGCAACAGCTGGTTGATGATTATTATAGCGGTCACGGTGAGGTGTACACTTTACCAGTTATGCCTATCCCAGAGCTGAAGGATCAGTTCGTTCCTTTTGATCAACTGCCTGAACATATCAGAGAGATCTATACATATAACCCGGACAAGGCGAGGAAGCTGCTGGCTGAGGCTGGCTATCCCGATGGCTTTCAGACCAATCTCCTATGCACAGCCTCATCCGCCGACTTAGCCTCCATTTTCAAAGAATACCTCGCCAAAATTGGCGTTGATGTAGCGCTCGAAGTGAAAGAACCAGCCGTTTATAGCTCGATTGTTGCTTCCAAGACGCATAACGAAATGGTCTTAGGCAGCATAACGAGCACTATACCTCTTAAGTTCATGTACTGGTTAAAGGGGAATTACTACAATTACAGCATGGTCGATGATCCGGTCCTTGAAGATGCGTTCCGGGCAGCTAGGGCGGCGTACTTCGATCGACCTAAGATGTCGAAAATAATTGCGGATGTGGTCCCGTACCAGCTCGAGCAAGCCCATCACGTAGTGGGGGTTTCACGAATGGTCTACACGTTCTGGCAGCCATGGTTAAAAGGGTACGGTGGCGAATTCATGATAGGTTATAACTCTAACTGGGGCGTCTTCCATAAGTACGTATGGCTTGACCAGGACCTGAAGGAGGAAATGACAAGTACAAGATAGACCAATATTGACAGAGCAAAGATATTTAAAATTAGCAGAGAGAAAGAAAAGGGGGGTGCTAGTGCTAGCGGGGTGTGCAGAGCCATTAAGCTAACGAAGTTCTGAGAAACACGTCATACTGAGGAAGGCGTATAAGAGTTTATAAGGCATCTTAGTGAGGCAGTCTATTCGAAAGAGAAGAAAGTGATATTATTAATGGATGAGGTTGCTAGAGGTGGCTAATGGAAGAATTTAAGACTATGTCTGGTATACCGGTAAAAACAGTCTATGTACCTGATGACCTTAGAGGTTGGAATTATGAAAGAAAGCTGGGTAACCCTGGTGACCATCCTTTTACGAGGGCAAATAGGGGCATGTCACCTGCAGAATATTGGAGAAGCCGAATAGGAGGAGGCAAGTATGTCGGATTTGGCACACCTGAAACCACCAACAAGTGGTTGAAGTTTCTACTTAGCGAGGGTGCAACATCAGTTAGTGGGGGTGCCTTGGATTTACCAACTCAGATTGGTTATGACAGTGACCACCTTTTAGCGTTGGGTGAGGTAGGCAAACAGGGAGTAAGCCTTTGTTCCCTGGCTGATACAGAGGTTCTTTATGATGGTATCCCCGTGGATCAAGTAAGCCCAACTTCCGTAGTTAGTGCTATTGGACCAATCTTTTTGGCATGGGCAATAGCATTCAATGAGAAGCGAGGGGTACCTGTAGAGGACGTGAGAATTTCAACACAGAATGATTGCCTTAAGGAGTTTATTGCACGAGGAACACAAATTTTTCCGATTAAGCCATCAGTCAAGGTTTCCTGTGATGTCGTTGAATATTGCGTCAGGAACAACATGAAAAGTGCTAGTCCAATGCAGGTAAGCGGCACTCACATGAGGGAGGCCGGAGCTACGGCTCCCCAAGAAATAGCGTTTACAATGGCTAATGCAGTAGCTTACATCGAGGAACTTGTGGACCGAGGATTGAATGTAGATGACTGTCTTGACAAGATAATGGTATTCATGGCTGCTGGGATGGACTTCTTTGAAGAGGCATGCAAATTTAGAGCCATGAGAAGGATGTGGGCTAGAATCATGAGGGAGATGTTTCTGGCTACTACACCACCACTTATTATTGCCTATACTTCGGGCAGCTACTTCACTGCTCAGCAGCCTTTGAATAATATTGTGCGAGGGACTGTCGAGTTGATAGGTGCAATGCTTGGCGGTTTGCCCAGCGCAGGAATGACTTGTTATGACGAGGCGTTAGCCCTCCCATCCGAAGATGCGATGAAGATAGCCCTGAGAACACCGCAGATTGTAGCTTATGAAAGTGGGATTTTCAATACTTTAGACCCGCTAGGTGGCTCATACTACGTTGAAGCACTAACCGATGAACTGGAGGAACGGGCAACAGATCTCTTCGATAAGGTGCAGGCAATGGGTGGTGCCATATCTGCTATAGAGCAGGGTTTCCAGCAGAGGGAGATTGCTATCTCAGCTTATGAAAAACAGAGGAAGATTGATAGTGGAGAGACAGTAGTGGTTGGGGTAAACAAGTATGTAACAGGTGAACCGCTAACCATAGAGGTCAGAAAGGTAGACCCTGAGGAAGAGCGCCGGCAGGTAGAGAAGGTTAAGAAATTGAGGCGGGAAAGGGACAACGAGAAGGTGAAGGCCTGCCTTAAGCAGGTTAAGGCTGCAGCCGAGGAAGGGATAAATACAGTGTCTTCGATATTGGAAGCAGTTAAAGCATACGCCACTGTGGGTGAGATATGTGACACTCTTCGTGGTGTTTGGGGTGAATATCAGCCTACAAGCGGAGGGTTATGATCTTGCATTTTTGGTTTTTGCTAACCGATGCGCATTTCGTTAAAGTGTGTGGCCACGAGTTGCTCGTTGATTCTGAAATTGGTGCCGAAATAAATTATATTTAGAGGTGGTAAGTTATGGAAACGCTGCTAACTGGTGTCCGTGTTCTTGACCTTTGTGGGTTGGGCACGGCAATATGCGGAAAAATTCTGGGGGATATGGGGGCTGATGTAATCAAGGTAGAGAAACCCGGAGGCGATACAGCGCGCAATGTCGGTCCTTTTTACAGAGGCATTCCCAAACGCGAGAAGAGCCTCTTCTGGTTTGCCTTCAATAATAATAAGCGTGGCATAACACTTGATATAGATACGGTAGAGGGTCAGCAGATTTTCAAGAAGCTGGTTGAAAAAGCTGACATTGTCGTGGAAAGCTTCCATCCGGGATACATGGAAGGGCTGGGGCTGGGTTACGAGGCACTAAAGACAATCAATCCAAAGATAATAATGACTTCTATCACTCCCTTTGGCCAGACAGGCCCGTACAAGGACTACAAAGCCACAGATATTGTGGCCTGGGCTATGGGGGGTATTATGAGTGTAACCGGTGACCCCGAAAGGCCACCGGTTGAAGTTAGCCTCCCTCAAGCGTACATTGCCGGTGGCACATACGCTGCCGAGGGGACTATGGTGGCTTACTATGAGAGGCAGAACTCCGGACTTGGTCAACACGTTGATGTTTCTATTCAATGTGCATTAACCTGGATTAACTCCGAACTGGTGCCGTGGTGGACTCATATGGGCTTGAATCCAACTCGCAGCGGCGGCACTCCTGCTAGGCGGGGTACTTTGCAGCTGCCGATTCTTTGGAAATGTAAAGATGGATACGTAAATTACCTGGTACTTGGAGGGATGCCCGGGGCAGAGAGAAACAAGGCAATGGCAAAGTGGCTGGAGAAAGAAGAATTTGCTACCGAGTACTACAGAACAAGGGATTGGGATAATTTTGACTGGAGGCAGTTGACCGAAGAAGAAGCAGAGCAAATTGTCGTACCATTGCGCAATTTGTTCCTTGCTCATACAATGAAGGAACTCTTTGCTGAGGCTATCAAGAGAATCATCACTCTATTCCCCGTCACCACAATTAAGGACATAGTGGAAAGCCCTCAACTTGAGGCAAGAAACTTCTGGACTTCAGTCTATCATGAAGAGCTTAACAGCGCAGTTGATTATCCCGGGGTTCCCACGATAATGTCCCAAACGCCGCTTACCATAAGATGCAAGGCACCATTGATTGGTGAACACAATCGGGAGATATACGTGGATGAGCTCGGTTTTGCATTGGAAGAGCTAATCTCACTTCATGGGATGGGTGCTATTTGAATTTTTGATTATGTGTAAGGAGGGAGTTAGTTATGGGAGTATTTGACGGGGTGAAGGTTCTCTGTTTCACCTATGCTGGAACTGCCAATATAACCGCGCGAGTGTTAGGTATGTATGGAGCTACTGTCGTAAGGGTAGAATCCAAGTCTAGACCTTGTAATGTGAGAGTAGCCGGACCTTTTAAAGATAATATACCGGGCATTAATCGAAGTGCTTATTATGCTGTGTATAATAATGACCGATATAGCCTAGGGCTTGATATGAAACACCCTAAGGCTAAACAAGTAATAGACAGACTATTACGGTGGGCGGATATTGTTGCTGAAAACTTCAGTCCCGGCACCGTCGAAAGACTAGGGGTGGACTATGCTGCGGTTAAGGCCGTCAATCCCGAGGTGGTCTACCTCAGCATTTCTTCACAGGGACAGACCGGCCCCTATCGTGAAATGCCGTCATACGGTCCTCAGCTACAGGCATTTACTGGCCATGTTTATCTTACTGGTTGGCCTGATAGGATACCGAACCAAATCGGGCTATCATACCCCGATTTTATTTGTCCGGTCTATGCTTGTATTGCGGTGATAGCTGCCCTGGACTATAAACGCAGAACTGGCAAGGGCCAGTACATTGACCAGGCGAATGTCGAGCCGGCACTCCAGTGGTTGGCACCGGCAATCCTTGACTACACAGCGAACAAGGTGGTTGAGGACAGGGCCGGTAACAGTGTGCCCTACGCAGCTCCGCATAACGCCTATCCCTGTAAAGGGGAAGACAACTGGTGCGCCATTGCGGTAATGACAGATGAAGAATGGGTGAATCTGTGCCAGGCAATGGGCAAACCAGAATTAGCCACCGATCCCATGTTTGCTACTTTGCTTGACAGGAAGAAGAACGAATCTCCACTAGACTCAATAATAGGTGAGTGGACAGCTAACCTTACGTCGGATGAGGTAATGGAGAAGCTACAAGCTGTGGGTATACCTGCTGGAAAGCTTCAGACAATACAAGATATGGTTCAAGACAAGCAGCTCAGGCATCGCGGTTATTGGCAAGCCTTGCAGCACGCAGAGATTGGGTCTTATGAAGCTCATAACACCGCCTATATTTTATCCCGGACACCGTCTGAATTGCGTCTGCCATCACCGTGCTTGGGAGAACACACCGAATATGTTTGCCGTGAATTACTGGGTATGTCTGACGAGGAGTTTATAGAGTTATTTAATGAAGGTGTTTTTGAATAAAGCAAGCTCTTATTGAAAAGGGGGTGAAGCCAATGGCCAGAATGATGTGTCCCGTAAAGAAGATGGAGATAAATGTACCTGACGAGTGCCCTAAAGAGTGTATGCATTTAAAGATGCGTATGTGTGCCCATCCTGATACGTTGGAGTTGATACAGCAACTAGTTACTAAGTCAGGTATACCAGTGAAGCAGTTTTACGGTCCAGAGGATCTTAAGGACTGGGATTACATTAGTAGGTCGGGTAACCCCGGAGAGTATCCTTTCACGAGAGGTCTCCCAGCTGCAACATACCGGGTAATGTATGGGGGACCGGCTC
>Ga0209164_1005351_pt1 | contig 10973 bp, 7 predicted proteins | sample MTBNYHSulfiMetaG_FD_187458 | JGI IMG/M metagenome (GOLD analysis project Ga0209164, IMG submission 187458) | Enrichment culture microbial communities from rom New York Harbor, USA that are MTBE-degrading - MTBE-NYH (New York Harbor Sulfidogenic)... | ecosystem: Environmental > Aquatic > Marine >... | reverse complement strand
CCAGATAATTATTTATTAATGTTAACGGAGTCTTTGTTTCATGAGCAATATTGATAAAAAAGTTTGTTTTTTGTTTGTTTGCCTCTTCCAATTGCTGTGTTCTTTCCTGTACTTTTTTTTCGAGTGTATTTTTAAGGTCAATAAGATCACGATGCTCCTGATTAAAACTATCCGTTAAAGCTAATGCAAACAATAGAGAATTTATTAATAAAATTGAATAACCAACATAATTAGGAGGCCATATTTTTAAAATAATTAAAATAGAGTAGGTTATAGAATAAATTATAACCATTGAAATACCGATTGCAACAATTGTTGTTTTTCTTTCTTTATATTTTTTTTGATTAAAAAATATAAAAATTATCATTGATATAAATAAAATTAAAAATATTCCCCCGAATATAAAATATAAATTAAAAATAATTTTATATTTCGTTATAGTGTATATTATAATTAATAAAAATATAAATAATGTTAAAAATATGTAATATGCTAATAGTATATTGGCAATTTTTGTTTTTCTTAAATTAAAAACAAAATATAGGAATAATGCTATTAAACCCGCAAAAATATGACAAAGAAAAACAAAAATAATATAAAATAAAATAGTATTAGGATATTTTATTGTTAATAAAATAGAAAATTCTATACTAACCAGTGATAAACAATATAAAGCATATATTAAATTTAAATAATCTTTTTTTCTTCCCAAAAAAACAAATATATGATAAATTGATAGTATAATTAAAGATCCGATATAAAAACTAATTAAATTAATTATCATTTATATTCTTAAATATTCTTATAATTTATAAAATGTTATAAAATCAAATTTATAATCTAAACCCTATATCTTTATTATATAAGATTAATTTTATTATGAAAATATATAATTTGGTATATTTATTTTTTATAAAAATTATAAATAATATAAAATAAATTCAAAATATAGAATAATTAATGTTTTTTTTTGAATTATTTAATAGCATTAATCGCTTCTGAATTTATTAAATTGCTATTATAATAACTTCTATATTTTTCGTTTTTTTTTAAATTAAATTGAGTTTTGTATTCATATGATTTATCAATAATTATAAAAAGTGCAGATTTTAAATCAATTTCAGATCTATTTTTTTTTTCATATAATATCAGATAACCCAGATTACCTGATATTATATATTTAGTATCCAATTTCATTTTTTTTGATATATTACATACTAGCTTTGACCAATTTTTATAATCTATTTCTATCCAATTTTTATTTAGCATCATTAAAATATATTCCATAATTACTTATAAAATAAAATTATTATCATTATTTTATTATGATATTAGATTTTTTATATTATGTCGTCCTTATAGATCCAGAAAGACTTTTTTATTGATATTTTTTTGTCCATCTGGATCTATAAGGACGACATAATTAGAAATAAATATTAAAATTATTTAAAAAGTAAGATTATCAAGAGAGGTAAATTATTTATGAAATATGAAAATAATTATTTTCCTAAACCATTAAGTCAAGTAGAAAAAAATGATTATTTTACATTTGTTAAAGATTTAGAATTTTATAATAATGGTATTAATGGAAGTTATGAATACTATCAATTAGTATACTCTTTTTTAAGACAAGAATTTGATAAATTAAGAAAAAATAAAGTGAATAATATTAATGATGTTAATAATTTTAAAAATAAATGGGATGATATTAATTATTTTATTAATAATATTTTTAAGTATATAGAAAAAAATTATAATAAATTAAAAGAATATAAATTATTTGCAGAATTATTGGGTTTAGATGATTTAATAGAATATCAGAGGCAAATTTGGGAGATTAGAAAAAGTAATTTGGATATTATAAATCCAAAAAAAATATTTTAATAGCACTGTTTTAATAATTTTATTTTAAACTATTAACAAAATTAAAAATTTAAATAGAAAATATCAATATAGTTAACATGTATCATAATTTGATACTTTACAAGTATAATCATTTTAAATATTTTAAATAGAATTATTGAAATTAACTTATTATAAGTTGATTAATTTTAAAATAATAATGTAATGGGGGCATTTTATGAAGAAAAGATTAATTATTCTATCAATTATTTTTATTTTATCATTAATTATTTTTTCAGGTACACCAGTTAAAGGCTCATGGTACTATTATAATGATAAAGCAAATGATGGTACTTCAAAAATTATAATTGATGGAAAACCAACTACTACTTTTAAAATGAAAGAAGAAGTTATTGATGGAAAGAAAGTCCAGGTAGCATTGTTAAATGGTGAAGTTACTTTAGATTTTCAATACGGGTTTATTGGTGTCGGTATTAAAATTGAAGGTGAAGGTAAAGAGATAATTAAAAAGGCAAAAGGTATAAAATTTAAGGTAATAGGAGATCCAAGCAGCAAGTGTAATTGGTATAGAGTAAGAGTTGAAACTACAAATGTAAAAGATTTTGACGTTTTTGGAAAGAGATTTAAAGCATATCCTGACAAAGTAACAGAATATACAATAATGTTTAGTCAATTAACTCAACAGGGTTGGGGTAAACAAGTTGGTTTTAATACAAAATTTATTGACCAGATATCATTCCAGACAGAAGGTCAGCCATATGAAAAGGTTGTACTTAAAATTTGGGATTTGGAAATAGTTGAATAAATTTATTTCTTAATTAGTAAATTACATAAAAAGAGGTTGACCAATAATTTTGGGACATCCTCTTTTTTTATATATACATATTATTCCTATAATAATTATTGAATAATAACATTTTAATGTTTCTTAATGTAATTTATTATAATAAAATAAAAAAGGAGTTTTATTTTAAACTCCCTTTTTTTCAGATTAAAAATAATTAAATGTTTATAATTTTTATAATTATAGTAACATATAAGATATACCAAACACCAATACCCATGGCAATTATACCAAGTAATATTTGATAATTTGCTAGTTTTTTTAATAATTTATCAGCTTTTTGTTTGGCTTCTTCATTTTTACTTAAAACATATTTGGATATTAATCCATATCCTAAAATAAAGCCGATGACTAACTCAATAACTGAAGTTGCAAGTTGAGTTACCCACCAAAGTGGAAAAGTTGTAAGCCAACCCAGGTTTAAAACTGTGTAAATTATTCCCCAGATACCCCAAAAAACACATCCTACGCCAATCCATCCCTGAAAAGGTACAATAGCATTAAGCAGTTTTTCCGACTCCCTAACCATTTTAGTTACCAATGACATTGCTGCAAGTGCACCAATGATGATTAAAAATAATCCATAAAACATTTAAAACTCCTATATTTATTATATTTATTTCTATTTAAAGAAATAAATTTATGATTAATAGTAGAGAGATATATTTTTGATGATATATAAAAACTCTACCAATTATATTATTAATGAAGCAATTTAATATTGTATAAATTGGTTTTAATTAATTAGATAAGATATATTATACCACAAAAATTTTATAATTCGAATATGCCAATTGGTACGTACTTATTTTTTTAAAATTAATGTGATCTAGTAATTAAAACTTTCTTAGCCTATACTTTTTTATATAAAAATTTGAAAAAGATGTTTTTAATAAATACTTAATTATCATTAAGACATTAAGATAATTGATAGTTTTTAAAAAAACATATTAATTGATTTTTACTATATTATCATTTATATTTTTGAAAACTTAGTATTAATTTTTATATTTACCTGTTTCTTTTAATTTAATTCTTTCTTTTGCTTCCATCATTTTTTCATGCATTCTATTTGCCTGTAAGCAGAATACTTCAATTTGAGCTAAAGTTACCTGTGTAAATGGATTGCCGTCTGACTCTATCGGTAAGAAGGGTAGGTTTTCTACTCCCATTTTTTCTAACTCTTCATAAAGAGGCTTTTTGCCGTCAATTGCTATTTTGTGCTGTAATGTCATATTGTCTTTTAATAAGCTTTCAACCATTCTGGAGGGCAGACATGCAAATGGTCCAATTGATATAGCACCGCAGGAGTCATTAAGGATATATTTTAGTGCTGCTCCTGTTGTAATCGGTACTTCACCCCTTAATTTTGGGCTTACTATAAACCTTGATGCATTCATAACACCTTTAATATCTATAAGCTCAGGTTTATAAAAACCGCAGTTGGCAAATATGTTTTTTACTTCTTTATCTATTTTCCTTTGCGACATTGATTTAAAATAGAAATATATTTTTTTAAATAAACTAATATCTCTTTCTGTATAATCATTTATTAAACAATGATCTATATAGAATAATACTTCCATAAATGGTATAACCTTGGCAATAAAACCTCTTTCTGCAAGCATACCTTCTATGTTTCTTCTTGCAAAATGATCTGTTCTTACATAAATTTCACCTGTAACCGTTATTATCTTTGCATCATCTATATCGCCTTTTCTTGGAATTTCGGATAAGCGTTTTGCCGTTAGTTTTAATCTTTTATTAAGCGAAATTTTTTCCTTGCCGCCGAAGTTTGCACATATTTTTTGAAATTCTTCTTCGAGTACTTCCATACCGTATTCCGGATCTTTAGCCAATACTCTAACGGAATTTTGCAGATCTTCAAAAACATCACCGATTACAAATGATTTAAAAAGAGTTAATAACAAGTTTAAGCCTACACCGGCGTATCCTTCCCTGTCATCGAGTCTTACTATTGCAAGATTTTTTATTTTATTCCTTCTTACAAAACTGTGGAAAACATTAAAATACTGCTCCAATCTGCAAGGGGAGGTGTCCGTTGCACTTAATAACAGAAGAGGTTCATCCCCTTTTCTATGATCCCTTATATATGCCATTGTATTCCCAAGCATTATGGCAAGCGGCAGACATTCTTTACTTGATGACTGGCTTCTGCCCATTTTGATTGTTTCCAGTGTTGTTTGAGGAACAAGAGCGCCTTTTACCTTTCCGATTTTATCTACATAGGCAATCCCGGGTTCCATTACATATCTTGATATTGACGGAAACATAAAAACATAATCAGTAGAGTCAGCAGATATTACTCTGCCGTCCGATAGGTGTATTTTTGATTTGAATAATTTTCCGCTTTTATGTTCTTCAACCCAGGTTGGTACAAAGTCATTATCTTCTTCTTCTTTTTTTAGTTGATTGTTTTTCTTTAATTCCCTGTAAAAGTTGACAACATCTATAAATGCTTCGATTCTTGTGTTAATTCCTGCATCGGCACTATGAGAATCAAGCTCTAATGTTAATGATGGTTTACCCTCCATCTCTTCTCTGAATAATTCTACAAGGAATGAATCAGGACCGCAGCTGAAATTAGTAATAAATGCACCGAATAATTGGGGATGTCTTTTTACTATCTGTGATGCCTTTAATATTGTTTCTCCCATAGCCCAGTGCATGAAAGGTTTAAATGTTTCATTTTCGTATTCCAATATGTCATAGGGAAGGATTTCTATTCCCCTGGATGCAAATTTTCTTGGAATCCCAAGATTAGCTTTTTCCGTGAATGCATTATATGGTCTTCCAAAAAGAACAACTCCTATTTTATCGGGAGATTTTTCAAGGTCTTCCAGTATCTTTTTACCAAGCTCTTTTGACTCTTTAAAATAATCTCTTTGCATTTTTAATGCATGTTTGAATGAAGATTTTGCATTTTGTTTTGTAACTCCAAGTTCATTTACTGCAATATCGATAAATGATTTTTCTTCCAAATCTATGCCTCTCGAAAAATCGAGGATAGGATAAATCATTTTTATACCCAAACTATCCAGTTCTTTTTTAAAAGTTGATTTCATTGCATACGGCTCACCCTGGTTAAAAACACAGCTTTTCCTGTTGCCGACTTGCATTTTACATGAAGTACAGTGCCCCTCTGTTTCAAGCTGAACCAGATGGGGCAGGAATATATAATCCGGTTTTTTGTTTATTAAATCCTGAAAAAATCCGTGTGCTAATATCATTGGATAGCAGAATGGAGCCAGAGATCTTTCTTCTCCTTCCGTTAATGATTCATCGGATAAGATTACATTAAATCCCAATTTTGAGAAAAAATTATAATACAATGGATAATATGTATTTGTATAAAAACTTCTATTAATACCTATGGTTTTAGCTGTTTTTTGTATATCATAAGCCGGTGCATATTTTTGGAATATCATTTTTTCTCTTAAGGCAATAACATCAAGTTTTTCTTCATTATAATTAACATTATGTACTTGATTATAATATTTATTACATGCACCGCCGAATGGGTATTTTTTACCGTCAAGTATAATAGTTAAAACTTCACAACCGATGTCACATTTTTCTTTGCCTCCTGCACATTTAAAAGGCTTACCGTATTTAACATCTCTATTTATCAATATATCCAGATTAAATTCTTTTTCATCTAATAGATTATTATCCAGTCTTTTTTTTGCTTCCAATGCAGCTCCGTATGCACCCATCAATCCCGGATCCGGAGGTACTATTATCTCTTTACCGGTTAGAGCTGCCATAGCAACCGGTACTGATTTATTATAGCATACACCTCCCTGCATAAATACTTTATTGCCCATTCTTCTGTTGCCTTTTACCCTGTTGTTATAATTCATACATATAGAGTATACTAGTCCTGCAACGATATTCTCATGAGAGATGCCTTCCTGAGAAGCTACTTTGATATCAGAGCTTATGAATGCTGCACACTGGTCGTTAAAATTCGGCGGATTTTGCGCCTTTAAAGCAATATCTGCAATGTCTTCCATTTTAACACCCAGCGATTCATATGCCGACTCTTCAAGGAAGCTTCCTGTACCTGCAGAGCATGCCTCATTCATTGCATAATCGGCCGGTACGCCATTTACAAGATATGTGTATTTTGCGTCCTGTCCGCCGATCTCAAATATGGTATCAACATCTTTATCAAAGTAAACACTTGCCGTTGCATGACAGACAATTTCATTTATTACACAGTCTGTGAATGCATGCAGACCGACTATCTGTCTCCCTGAGCCTGTAACTGATAAAGCGAGTATTTTTATTTTTTTACTGCCTATCTGATCCTTAATAGCTTTATAACATTCTCTTGCCGCCTGGACAGGATTGCCGTTTGTCCTCAGGTAAATATCTGCAAGTATTTTATCATTCTCCTTATTTAAAAGGACAGCTTTTGTAGTTGTTGATCCTACATCAACACCCAGGGTACATATGTCGCCGTCCTGCGGTTTTGCATGACTGAATGATTTAAATGATACTTTGTTTTCAAAGTCAGATAATTTTTGTAAAAACTCAAATGAGCTTTTTCCTTCTTTATATACAGAGTCATGTCCCGGGAATGCTATTGTATCTTTTTTTAATCCATATAAAGCAGCACCCAATGCTTCAAAATAACATGCTGCATCGGGTATTAATAATTTATCAACCTGTTCTTTTAAATATGAAATTACTATCTCATTTTTAGTTACTCCGCCTGTCATGATTACATTTTTAGGTTTAATCGCAGATAGTAGTTCTGTAATCTTACCGGCGATCATCTGGCATAGACCTGCTACGACCGAGCCTTTTGGCTCTCCTATGTTTAATGCATGAGTACAGTCGGATTTACAGAATACACTGCATCTTCCCGATATCTTGTGAGGATGTTCATTTTTTGCCGATCTTATTGCTTCTTCCGGCGTAAGATTCATTCTTCTGATCTGCTGTAGGAAAAACTCTCCCGTACCTGAGGCACATTTATTACCCATATGTACTTTTGTTATCTTATGTTCTTTATCCAGTTCGTATACTATTGTCGACTCTCCGCCTGCCGATACTAAAACATTGTATTCCGCATTATCAAGATTTAAATATTCTATAGAATACTCAATTGCTTCAGGTTCTGTAATGGTAGTTAAATTTACATTCTCTCTAAATTTTCTGCCTGTAACTACAATTCTTTTAAAAGAATCGGTATTTATTTTTTTTAATAATTCAAGAAATGTTTGTTTTGTGTTGCCCTCATGATTTTTTGAGGTTATTTTATCTATATTTATTTTATTATTATCATTATTAATCTCAACAAATGTAACGGTTGAGGCGCCTAAACAAATGCCTAGAGATTTCATCCTTTTCTCCGATTATTATATATTTTTAGCTAATATACACTAAAATATGTAAAAGTCTATACCAAATATTATTTTTTTAAAGAATTTGTCAATTAACTCATTGATCAATTGACAATTCCCGCTTATTGCTATATAAAATATTATTCAATAATAATAAACAATTAGAAAATTATAAGTAAATGATAAACCGCTGAGTTCGCAAGAGACCACTGAGAGTGAAGTGGAATGGGTGGTTTTTGTATTCATAGTTTTAATAATATATTTTATTAAATAACAAATAAAAAACTTGGAGTATTTTGATGTCGAAAAAAACAATTATAATCGGTGCAGGACTTGGAGGGTTGATCTCTGGTATCTTAATAAAAAAAGCTAAACCTGATGATGAAGTTATAATTTATGATATGAATAAAATCCCGGGGGGGTTATGTACTGCATTTAAGAAAGCAACAACATATAATGGCGAAAAATTAACTTATACAATAAATATACCTTTAATTACAAGTGATTTAAAAGATGATGATATTTTCGGTGAGTTTTTAAAATATATGGGTGTAAAAAATATCCACTGGCGTGTTGTAGACAAACTTTTTCAGTATTATCCTTTAGAAGGCAACCCTTTTAAATTTGATAAAAACGGGGACAAAGAGATATTAAATTTAGCCCAATCAAAAAAAGAAAGAAAGAGTTTGCAAAAATATTTAGATAAGATGTATACGGTTTTTTATGATTTATTTCATAGGGCTCATTATCCTCCAAAGGCATCACAGGCTATTAAGATGCTTTTTACTATTCCCAGTACCGTTTTTGCTTTAATGAATGACAAACCTTATTTAAAGACAATAGAAAAGATAGGTATCAAGACAGAAGAGATTAAAAATATTTTATGCGTACCTGAAGCATTTATGGGTGTTGATGTTGACAAGGTTTCTGCACTGGGCGAGATGGTTATGATTCAGAGTTTTTTAAATAAATTTGGTTTGCAGCCTGATAAGGGGGATTCTTTCCAGACATTAAGTGATAATCTTGCAGACAGATTTAAAGAATTAGGCGGTAAGCTGGTATTAGGTAAAACAGTTGACTCAATTGCTTTTGACAAAAACAGAGCAAAAGGTGTAATAATAGACGGTAAATTGGAAGAATCCGATGTTGTAATGATTGGGGTTGCACAGGATAAGATAAAATCATTATTAGAAGCAGGTAAGAATATAGGAAGCATAAAAAAATTAATAAAGAAAGTTAATAAGCTTCCTTATCCAAACTCTGATTATTACTGCTATTATTTGATTGATAAAAGAGCTGTTGAAGAAGAACCAAGACTAACAGAATTTGCATATCATATATATAAACTTCCTGAATGCAGGGATGAATCAAATTGGAAACTTGCATTATGGGTGCCTGATGACTTGATTAACAATAAGTATTATATATTGTCGCTGGTAATGACCGAACAGAGTCAAGATAAAATAGATCAATGGATAGAGTTGAGGAAGAAAGATCCCAAAAAATATGATGAAGAAAAAGAAAAGGTAGCGCAAAAATATATGGAGATGGTTATGGAAGTTGAACCGGTATTTAAAAAATATCCACCTTTAAAACATGTTTTAACCATGACTCCTGCTTCATATTTACCATACGGTACAAAATATCCTATATGCGGTCTTGCGCAGGTGCCTGAGAATTTCGGTATGAATAGAATGGCATCAAAGATACTGGATAATCTTTTTATAGCATCCGGTGCTTGTTTTTCCGGAGGAATTTGGGGGGCTTTTGCAGGAGGCTGGCATGGCTTTGTTAATTTTTATAAAAGCATTTATGGTATTGAGATCGGCAACAGGGATCTTGTATTTAAACCAGGATTAAAAAATTTACCTTAAGGGAGCTGCCTTAAAAAGTAATATTTATTTATATTACATTAAATATGATAAAATATAAAAATAATAATTATATTTTAAAATCTTCTTAGTGACTTGGTGTCTTAGTGGTGATCTTTATATACAACCCTGTGGTGAGGGATTTTTTGGATAGTCTATTAGTCTTTATAAAAATAATATGTTTCATTATTAATATTATTATCAGATTGTGATGATTTTATTAATCTGCTTTCTTTGTCATATTTATACTCTGTTGTAATTATTTTTGTAGGTATCATAGTATCAGGATTATAATCAATCTCGATATTTATATTATCTGAGTCTAAAAAATATAGATGCATTTCTTTTACAATCAAACCATTTTTATCATATTCATATAATAATATATGAGATTCAGGTAAATAAAAAGGGCAGTATTTTATTTGTACTAATTTATTATTAATATCATATCTGTAATAATATTTATAACCGCCGTTTAAATCATATACTATTTTACTTAATAGATTACCGTTTATGCTATATTCAAAATAAATTGTTTCAATAAGATTTTTATTATTATTAATATTATCAAAATGCTCTATCGACGATAATTGCCCATTTTTGTTATAATAGTAATAATATGATCCAATAAGATTATCATTATTATAAATTTTTTTATTTTTTAATTGATTATTTGAGTTGTATGAATATTTTGTTATTATTCCGTTTTTTTCAATTTTTTGGAATAATTTTTCTTCATTATCATAAAAATATTGATTATTTTCTATATTATTTTTTTTAATTATGTGATTTGATTTATTGTGAATATACAATTCTTCATAAAATATTTTATTATATAATATATCATTTGCAGAAATTTTTAAGGTAATAATAAAAATGATTAACATGATTAATATTTTGTGTTTCTTCATATATGTCACTAATCAGGATACTGACCCCTTTGTTTTCGGTATGTTGACCCCCTTAGTAATATAACAGATTTATTTTAATTTTAATAATCATTTTGCCCTCCTTCTATAA
>Ga0209164_1005346_pt1 | contig 10977 bp, 14 predicted proteins | sample MTBNYHSulfiMetaG_FD_187458 | JGI IMG/M metagenome (GOLD analysis project Ga0209164, IMG submission 187458) | Enrichment culture microbial communities from rom New York Harbor, USA that are MTBE-degrading - MTBE-NYH (New York Harbor Sulfidogenic)... | ecosystem: Environmental > Aquatic > Marine >... | reverse complement strand
TTCTATGCCGAGGGTCCCGAGATCGTCCGAAGGCTGCGCGACATGGGTTTCGACGTGTTCCTGGACCTGAAGCTGCATGATATCCCACACCAAGTCGAGGGAGCCGCGCGCTCGGCCGCGCGCCTTGGCGCGAGGATGCTGACAGTGCACGCGGCCGGGGGTGCGGCGATGATGGCCGCTGCGGTCGGCGGTGCGTGCGACGGGTCCGCCGAATGCGGTGCCGACGCACCGGACATCCTGGCGGTCACGGTCTTGACCAGCATGGACGGCGCCACGCTCGAGTCGGTCGGCGTGACGGATTCACTCGATTTGCAGGTAGATCGCCTTACCCGGTTGGCCCGTGAAGCCGGGGTGCAGGGCGTGGTGTGTTCACCGCACGAGGCCGCCGGTGCGCGTCGGGTCTTCGGGCCGGAGGGCCTGGTCGTGACCCCCGGCGTGCGCCCATCGTGGGCGGCCGCCGACGACCAGGCACGCGTCGCCACACCCTCCGAGGCCGCTGCACATGGAGCCTCGCATGTCGTCATAGGGCGTCCGATCACGGGCGCGTCCGAACCTGTCGCGGCCGTCGAGAGGATCGCCGAGGAGATGTCGCATGGGCATGACTGAGCGAGAGATGATCGCTGCGCTTGAGGCGGCCGGGGCTGTCATGAGCGGTCACTTCGTGCTGACGAGCGGGCGTCACTCGGACACCTATGTCCAGTGCGCACGAGTGCTCGAGGACCCGGTCCTGACCACCGAGCTGGCCGTGACCATCGCCGAGCGCCTGTCCGGGCGGCAGATCGATCTTGTCGCGGCACCGGCCGTTGGTGGCATCGTGATCGGGTTTGCCGTCGCCCAGGCGCTTGGGACGCCGTTCGTCTTCGCCGAGCGCGAGGCAGGCGCTATGTCCTTGCGCCGGGGCTTCTCGGTGCCCGACGGCGCACGGGTCCTCGTCGTCGAGGACGTGGTGACGACCGGCGGCTCTGTCGCCGAAGTCATCGACCTTGTCGAGGACGCCGGGGGGCACGTAGTGGCCGTGGCGTCGCTGATAGACCGTGGTGGGGACAAGGCTTTCGATGCGGAGTTCGTGCCTCTCATGCGCCTGGAAGTAGAGTCATGGGACGCGGAGTCATGTGAGTTGTGCGCTGCTGGAGTGCCCACCTACTCGCCTGGTTCCCGACGTCTCGGTTGAGCTGCGGGCCGTGGCGGCTGGCTGTCAGCATGACTCAAGAACACCGCCTCTGAGCAGCTATTTCTCGACAATCTCCGCGAGGCTGAATCGGCAATCTCGCACACACCATGCGCGCGGTCCCGGAGGCGCTGCGGGGCCATGCAAGGGCGAGCGCGGCGGATGGCACCCAAAGCGCGCTCAATCGGAGCGTTAGAATCATCGCAGGTCAGGGGTAACATCTTCTTCGTGGTCCGGTTGTCATCCCAGCGTAGTTGTGCCTACAATCGTACGGCGTGGGGCGTGCTCCGCCTAAGCGAGGACGAGGAGGAACCATGGCACTTCCGAACCTTTCCGACGCTGACCGTCAGGCTGCCTTGAAGAAGGCCGCCGAGGCCCGGCAGAAGCGTGCCGAGCTCCGTGCCAAGATCAAGGCGGGCGATATGACGTTCGCACAGGTCATGGCCAAGAGCGACGATCCAATCGTCGCGCGCATGAAGGTTTCGACGCTGCTCGAGAGTCTTCCCGGCTACGGCAAGGCCAAGGCCCACAAGATCATGGAAGAACTCGAGATCTCCGAGAGCCGTCGCGTTCAGGGCCTCGGCGCTCGTCAGCGCGAGGCTCTCATGGAGCGACTCGGCTAGTACTTCGCTTGTCGCAGATTCTCGCCATCCACGCCGGATGCCGCGCAACATGACGCGCGCAGGCGCGCTGGTTATCGTATCCGGCCCTTCGGGGGCTGGAAAGGGGACCCTGGTTCGGGCTGTGCTCGACCGGGTCCCCGGTGTCTTCTTGTCCGTTTCGGCAACCACGAGAGAGCCGCGCCCCGGTGAGCAGGAGGGCGTGCACTACCACTTCCTGTCGCGTGAGCGTTTCGACGAGTTGGCTGCCGAAGACGGTCTGCTGGAGTGGGCGGAGGTACACGGCAATCGGTACGGGACGATGCGCGAGCTAGTGGAAGATGCTCTGGCGGCACCCTTGCGGGGATGCTCGAGCTGCAGGTGTTGACTGGCGGATTGGCCACAAGTTCACGATGACTTGACCACGCCTTCGAGGCAATGTCGTATGCTCCGGCAGCGTCCACGCCGTCGTCAGGATCATCTCATTCGCGAGGAAGGGTCCACCACGTGGTATCTGGTGCCATGAAGATTGCTATCGCCGGCGAGCCGGGAAGCGGAAAGACCACAGTCGCGGCCCGTCTCAGCAAGAGCCTGGCTGTGCCGGTACATTCAGCAGGCGGAATGCAACGACGTTTGGCCGAGGAGCGCGGAATGACGACTCTCGAGCTGAACAAGTACGCTCAATACCACGCTGAAGTGGACGAGCAAGTAGATGCGGCACTGAAGGGCTACCGCGGTTCCGATGAGAGCGTGATCCTTGATTCGCGGCTAGCCTGGTTCTTCGTGCCTGAAGCGTTCAAGGTCCGGCTGGTGGTCGATCCCGGGATTGCTGGGGAGCGCGTATTCTGTGCCAGCCGGAAGGCTGAAGAAGCGTACGAGACTGTGGAGCATGCAGTCGAAGCCGTGGTCGAGCGGAGGCGACTAGAAACGGAGCGATACAAGGCGACATACGGCATTGACCAGTCCAATCCTCGCAACTACGATCTCGTGATTGACACTTCGTTCGTTTCGCCGTCGGAAGTCGTAGACCTCATCGAAGCACGGATGAGAGACTGGAATGTAGGCCGCGAGTATGCCCACCTGTGGGTGAGTCCCGCTGTCTTGTTTCCCACAGTCAACATTCGTTGTCGTAAGGATTCACGTGCTGAGGCCCTTGCGTCGGCGATGAAGGAGCAGGGCTACGACGAAGCGAAACCCGTTTCGTGCTTGCATGTGGACTCGTACTTTTTTGTCTTCGACGGACACCATCGAGTTGTCGCGGCCAACTGGGCCAAGCTCTCATTGCTTCCCGCCACGCTGGTTGCGCACCAGGACGAGCTGGTTCCAGGTGGTGTGACTGCAGAGGAGTATGTGATGACCAACTCCAGCCTGTCTCAGGCATATGACTGGGAGGAGTTCTCCGGAAGCCGTCATCCGAGCTACCCAAGCATACTCACAGCTCGCTAGGCTTGCTCGCTCGTTCCGATCGGGTCCTGCAGCGCAACGTAGGACGAACCCTTAACCGGACTGGGGATAACCTCAAACGACCTAACGGCCCATGGCTTAACAGAATCCCACCAATGCTAGAATCCGCTGAGAGTGGGATTGTGGTCACGTCGATCGGGGTCGCTGAAGTTGGAGACGTGGGACGAGGTTTGGACACAAGGCTGCTACGCTGACGATAGCCTGCGCACAGCAAAGGCGAGGCACAAATTGGATTGGTTCGAGCGAATCGGTGCGCTCGATGAGAAGCCGCAGCGCGTGCTTGATGTAGGATGCGGAGCTGGCTACGTCTTGGAGGGTATCAGACGGCGCCTCGGCGAAGGCGTCGAACTGACGGGCATTGACGTCTCTGGCGTGGCAGTATCCAAAGCGAAGCTTAGGCTTGGCCCTTCGGTCTCGCTTATTCATGCAGATGCGTCCAGGATGGACGGCCTTCTACAGGGCAAGCGTTTCGAGCTTGTGATCATGTTCTGCGTGGTTGAGCATCTCACGCGCCAGTCGCGATTGGAGCCGCTCCTTGCGGCGAGGCGCGTGTTGGCGCAAGGGGGAGGCCTTCTCTTCGTCACATCGAATACCCTGTCGGTCTTTCGCATTGAACATGCGGTGCGGGCCCTTGCTGGGCGATGGACGTTTGGCTACACCAAGGAGGAAACGTTTGCTGGAGCCACCGAGATGCTGAACAGCGCGGGCTTCGCGGTCAAGGAGAGCACGGTGCTCCCATGCGATAATCGCCGGTGGCTCAGCCGCGTCGACCGGCTCACACACGCCATCCTTCCCATCGTGGGTCGGTACGCTCTCTTCTATGCGACTGGAGACCCGGCGTGGCCATCAGCGTAGTTGGCAGCATTCTAGGCACGATTGTCGTCACTCTCGCCCTTCTCGTTTGGAGGGGAGTTGCGAACGGATACGGGCTGCGAAGTGGGTGGCGTATCCTCCGCAGCTTCGTCATCTCGGGGGGCACCTATTTCTACCCTGATCGTCGCATCCTGATTCACGATCTTGGCACGGTGGGCCAGTACCTCGCACGAGCTGAACGAGAGGTTGACTACATCGGATTCTGGCTTGCCAGCTCCCTCGAGAACTCAGATCTTCTAGACCGTATCCGCACTTCTGTCGCGGCCGGAATCCGTTTTCGGATTGCGTTCATGAATCCAGAGTCACCCCTCGTGGACTACTACGCCCGATACTTCAACGTCTCTGAGAGCGAGTTGAGCGACCGGATCCTGAGGAGTGTAGAGAAACTCCAGCAGCTCCAGTCAGAGTTGGCACCGAGAGTGCGACAGGATCTTCAGCTGCTGTTCCACGAGTATCCTCTCAGTGCGTCTTGTTTCATGATTGACCCTCACACCTCTCGTGCTCGCCTTATGGTTGATCATAAGTTCCCGCATGGTGCGCGGACCTTCTCTTACGGACTCGAACTAGCCGCACAGAAGGGCGGGCTACTCGAGAAGCTCGAGAAGGAGTATGAAGAAATCCTTCGAACCGCTGTACCGATACCGGAATCGCCAGAGGCGAGCGATATCGACTAGGGAGTGAGGGATTCCAGACGGTTGTGCAGAAAGCCGGTCAGGTGACCGCGATTGGGTACTGCCGAAAGTGAGCTCGAGTTTGCGGGTACGTACGACTTTGTGATAATCAATGATGACGTTCGTCGGGCCGCCGATGAACTCGCGGCGATCATCGTGAACGCCGGAAGCGCTTTCACCCATGTAGAGGACTGAGTCAGCCCATGGTCATAAAGCCCGAAGTCGACACCCTGCTCGCGACGGTGGACTCGAAGTACACACTGTGCATCGTGTCCGCGCGACGCGCTCGCCAGATCAACGACATGATCCACGGCGTACGCGACCAGGCCATCCTGAGCATGGCCCCGTCCGAGATCGCATCCCTTACGAGCACCAAGCCGCTCACGCTGGCCCTTGAGGAGATCGCCAACGGAGTCGTCTCCTACGAACGGGTGTCCGAGAGCTACAAGTAGCGAGGCGCGCCATGTTCGAGCGCGCCGCCCTCATCCATTATCACGAGATCGGCCTCAAGGGACGCAACCGTTCCGCGTTCGAGCGACGCTTGAAGGACAACGTGACCGCCGCAGTCGCCGGAATCACGAGCGCCGACGCGGAGAGGGTCTCGAGCAGACTGCTCGTTCGCGCAACCGATCCTCGGCGCGTATTCGAACTCGCCGAGCGAGTCGCCGACGTGCCCGGCGTGAGCTACGCGGCGCCCGTGTTCGTGACGTCTCGCGAGCTAAGGGACCTGAACAAGGCCGCGATGGCGGCCATCGCCGAGGCAGGGCCTTTCGAGACGTTCGCCATCGATTCGCGCCGCTCCAACACCGATCACCCTGTGAGCAGCATGGAGATGAACCGGATCATCGGACAGCATGTGCTCGATGAGACCGGCGCCGGGGTGGACTTGGGAGACCCGGACGTGACGTGCTGGGTCGAGGTCGTGCAGGGCAGCGCGTACGTGTATGCGCGCAAGGTGCCGGGCGTAGGCGGTCTGCCGGTGGGGAGTGCGGGCACCGTGGTGGCGCTGCTGTCTGCAGGGATCGATTCCCCTGTGGCATCGTGGCGTCTCATGAAGCGCGGAGCGGTTGTGGTCGGGGTGCACTTCTCGGGACGGCCTCAGACCGACGACGCCTCGGAGCGCCATGTCGCAGAGATCGGTCATGCGCTCGAGAAGTACGGAGGAATCGGCCGGATCTACGTGGTCCCCTTCGGTGAGCTGCAAAAGGAGGTCTCCTTGCAGGCCCCGCCCGACCTGCGTGTGCTGTTGTACCGGCGGCTCATGGTGCGCGTCGCCGAGGCGGTTGCAGGTTTGGAACGCGCGAAAGCGCTCGTGACGGGCGAGTCGCTGGGCCAGGTCGCCTCGCAGACCCTGGACAACATCGCTGCGGTAGACGAAGCGGCGACACTGACGGTGCTGAGGCCACTCATCGGCACCGACAAGATCGAGATCATCGACGAGGCGCGCGCGATAGGCACCTACGAACTGTCGATCCAAGAGCACTCGGACTGCTGCACTCTGTTCATGCCGAGGACCCCCGAGACGCACGCGAGTATCGAACAGGTCGTGGAGGGGGAGTCGAATCTCGACATCGACCGCATGGTCGCCGACGCGGTCGGCTCGATGAGCTATGTGGACCTGGACTGTCCCGCGTACCGGCCGCCGCGCCGCCTGCCAGACGGCGTCGGACCGGCGCCGTTCACGCTGTGAGGCAGGCAGCCGTGAGGGTCCTGTGTGTCGAGCCGTACTACGGCGGGTCTCATCGGCAGGTTCTCGACGGGCTGCTGCAGCGGCTGGATGTCCAGGCCGATGTGCTCACGCTTCCCGCGCGCAAGTGGAAGTGGCGCATGCGCGGCGCCGCGATCACAATGTCTGCGCAGGTGCGGGCGATGCACGAGGAGTGGGATGCTGACCGCGGGCGGCGGTGGGACCTGGTGTTCGCCTCGACGTTCGTCAACCTTGCTGAGCTGTACGGCTTGGCCGGCGGCGCGCTTGCAGGCGTGCCCAGCATCGTGTACTTCCACGAGAACCAGCTCGTGTACCCGAACCGTCACGAAGCGGAGTGGGACTTCCAGTTCCCGCTGACCAACATCACGAGTGCGCTTGCCGCCGATCGCTGCTTGTTCAACACCGGGTGGACGATGCGCACGTTCCTCGACGAGCTGCCGGCGTTCATCAAGCGCTTCCCCGACCACCACCCGCAAGGCTTGGCAGAGGCGATCGCCGCGAAGTCTCAGGTGCTGGCTCCGCCGTTCGATCCTGAGCCGTTCGACGCGGCAGTCGGGCCCGACCCCGATGCGCCGCCGCGCACTGCCCGTCCGCGCATCGTGTGGCCGCACAGGTGGGAGCACGACAAGGACCCCGACGCCTTCCTCGCGGCGGTATCGGCGCTCGCGGACGAAGGTCTGGACTTCGAGGTCGCGATCGCCGGGCAGTCCTTCCGCGACGTGCCCGAGTCGATCGGCCGCGCGTCGGCACACCTCGGCGAGCGCCTAGCGCACCTCGGCGAGCCGGCGACGCGAGAGGCCTACGCCGCCCTACTCGCCGGTTCCGACATTGCCGTGTCCACGGCGGTCAACGAGTTCTTTGGCCTGGCGATGGTAGAGGCGGCCTACGCCGGCTGCTATCCGCTCGTGCCCGACCGGCTTGCCTATCCCGAGCTGTACCCCGCGAGCATGCGGTACAGATCTGCCGAGGAGCTGCACGCACGCCTGCGCGACGCCGTGCTGCATAGACCCGCGCCGGGGCAGGGGAGGGCACTGGCATCGCGATTCACGTTCGACGCGCTCGTGCCCGAGTACGCGGGCGTGTTCGAGCAGGTCGCGCAGTGCGGCAGGGAGTGACTCGCACCACGGAACGGTATGCGCGGTTGCAAGCTACCTTGCATCACCAGATACCTTGCAGTACCATTTCCTCGGCGTGAAATCGACGCGTACCCGGAAGGGTGTGCCGATGGCGATGAGTGGCGAGAAGAGCGCGTGGGTCTCACAGATGCGCAAAGGCGTGGTTGAGGTCGCGATCCTGGCGATGCTGGCGCGCGAGCAGATGTACGGCTCGGAACTGGTCGAGGCGCTGGCATCTCGCCCAGGGCTGGCTATCAGCGCGGGCACGGTCTACCCGCTGCTGTCGCGTCTGAAGAAGGCGGGCGTGATCGACTCGGTGTGGCGCGAGTCACCGGTGGGCCCGCCGCGCAAGTACTACATGCTCACGAAGCAGGGCCAGCGTGAGCTCGGTGAGATGGCAGATGCGTGGCGCGGCGTGGCGTCCAGCATCGATTCGGTACTGGGGGGAGTTGGCCCGGATGCCGGTCGATAGCACGGCGGACCTGGTGCCTGAGACACGCGATGTCGTCGAGGAGTACCTCGCGCGCGTCGAAGCAGGCTTCTGTGGCGTCGCTCCACGAGATGCCGAAGAAGCCCTACTCGAGCTGCGCGCCCACTTTCTCGACGCGCTGGACGCCGGGTCCGGACCCGACCAGGCGCGCGCTCTAGCCGCGGAGCTCGGCGAGCCTGACGAGTACGCGGTAGCGCTATGCGAAGCGCTGAGTGCCGACGATGCCTCGGCACGCGACGAGCGTGCTGGCACCGAACCGATGGGACGATTCCTCGGCATGCCGTACGACGCCGTCGCGCCCACGCCCGAGCGCGTGGGTTCGCGCATGTGGAGCCCGTCCGACCCGCGGATCTTCATGCCGCGGCTGCTCGGTCTCGGGTGGACGATCAACTTCGGCGCGGTTGCCGTTCGCTTGGGGTTGATCGAACCCGACGCGGAGGACCAGCCCTTCGCGAACGCGCCGGAGGGGTGGCTATGGGCGGGTTTGACTGTGCCTCTCACGATCACGGCGGCGATGCTTGTCGCGGCGTCCTTCGTTGCCGGGTCGCTGCCCGCCGAGCTTCCGGTTCACTGGGGCGTCGACGGGTCGCCGGACGGGTTCGCTTCGGCGCGCACGGCCTTGGGCGTGCCGCTGGCTGCAGCGATGTTGTCCTCCGGCTACGCGCTGTGGATGTACGCGACGCGCAAGAGCCGCACCGCACGCGCGATATCCAGCGCGTTCGCGGCACTGTTCGCCGTGCTGTCAGGGTGCATCTTCGCCGCCTCGCTTGCCGGAGGGGCAGGTGTCACGCTCTGGTGGTGGTGGCCGATCGCGATGATCGTCGCGTCGATGGCCGTGCCGTTCGTGATGCTTGTGGTGCTCGCCCGGTTGGGCCGGGCCGCAGAGATGCGCCGCGACTTGGAAGAAGCTCGATCAGATGCCGGGACACAGAAGGGACGAGTGTGATGGTCGAAGAGATATCCAAACTGCTGGGCGGGGTGCCCGACGCGGTGGTGTACGGACTGCTCGTGCTTGCGGCTGTGCAGGTGGGCGTCCAGATCTGGGCGTTGATCGATCTGGTGCGAGTAGAGCGCGTTGTCGGCGGGCGCAAGTGGCTGTGGGCCCTCGCGATCGTCTTGTTGAGCAATCTCGCGCTGGGTGCGATCTTGTACTTCGCGATCGGCAAGCGTGTTCAGGCCCCTGCCGAGGAGCCGTCGAGCCCGCTTGCCAACGGCACGGACCGGACCGCCCGGGCGGTCGAATCGCTGTACGGCTCACCGGATGAGGGTGATCGCCGGTGACCACTGCTATCGAGCTCGATGGACTGACCAAGGTCTACGGGGACAAGCGGGCGCTCGACGGCGCGACGCTCAGCGTTCCCGCAGGCTCGGTCTACGGCTTCCTTGGCCCGAACGGGGCAGGGAAGACCACGACCCTGCGCATCCTCACGGGACTTGCCCGACCCTCCAGCGGCACCGCGAAGGTCTTCGGCAAAGACGCCGTGCGCGCGTCCACGGCGGTGCGCGCGGACATCGGCTTCCTGCCCGACGTGCCGGGCTACTACCATTGGATGAACGCCCAGGAGTTCCTGCGCTTCGCGGGACGCTTGTACGGTGTGGCCGGGCGCGTACTCGACGAGCGCGTCGCGTCGCTGTTGGACCTCGCGGGGCTTACGGGTGTCCCGACCAAGATCGGTGGGTACTCGCGCGGCATGAAGCAGCGATTGGGAGTGGCACAAGCGCTGATCAGCGCACCCCGCTTGCTCATGCTCGACGAGCCGACAAGCGCACTCGACCCCATGGGGCGCAAGGACGTCCTAGACATGATCTCGGCGCTTTCGGGGCACACTACGGTCTTCTTCTCCACACACATCCTGTCCGACGTGGAACGCGTGTGCGACACGGTAGCGATACTGCACGAGGGACGGGTTGTCCGCGAAGCGCCCATGAGCGAACTGAAGCACAGCGGGGCGGCAACGAGGGTCCTCGTGGAGATCGCCGACCGTCCCGACCAGGTCGCAGCGGGACTTGCCCAGGAGCCGTGGAGCACCGAGTGCACCGTCACAGGTCGCTCGATCACATGCGGCATAGACGACCTCGAGGCGGCGCGCCGTTCGATCCCACGGGTGGTAGCGGGACTCGATGCCTCCCTGGTTCGGATGGAGGAGCTGGAGCCGACGCTCGAAGACGTCTTCGTCGAGCTGGTGGGGGGTGACGCGTGATGCACGGGTTCGCTGTCTTTCTCGCCAAGGAGATGCGCGAGATCGTCCGCACGTGGCGCATCTGGGTGCTGCCGTTGATTCTCGTGTTCATCGGCTTGACCAGCCCCATCATCGCCGAACTCACGCCGCAACTTCTGTCTTCGCTTTCGACGGGGCCTGAGATGGAAGGCGTGGTCATCCAGTTGCCCGACCCCGTCACCCGGGACGCATATCTGCAGTTCACCAAGAACGCCTCGCAGATCGTGATCATCGCGGTGATCATCTCGGTCGCCGGCATGATCGCGGCCGAGAAGCGATCGGGTACCGCCGTGCTGGTCCTTACCAAACCGGTCTCCAGGACCGGGATGGTCGTCGCGAAGGTCCTGTCGAACTGGGCGCTGTTGCTGGGTGCGACGGCGCTCGGAGCGCTGCTGTGCGTGGGCGTCACCGCCGTCATCTTCGATACGGAGCTGCTGGTCGAGTTCGCCACCGCTGCCGGCCTGTGGTACGTGCTCGCCGCCATGTTCGTCGCGTTCATGGCCGTCTTCTCGGTGCTCATCGGTTCGCAAGGGGGTGCTGCCGGGGCGGGGGTCGCTCTGTACCTCGTGCTGTCGATCCTTACGGCATGGGGGCCGATGCGAGACTACTCACCGGCCGGTTTGCTCAGTGCAGGTGACCGCATCATCGTAGGGGAGAGCGTTCCGCTGCT
>Ga0209164_1005345_pt1 | contig 10978 bp, 10 predicted proteins | sample MTBNYHSulfiMetaG_FD_187458 | JGI IMG/M metagenome (GOLD analysis project Ga0209164, IMG submission 187458) | Enrichment culture microbial communities from rom New York Harbor, USA that are MTBE-degrading - MTBE-NYH (New York Harbor Sulfidogenic)... | ecosystem: Environmental > Aquatic > Marine >... | reverse complement strand
GAAGCCGTCGGCAGTCCTCTCGTAGATGACCAGCAGGTCATCGTAGCCCAGCCCGTGCAGTTCCTCTCTGATTCCCTCCAGGATGCTGCCCCACTCCGGGCCAATCTCCTCCTGGCCCTGACCACCCGAGTTGAACACCAGCAGGCAATCCTTGTCGCAGGCCCCGGCATAGACTTCGAGCAGGCTGGCCACGAAGGCCATCCCATAGGCTGAGTCGCCGTCGGCAAACTGGGAGGCCAAACTGGCGGCATGCTCTCTCACCGCCTCGGGTATGTCCACGGCGCTCTGATCGCCATCGACCACGGCGAACCTACCCGGCGGACAAGGGGCGGTGAGCAACCACGCCACGGCACCCGCGACGGCGGCAACGATGACCAGCACGACGGAGAGCACCAGGACCTTATTCTTCATCGTCTCCCTGAACAGGCACGCTATGACTGTCCAGCCTTGACCAGTTCCCTGCCCTTTCTGGCCAACACCCCTTCGAGGATGCCTACCGCCTCATCAACCTCGTCCTCACCTATTATCAGCGCCGGCATGAGTCGCACGGCATTGGGCCTCACCCGATTGAGCAGCAGGCCTTCCTCGACGCAGGCATTGACCACGTCTTCAGCTATCTCGCTGGCGAACTGCACCGCGACAAGGAGACCGCGGCCCCTCACATCGGTGATGAAATCGAACTTCTCCTTCAGCCCAAGGAGTTGCAGCATCAGGTAGTTCCCCACCCTGCGGCAGTTCCCCACCACATCGTGCTCCAGAACATACTGCAACGTGGCGTGAGCCGCAGCGCAGGCAAGGGGGTTGCCGCCGAAGGTGCTGCCATGCTCACCCGGCTTGAAGACAGACACCCTGTCCTTCGCCAAAAAGGCGCCGATGGCCACACCCCCGGCCAGCCCCTTGGCCAGCGCCATGATATCGGGCTCAATACCGTACTGCTGGTAGGCGAAAAGGGTTCCCAGTCGCCCCATGCCGGTCTGAATCTCGTCCATGATCAAGAGGATGCCCTTTTCATCGCACCAGGCCCTGACCTGCTTGAGGTAATCGTCAGCGGAGAAGATCACACCGCCTTCGCCCTGGACCGCCTCCAGCATCACCGCACAGGTCTGCCGTCGGGTTGCCTTCTTGATCGCATCGACGTTGTTATACTCCACGTTGACGAACCCCACCGGAAGCGGCGTGTACGGCTCCTGGTGATTTGCCTGTCCGGTGGCAGCCACCATAGCCAGTGTGCGGCCATGAAAGGAGTTCATTGTAGTGATGACCTCGTAGGCATCATCCAGGTGCAGCTTGCCGTAGCGGCGAGCCAGCTTCACCGCCCCCTCGGTGGCCTCAGCACCGCTATTGCAGAAGAACACCTTGTCGAAGCAGCTATTCTGCACCAGCAACTCCGCCAGGCGTAATTGAGGTACGGTGTAGAACTGATTCGACACATGGATCAGGGTGCGGCTCTGCTCCGCAATGGCAGCCGTCAGCGCGGGGTGACAGTGCCCCAGCACGGTCACCGCCCAGCCGCCAACGAAGTCGAGGTACTCCCGGCCTTTGTCATCCCACACCCTCGCCCCCTCGCCGCGCACCAGCGTCACCGGCAGCCGCCTGGCGGTGTTCATCATGTACTTGTGTTCCAGCTCTTGCCAATCGGTCATTCCCAACCCCTTCTCCATCTCTTCATATGATCGTGGTGCCGCTTGCCTTGCCCGCTACAGCCTGGACCAGCGCGTGCGGCTGACGGCCGTCCACTATTTGAGCCGTGGCCACGCTGGAAAGGGCGCACAGGCACGCCTTCACCTTCGGGATCATCCCGCCGACGACCACGCCGGAGGTGACAAGAGAGGCGACATCGCTGGCGGCCATACGGGCGAACACCTTGCCCGACCGGTCCATGACACCGGCGACGTCGGTAAGCAGGATGAGCCTCGACGCGCCAAGGCCGGCCGCGAGCTCACCGGCAGCGGTATCAGCATTTATGTTAAGCTTCTGCCCGCCGGCACCGAGACCCAGAGGGGCGATAACCGGCAGGAAGCCCTCCGCGAGGAGCATCTGCACAGGCTGAGGATTGATTCTCACTACCTCGCCGACGTACCCCAGCCTTTCGTTCCTGATCTCCGCTTCGATGAGGCCGCCGTCAACGCCGCTCAGGCCGATGGCCCTCCCCCCAAGCGACTGAATTCCCGCCACTAGGTCCTTGTTGACCAGCCCGCAGAGGACGGCGGCCACCACCTCGATGGTCGCCTCGTCGGTCACCCTCAGCCCATCCTCTATCCTGGCTGCAACACCCTGCTTGGAAAGCCAGCCGGTGATCAGACTGCCCCCGCCGTGGACCACTACCATCATCTTCCCCTCCTTCTGCAGGGCGACCAGGTCCTCGATGGTGGTATCATTGCTCCCAAACGTGGAGCCACCGATCTTGACAACAACGGGTTTCTCCATTCTCTCCACCTCTTTGCTTTCTGCGAACGCCAACCCGATGAAACGGAGCCGGCGGCCACAAGCTAGGTCGTGTACTCGCTATTGATCGCCACGTACTCTGCGGTGAGGTCGCAACCCCACGCCGTGGCGGTGCAGTCCGCCAGGTTCAGGCACACCCGAATCGGCACCTCGCCGCGCCCCATCGCCGCCTTCGCCCTGTCGCGGTCAAAGGCAACGGGCACACCCCGTGCCATAAGGCAGATATTGTCCAGGAAGAGGTCGATTTCCGTTCCGTCGATCTCAGCGCCGCTGCGGCCCAGTGCCGCAATGACCCGCCCCCAGTTGGGGTCACATCCATGGACCGCCGCCTTCAGCAACGGCGAACCGGCAATGGTGCGCGCCGCCATCCGCGCATCGCCGATGCTCAGCGCCCCTTCCACCGTAACCTCGATCAGCTTGCTCGCCCCCTCACCATCGGCAGCAACACGCCGGGCAAGATAGGTGCACACCTCGACCAGGGCCACGCCCAAAGCCTGGCCCGCCGCTGTGCCCTGCCTGATCGGCTTGTTCCCCGCCATCCCGTTGGCCAGTACGACCACCGTATCGTTGGGGCTGGTGTCGCCATCGATGGTGACCATGTTGAAAGAGACGTCCACCGCATCCCGAAGTGCCGCCTCCAGAAAACGGTTGTCAACAGCGGCATCGGTGGCGAGGAAGCAGAGCAATGTGCCCAGGGTGGGATGGATCATTCCCGAGCCCTTGGCGATGCCACCGACAACCAATCCACCATCATCAACCTCCACCGCAATCTCCTTGGGCCTGGTGTCGGTAGTCATGATCGCCCGCGCCAGCTCGTGCCCGCCCTCCCGGGAAAGGGACATCTTATCTATGCCCGCGGCGACACGCTCCATAGGCAGCCTCTCCCCGATGACGCCGGTGCTGGCGACAACCACCTCACCGGGCGTAATGCCGAGCTTCTTCGCCGCCAGCTCCGCCATGGCCTCAGCATCCCGCATCCCCCGATCACCGGTGCAGGCGTTGGCGCACCCCGAATTGACCACGATAGCCCGGGCCTTTCCATCCGCCAGGTGCTTCTGGCTGCACGTGACCGGGGCAGCCTTGATGCGGCTGGTGGTGAACAGCCCGGCAGCGACACAGGGCGCCTCCGAGTAGAGGATGCCCACGTCGAGCCCACCCTTCACCTTCAGCCCGGCATAGGTAGCCCCGGCGAGAAAGCCCCGGGGTGAGGTGACCGTTCCGCCTTCCACAGGCCTTGCTTTCATAACTAGCAACTATATCACGACAGCTACGAATATTCAACGCAGAACGCACCACAGACACCGACGATTACCCGTGGGTCGTTGACACGCTTCCAGATACTGCCATAAGATGGCCAGTGCGGGCCCTGGAGCGAGGAATGCGAAGCGAGGGCATTAGCTCTGGGGAGGAGGAACTGAGCCACGCCTTTTGAAGCTCGCCACAATCCGGACAAGTGCACCGACTGCGGTGCCTGCCGTACCTTTGTCGCCTGCCCGGGTGCGCAGGAGGAGATCTGCATCGGGTGCGGCGCTTGCGTTCAGCTTTGCCCCAACGAGGCCCTTGAGCTGGTGGAGGTGAGAAGGGACAGGGAGGTGTCTATTGAGGTTGACGGAACGTGGAGGAAGGTGCCGGAGAGGATAACGGTGAAGGAAGCCCTGTGGCTCCTGGGCCATGACATCACCACCGGTCTGCCCGCCGAGGGCGCGCTCTATTCCCCCTGTGGAGTGGGTGCCTGCTGGAACTGTGCCGTCGAGATTGACGGAGCGGTGCGCCGGGCCTGCGTCACCGAGGCGAAAGACGGGATGAGGATCAGGACCAAGGTGCCCGCCACCTGGGTCCCGCTGCGAATCCTCGGGCCTGCGGGGGGACTCCCCTATGGTGGGGTGGGAACCCCGTGGGAGGTGCGAAAGAACGCCACCTCTCCGTTCCTCGAGATATGCTGCCTCGCCGCCGGGTGCAATTTCAGGTGCCCGCAGTGCCACAACTGGATGATCACCCATATGAGCGCGGGAGCAGCCTACACCCCCAGGGAAGCAGCCACCATGCTGACCGGGGTGAAGCAGAAACTGAACGTGGACAGGTTCTGTCTCTCCGGGGGTGAGATCACCCTCAACCGGCCGTGGCTCATTCAACTGGTGCAGGAACTGAAGCGTCTCAATCCAGAGCCACAGACGCGCCTTCACATATCCACCAACGCCTCCCTCCTCACCCAGGACTACATAGATGAGCTTGTCGAGGCCGGACTTACCGATTTCGGGATAGACCTCAAGGGGTTTCACATAGACACCTTCATGAGAATAACCGGGTTGAGGAACAGGGAACTGGCCCAGCGATGCAAGGAGAACGCCTGGAACGCGGTGGACTACATTGTCCACCGCTACCGCCACAAGGCGTTCCTCGGCGTTGGGATTCCCTACAACAAGGATCTCATCTCCATGGAGGAGATGCAACGTATCGGCCGGGAGATACACAATATCGACCCTTCGATACAGACCACCGCCATGGCCTACTTCAACGGCGACTACCGGAGCGACATCGTGTGGCCAACCCAGGACGAGATGCAGGCGGTGCACCGTCTCCTCGAGGAAGCGGGGCTTACCACGGTCCAGTGCTTCGCCACCGAGTTCATTCCCCCCTCGGAAGGCTAGGATAGCTTCCGCTGTCGCGCAGAAGGACGCAACACGGTTGCGCCCACACGCTACCGCCAGGATGGCCCGGGCTGGCACCACAGCGAAACACTCCCCGTGACTCGAAGTTGACAACCTTTCTCAGGCTGCCATAAGATTGCCAGTAAGACATGGAAGGAGCACAGGAGGTCTGAATATGACAATGGCATTGGAGGGAATCAAGGTCCTGGACCTCACGCGCCTTGCGCCGGGACCCTATTGCACGATGTTCCTCGCTGACCTGGGAGCGGACATCATCAAGATCGAACCTGGAGGGGGGCGCGCCCAGGCCTTTTCCGGCGCCCTGGCAGGGGAGGAGAGAAGAGCCTACGACGCCGAGAACCGCAACAAGAGGAGCATTGTGCTCAATCTCAAGTCGCAGGAGGCCCGCCAGATCTTCTATGAGATGGCCAAGGACGCCGATGTCATTGTGGAGGAGTTCAGGCCCGGTGTGGTGAAACGCCTCGGCGTGGACTACGACACGATAAAGAAGATGAACCCCAGAATCGTCTATTGCTCCGTTACCGGCTACGGGCAGGACGGCCCTTATCAGGACCTGTCGGGGCACGACATCAACTACATCTCCATCGCTGGGGCGCAGAGCATGATCGGTGAGAGGAATGGCCCCCCCGCGGCGGTGGCCAACCTGATTGCGGACTATGCCGCCGGCGGGATGCAGGGCGCGATAGGCATCCTCGCCGCCCTGATGGCACGGGAGAGGACAGGCAAGGGACAGTACGTCGACATATCGATGACCGACGGCGTGGTGTCATTGATGCACGCCGAAGCGGCGCAGTATTTCTCCAGCGGGTTCGTCCCCGGCAGGGGAGACATACTCTCCTTTGGCGGCATGCCTTTCTACAATATCTACCAGACCAGGGACGGCAAGTACGTCAGTCTGGGGGCGCTGGAGCCATGGTTCTATCAAAACCTGTGCAAGGCTCTGGGGCGGGAGGACTTCGGCCCGCACGAGTTCGACAAGGGTGAGAAGCGGGAGGAGATATTCGCCTATTTTCGGGAGACCTTCCCCACCAGGACGAGGGACGAATGGGTCGAGCTGCTGAGACAGGCGGACGTGCCCGTCGCCCCGGTCTACTCCCTTGATGAGGTATTTGACGACCCTCAGATGCTCCATCGAAAGATGGTGTTGGAGTTCGACCACCCCAAGATGGGAAAGGTACGGCAGGTTGGCATATCCATCAAGCTGTCGGACACCCCCGGAGAGGTGAGGAGCCTGGCGCCCCTTGCCGGCGAGCACACCGACGAGATTCTGGCTGCCCTGGGGTACAGCAAGGAGAAGATCGCCGAGCTGCGCGAGTCCGGCGCTGTGGCCTAGCCTCCGGCTGGAGACCGCTCGCTGGCCCCCGGGGGGTCGAGGAGCGTATGACGGCAGAATGTGTAGGGGCGTTCAATTGAACGCCCCTACTTCTGTTTCAGTTGGGCTCCACTCCGCACGCCCTGAGCCTGTCGAAGGGCTCACCACGAACGGTACTCGCCACCCCTACTTCTTCTGAATGTGCTCCGCCACCAGCGCCACCGCCCCGAGGGAAGCGGCATCGTCCCCCAGCCGGGCCACCTCGATGCGGACCGCCTGGCTGGACACCCTGAAGGCCCGCTCTTTCACCACCTCTACGGCCGGGTCCAGCAGTAACGAGCCCATCTTGGACAGGCCGCCTCCGATAAGGACAAGCTGCGGGCTAAAGATATTGACGACGTTCACCAGGCCGATCCCAACGTAGTAGGCGGTGCGCGATATGAGCTCATTGGCGAAGTAGTCGTCGTCCTGAGCCGCCCGGAAGACTGTCTCGGCAGTCACCTTCTTTACATCGCCCCCGGCATAGCGCCGTATAGCCGTCAGGACTCCGGCCTCCATTTCCCGCGCCGCTTGTCGCGCAACGGCGCTGCCCGAGGCGAAGGTCTCCCAGCACCCGGCGCTGCCGCAGACACACGGCGGCCCGTTTACATCGATGATCATGTGGCCTATCTCGCCGGCCGCGCCCGACGTGCCGGAGTAGACCTGGCCGTCAACGATGATTCCCCCCCCAATGCCGGTGCCCAGACCGATGTAGACCAGGTTTTCCACGCCGACAGCGGCGCCGAAGCGGTGCTCCCCCAGGGCGGCCAGCGTGCAGTCGTTGTGCACATACGTTGGCAGGCCAAACTCCCGCCGAATGATGTCGCCGAGGGGAATGTTGTGCCACCCGGGTAGGTTTGGCGAGAAGGTGACGACCCCTTTTCCTATGTCATGGCCCCCTGCCGCGCCGATGCCTATGCCGGCGACCTCCACTCCGGCACTCACCTCCCTGATACATGCGATGAGACGCTGAATAACCGACTCAGGCCCCTCGGCGGCGAGCGTATTCGCCGAGCTTCGCGCCTCGATGTTCCCGCTGGCGTCCGCCACAACAGCGGCTATCTTCGAGCCCCCCAGGTCCACCCCCACAATCAACTGCTTCGTCGCGCTCATAGCTCACCAAGCATATACCACACACGGCGGCAGGTCAATGTCCGCCCCTGCTCAATCGCTGAGCACCCTTCGCACCGCGTCTTTCCAGCCGGAGTACAACCTTTCCCTCTCGTCCGCTCCCATCTTCGGCTCGAACCGCGCCCCCAGCCGCCATAGAGAGGAGACCTCCTGCGCGTCACGCCAGAACCCCGTCGCCAGCCCGGCGAGGTAGGCCGCTCCCAGGGCCGTTGTCTCGGTAACAACCGGCCGCTCTATGGGCATCCCCAGAACGTCGGCCTGGAACTGCATCAGGAAATCGTTGGCAACAGCCCCGCCATCAACCCTCAGCTTCTCGATGGCGACCCCGGCATTCTGAGCCATCACGTCCAGGACACCGCGCGTCTGATAAGCAATGGCCTCCAGGGCGGCTCGAACGATGTGCTCCCTGGTCGTGCCCCGCGTTATGCCCAGGATTGCGCCGCGAGCTCGCATGTCCCAGTATGGAGCCCCCAGCCCGGTGAAGGCGGGCACAAGATGTACACCACCGGTGTCTTCAACCCTGCGGGCCAGGGCCTCGCTGTCCCGAGCCTCGTCTATTATGCCCAACCCATCCCGCAGCCACTGGACCGCCGTTCCCGCATTGAAGACAGCTCCCTCCAGAGCATAGACCGGCCTGCCGTCCCCTCCGCAGGCAACGGTGGTCAACAGACCGCTCGAGGAAGACACTGCCTCACCACCAAGGTTCAGCAGCAGGAAGCAGCCCGTGCCGTAGGTGTTCTTGGCCATCCCCGGCGCGAAACAGGCCTGCCCGAAGAGGGACGCCTGCTGGTCTCCGGCGATGCCCGCAATGGGAATGCCCGACGGCAGGACGCCACTATCTGCGGTGAAGCCATAGACCTCGCTGGAGGAGCGAACCTCGGGCAGAACCTGCGCCGGAATGTCCAGCTCCGCCAGTAGCTCCTCGTCCCACGCGAAGTGATGAATATCGAAGAGCATGGTGCGCGAGGCATTGGTGTAGTCGGTGATGTGCACCTGCCCGCCGGTCAGCTTCCACACCAGCCAGCTGTCGATGGTTCCAAAGAGCACGTCTCCTTCGCCCGCTCTATGCCTGACACCAGGCACATTGTCGAGTAGCCATGCAATCTTCGTCGCGGAGAAGTAGGCATCGATGACGAGGCCGGTCTTTCTTCTGACCGCTTCCTCCAGGTTGCGAGACTTCAGTTCGTCACAGAGCGAAGCGCTCCTGCGGCACTGCCACACAATGGCGTTGTAGACCGGCTCCCCTGTCCGCCTGTCCCACAGAACCGTTGTCTCCCTCTGATTGGTAATGCCGATGGCGCAGACGTCACTGCCGTCGATCCCGCCGTCTGCCAGGGCGGCACGGAGGACCTCAACGGTATCCCGCCATATTTCGATGGCATCGTGCTCCACCCACCCCGACTGCGGATAGTGCTGCGTCAGCTCCCGATAGGCCGAAGCGACCGCCTTTCCCTGCCGGTCAAAGACAATCACCCTGGTCCCGGTCGTGCCCTGGTCAATGGACAGGACGTATTCGTCCTTCATGCCCTTCCAAGCCTCTTTTTTCATATCGGCGCGAGCCGCTGGCCACTCGCAGCGTGCACCCGGCCCTCAGCGCCGTCGCCCAACGCAGCGAAGTGCTGTAGTTGTGCTCAAAGGTGGAGGTCCAGCCACGCCTCCATGTCGGCGAAGACCTGCGCGCGCCCCGGTTCGTTGAAGATCTCGTGGTAGAAGCCCTCGTAGAGCCGCAGCGTCTTGTCCCTCGAGGCTACCTTCTCATACAGCATCTTGCTGCCTTCCGGGTCGGAAAGCTGGTCCGCCTTCCCCAGCATGATCAGGATGGGCAGGTTGATCCGCGGCATCTGACCGGGGAGCGCCTGAAGCGTCTTGAGCAGCTCAGCGCCCAGCCGGGCGCGGATCTTGCCGCGGTACACCAGCGGGTCATTGACGTAGGCGTCCACCACAGCCTGGTCCTGGCTGATGGTCGAGGCGTCGAGGACGCCGACCCCCATCTTCGGCAGGACCGCTGAGAGAACCCGCGCCGCCAGTATCTGCGCCGACGTTACGCTCGAACCTACCTTCAAGGTAGCCGCGGAGAGTATGAGCCCCGCCAGTTCCTCCTGGTACCTGATAGCATAGGCAGTGGCGATTGTCCCCCCCATACTGTGTCCAACGAGGAAGATGCTGGCAGCAGTGTGCTCAGCGCGAACCAGGTCGAAGAAGGTCTTGAGGTCATCAACGTAGTCGGAGAAGCGCTCAACGTGGCACCGCAGCCCCTCTGACTTGCCGTGCCCGCAGTGGTCCATCCCATAGATGGCATAGCCCTTGGGCACGAAATAGTCGACCAGGTTTGTATAGCGCCCGGTGTGCTCAGCCATGCCGGGGACGACCAGCAACACCGCCCTGGGCTCGCCGTCCGGCAGCCAGCATTGATAGTAGAGATCGAGGTTCCTGAGCCCCTTGATAATGCCCTCTCTATGTTCCATCGTTGTGCCTCCCACCTTCCGAGCGGTCCCGTCTCGCCGCTGCTTGACTGATGCTCCATGTCGCGCCGCGGTGGCGCGTGCAACTGTAGCAACTTGCGGCATGATTATCAAGTCAGACGCTTCTCGCACGACTGTGTCTGAGGCGGCTATCGTTTCCCTCGCGGCGCCTCCTCGTACTGGAAGACATCCTCTACCGTCACCCCGAAAGCGCTGGCAATCCGGAAGGCCAGGGTCAGCGAAGGCACGTACTTGCCGGCCTCAAGAGCGATTATGGTCTGCCTGGTACAGCCGACCCTGTCCGCCAGTTCCTGCTGCGTCATCTCGTCGCGGTCGAAACGCAGCCGCCTGATGCGGTTTCGGATTCGACCGTCGGCCATGTTACCTCATCCTCCAGTAGCCCATGAGGATGCCGACGGCCTGCGCCAGCGCATTCACAAGCAGAGCACATCCGAATATCAAGTACGGGAAAATACGCGGAATATGCTCCTGGTCCCGGTAGGTCTCCGTGAGAGCGATAGCCCATACGACCAGCGATATGATTACCGCCCATAGTTGCACATAGAGCGCCCTTCTCACTATCGCCGCATCCCTCTCGTCCATCAATGCCTTCACCCGGCCTCGCCCCGGGCGGGTGGCAAACAGGACGATACCGTAGAGGGCAAGGAAGCCTATGAACAACCCGGAAACGACCAGTCTCATCGCCGTGTCCTCGTTGTATGCCGTGACTCCTCCACCTCTGATGACGAAAACCAGGACTATGGCGACGGTGAATGCGACTCCCAGCGCCAGGGCGTACCATGCCCGTTTCTGTAGTGGTGCCATGACTATCCTCCTTCTGCTCCAATGACTTTTTCGGTTGTATAAGTACTCTACACAGGACATATTGTAATATCTCCTATACCTTTTGTCAAGTATTT
>Ga0209164_1005340_pt1 | contig 10985 bp, 8 predicted proteins | sample MTBNYHSulfiMetaG_FD_187458 | JGI IMG/M metagenome (GOLD analysis project Ga0209164, IMG submission 187458) | Enrichment culture microbial communities from rom New York Harbor, USA that are MTBE-degrading - MTBE-NYH (New York Harbor Sulfidogenic)... | ecosystem: Environmental > Aquatic > Marine >... | reverse complement strand
GAGTTAAGCTCATTTCTGGTGTATGGAGTTGAAAGGTAAAGCGGCGTATCCTTGTTGGTCGGAACGACGAAGTCACAACCAACATTGGAGGGATACGCCATGGAAAATTCTACTCTTTCTTCACTGTTCGAACCAGATGCAACCTTGAGAGACTCATTGACGGATATGCTGAGAAAAGGTGCCAGGGAACTTATCGCACATGCAGTTGAAAGCGAACTGGATCATTTATTGAAGAACCACGCTCAAAAACGACTTCCAGACGGACGGCTTGCAGTGGTCAGAAACGGATATCTCCCTGAAAGGACAATACAGACCGGCATCGGAGATATCGAGGTAAAAGTTCCAAAAGTCCGGGACCGGAGCGGGTCAGGGATCAAGTTCAACAGCTCGCTGCTGCCGCCTTATCTGAAACGTGCTGAAAGTATAGAAGAGCTTCTGCCCTGGCTTTATCTGAAGGGCATCTCCACCGGAGACTTCCGGGAAGCGCTTGCCAGCCTGCTGGGAAAAGACGCAAGGGGACTCTCCCCTAACACCATCTCCAGGCTCAAGCAGGATTGGACCGAAGAACACAAAAGCTGGAGCAGACGGGACCTGTCGGGGAAACGTTACGTCTACTGGTGGGCCGACGGGATCTACAGCAATGTGCGTATGGACGATAAGCTCTGTCTTCTTATTGTCGTTGGAGTTACAGAAACAGGTGTCAAAGAGCTGGTTGCCGTCGAAGACGGTTACCGTGAATCCTCGGACAGCTGGTATGGACTCTTGAGCGACCTCCGCAGCAGAGGGCTTGAGACAGGACCGAAGCTGGCAGTTGGTGACGGAGCCCTGGGTTTCTGGAATGCCCTTGCAAAGGTGTTTCCCGCAACCCTAAGACAACGCTGCTGGGTACACAAGACTGCCAACATCCTGAACTGCTTGCCAAAATCCTTGCAGCCGAAGGCAAAGGCCGCGCTTCAGGAGATATGGATGGCGGAGACGAAAGAAGAGGCTGAAAAAGCCTTCGACAGATTTCTTGACAGATTCGGCGGCAAATACCCTAAGGCTGCAGAGTGCCTGAGAAAAGACAGGGAAGATCTTCTGGCCTTCTATGACTTCCCGGCAGTGCACTGGATCCACATAAGAACCACGAACCCTATAGAGTCGACGTTTTCAACGGTAAGACTGAGAACCAGGAAGACAAGAAACTGCGGATCAAGAGAAACGACGCTGGCAATGGTCTTCAAGCTGATCCAGTCAGCTGAAAAGAGGTGGAAACGTATCAAGGGTTTCGATCTTATCGGCGAAGTTATCGAAGGTGTCGTTTTCAAAGACGGTGTACGGGCAACAAATCAACCAGACAGGGACGCCGCTTGAAACCCCATACACCAGATTTGACAATAACCCTTGTCTCGGCGTGAGTCCCCCTTCATAGGTATAATTTGACGGGAATGAAGGCTGGAAAGCCGCCTGGTACAAAAAGGTGGTACAAAAATGTCCCAAAGGCTTGGTAAATCTGCGAATCATCTCATCCTTCGTGGTACAAAATACTATTATCGCAAGTCTCTCCCATCTTTTCTTCATGATAGAATGGGTTTAACGGAGATTAAAATCAGCTTGAATACTTCAAGCGTAAAAGAGGCGCGTTTATTTGCCTCCTTTCTTGAAATTCAAACCAGCCAATTTTTCCAGTTTTGGAGGGGGATTCCAATAGTGCATGATTTTTCGGCTGCACAGATCAGGGATATTGTTGTTCAATGGATCAGAAAGAAGAGAGAAGAAATTGAAAAACTCCGTGCAATGAACCTTAACGAAATCGTTGTACAGATTGATGGCAGCACTGGAGAAATAATTCGAACCTCTACTGATGATCGTGTAAAAGCACTTCAGGAAATACTCGACCTGGAACAGGAAAAATTGGCCGGTTCTATTACAGGCGATACCTTTATTGAGGCCATCGCTGCAAAAATTGCTGAGGCCCATGAGATACCCATCCCCGATTTGAACAGCTTTGAAGTAGAAGCACTGCCCTATCGGATGATTTGCCGAGAGATCAGGAAAGCGTTTATCGACCTCGGAGGGACCGAGGTCAATAGGATTCGAGGGAATTACGGCGATTATGCGGATATAGCAAATGAAAAAATTTCCCCCCTGCTGGATGCTACTCCTACTTCAGATCCAGATGGTTTGAACAAGCCCCCGAAGAAAAACAACGAAGGAAGGAAAATGTCAGAACTGCTTGACAGTTACTTGGACTATAAGCGAAACAAGGGAAACGCCAAAAAGACACTGACGGACATTCAGGCAAAAGGCGCCCTCTTCATTGAAATTATTGGAGATCCGGTAGTTAAAGACCTCGAAGATGACCTTATTTACAAATACTTGGAAGCCCTGAAAAAAATACCGGCTAATCGAACAAAAAAGAAGAAATATAGAAAGAAAAGCCTCCCCGCCCTTCTTAAAATGAATATTCCTGAAAAAGATATTCTGGATGAGATGACGATCCGAAACCATATCAGCAAAGTAAAGTCATTCATTCTTTGGATGGAAAAAAGGGGGATTCTCCGAACAGGTCAGTATTCAGCTCTTTTTGAACAGAAGAGAAGCACAAGACTTCCCCATGAGGCAAAAGATGTTTTCAGCAATGAAGACCTAAAAGCCATTTTTAATCACGCTGATTATTTGACCTTCAAGAAGCCATGGCAATTTTGGGTCCCTCTGCTCGGACTTTATACAGGTATGAGGCTTAACGAGATCTGCCAGCTCCATCTTGAGGACATAGAAAAGGATGGAGAAATTTGGTATATCCATGTTTCCCCTGGAGAGAACAAGACACTGAAAACCCAGGCATCTATCCGTAAGATACCGATACATGACCAGCTTCAGGACATTGGATTCATTTCATATGTTAAGCATTTGAAACGAGAGAGAAAGAAGTTTCTTTTTCCAGACAGAATGGATCTTGATGTCAGGCCTGGACATACGCCGGGAAATAATTTCAATCGGTGGATAAAGTCGATCGGGATTATAAGCAACGACGGACAAGAGGGAAAGAAATGCTTTCACAGTTTTCGCCACACCTTTGGAACAAGGTGCAAGGAACTTGGTCTTGACCGGGAGATGACTGCAGAAATAATGGGTCACAGTGAAGGGCGAGGACAAATGAGACAGGTCTATATGAAGCCTGCGGGAGTGCAGAGGCTTTATGAGGAGATTATTTCCAGACTGAACTTTGAAATTCAATTGTCACATCTTGAAAATTACATGAAAGAGAGCGGATATGATCCATGGGGAAAGAAGAAAACAGCCAAAAAGAGATCTGGCAAACAGCAGAAACCTATAAAAAGGAACTCATCAGTCAAATAACTGAGAGGATCCTTTCCCTGGACAAAAAGCAACATCATTTGCCTAGTGATGGCCCTGAGAACTTCATCTTTGTTTCAGAGGCTACTTGCCCTGGTACTAACCAATTCATGCCATTAGCGAGTGATTGGTGCCTCTCTGAAGACGAAGAGAATGGCAAGTGGTGGGTAGTAGTTCCTAATCCTGATTCTGAAACAGGAACCTGGGATGCTGAAATCATTCAAACAGCAAAAAGGGCAGAAATCCCTGAACCCACTTTCAAGGGGGATCAAAACACGTCAATCTTCAGTCAGCAAACCTTCAGCAGGGATCAGCTGAAAGAACAGATTCAGCAGAATGGACTCAGAAAACAACTCATTGCCGTTGCCTATCATGATTCAGACAATGAATTAGCATTCAGGAAACCAACAGCAGAGGAAAAGCAAGACCTGGAAAATTCACAGGACAGTCTTACTAAATGCATTTACTTGAACGATGATCAAGAGCTTAGAAAGAGGATGGATACCACTATTGGAAGTAAAGAGCTGTCATTCAACCAAAAACTGATCTCCTTCATAACCAGCCAAGCCACATCCCAGCTGTTCAAAGAGATAGATCAAAATGAAGAACCACAAACAGCAAGTGAGATCAAAGACCTCATTTCAGAAGGGACAGGAATGTTCCTTCTGAAGAACATCTTGCTTGAAAAATGGGATCCAAAACAAAAGAAAGCTTCAGTTTTTCAAGGCACTGTTCCATCTGAAAATTTTCCTCTCAGGGCAGAATTCCCAATATCCCAGGTTCCCAAACAACTTGAGGCAGCAATAGATTCAACCCTTCAGCAAATGCAAAACATGTTCAATCTTATTGACCCCAATAAACTGGAACCTTCCCCGTTCATTATTCTGAATCCCAGAGAAATTGAAGAGCCAAGGATAGAAGAAAAATCCAAGAAAACAGTCATCATTAAGGCAGAGGACATTTATCACTGGGAAAAAGGTGAAGATAACACTCATAACACAAAATGGGATCATAACTCACCTTACTTGGAGTTCCTGACAGATGATCTACTGGCAAGGGTAAGAAGAGGGACATGTGAAACTGTTGATAGAGAAACCAGGAAAAATAAATTGACAGAAACCTTTTCTGGCATAAAGAAATACCTCAAGGATGATGGGATATTGGCAGTTTTGTGTGAAGAAGGACATGGTGAAATTGTTGAAGATGTCAAAGAAAGCTTGAAAGAAGCAGGTTTTGAGGTGGAAAGGAATTGGGAGATAGAAAGGAGTGGGGTTGAAAAGGGAAAAGGGGAGAGAGTTGTTGTGGGAAGGAAGGGAAAGAAAGTCAATGAAAAGTGTGAAAGTTTAAGTTTTCGGGGGTAGGTGGAGTGGGGATTCTTGAAAACAGATTGAGGGGAGAAAGTGATTTCAAAACTTGAACCTGTCATCTTGAAAGAGTTGTCGATTTACGGAGCAATCAATCAGAAACGATATTAGAAATTACTTACCAAAAAGAAGGAGATAGAAGATGCCTTCGGAGAATCTTTGGACTGGGATTATTAAGAAACACGAAAGCAAAAATATGTCAGAAAAATATTTAAAAACGGGGGTTTAGAAGACGAAGAGAAATGGCCAGAAATACAATCACAAATTGTGGATTTCTTTTTAAGATTGCGGAATACAATTTTTCCTCATCTGCATACTCTGTTAGAGATTTAAATCTGAAACTGTTGCATAATGACAACTGGGCTAGTCCCAAATAACCGGATCTTGGCTTTGGGTAAGGTAATGCGATAATCCAGTTATTTGATTATCCATCTTGAAACAGGAAAAGGAATCAACAAACTCCCAGACTGATCAACTTGTTTCCACCACCTAATGGTCGAGCGAGTAGTTATTACACTAGACCTCCCTAAGATCCCCTAAAAATACGGCACCCTGTTCAAATAGGTTTCTGTTAATAGAGCAGTTTTTTACAAGACGGATATGAAAAATTTCTTCAAAATACAATTCAGAATTGTATGTTTGTTTGTTTTTTCAAAATAACACACAAATATAAAGAAATGCCGCAAGAAAAAGGAGGACTCCATGAGATTAAATTTAGCAAAAATCAACATAAGTGGTATGGAATGGGGAAAAGAAACTACCGTTATTGACGGGGTTCTTTATATCAACCGAGAAAAAGCAACAGCAGTTTGTGGTAAGGATCCATGCATTCAAGAAATTACTCTCCATATTGCAAGACCTGGGGAAAGCATCAGGATAATGCCTACAAAAGACGTGATTGAACCGCGCTGTAAAATTACTAATGAAGGTTCAATTTTCCCAGGAGTAATAGGAGAGATGTGTCAAGCAGGGATTGGCGGCACCTTGGTCCTAAAGGGTGCTGCTGTTGTGGTAACCCACAGCAATGATAAAGATTGTGTGTGCAGAACTAATGGATTCATTGATATGGTCGGGCCTGCCGCAGATTGGTGTTATTATTCCAAGACTTTCAACCTAGTGCTAGACGTAAAGGTTAATCCGGAAGTGCTGAAAGATGCCCCAGAGAAGATAGATAATGCTTGTAAGATTGCTGGTTTAAAATTAGCTGTTCATCTTGCGGAAGAATGTCGGGGTCTTGTGCCGAACGAGAGCAAGGTTTACGAATTAGGTGATGTGGATCCGAATCTCCCAGGTGTGGTTTTAGTTTTTCAAGCATTAGGACAAAGGCCACTGATTAAAGATTTTTGGATTTATGGGCAATTAGGAGGAGATTATTTTACTCCAACAATAATACACCCCAACGAGTTTTTTGATGGTGCAATTGTAACTTACCTTGGAACATACCTAATGGCTTGTAGTGATAAACACATAAATTATGAGTTGCAAAACAGTAGAATTATTGAGGAACTTTATAAACGTCACGGAAAGGATATTCGCTTTCTCGGCGTTATTCTGCACAGCATTACACTTACTTTAGAAAGAAAGAAAAGAGAATGCTTGTTTTCAACAAAACTGGCATCCATGTTGGGCGCTGACGGAGCGATTATTACAAGTGAAGGACATGGTAATCCTGACGAGGATCTAATGATGTGTTGCAGGGAAATGGAGAAATCCGGCATATCCACAGTTATCATTTCTGGCGAACTTGGAGGCAAGGATGGTAGGGGTGCTGGTCTTGTAAATTGGACTCCAGAATGCACGGCCATGATAAGCACAGGTAATGATCATGAATTAGTTGCAGTGCCGAAAAAACAGGATTTGTTTATTGGCAATAAAGCGAGTCATAAATTTCTGCAAACTGTTGGTATCAAAGAACAGCCTAAAGATCCGGATCTATTCTTTACCGAAGTAATTAATATTCTTGGTTGTGCAAGTGAGGCAGGCTTTTACAATATTTCTGCTCGTTGGGTCTAATAGTTTCGCAAATACAAAGGTTAGGTAAGAATTATTTTTCATTATTGTTAATGATAAAAAATATTTTTCGTTTCTTTAATTTATGGTTTTCGTAGGTCGTAGGCAAGGAATATCTTTGATTTAACTAATATATTTTGAGTATAGAAAGGATGAGGAAAATTGTCTTTTCGAATAGTTCACTACATCAACCAATTTTTTGCCGGCGTCGGAGGTGAGGACAAGGCTGATTTTCCTCCCGTTGTTTACAAAGAGCCGATAGGCCCAGGAACACAACTACAAAGAATATTTGGCTCGGAATCAACTATCGTTGCCACAATTGTATGTGGAGATAATTTCTTCGCTGAGCATAAGGAGGAAGCGCTTCAATATGTCAAGGGTGTTTTACTAAAGGAGCGTCCTAAACTTTTGATTGCCGGACCGTCCTTTGGTGCAGGACGCTATGGTTTTGCCTGTGGCGAAGTTATTTTAAAAGCCATGGAAACTCTTGATATTCCCGGAGTAGCTGGGATGAACGAGGAGAGCCCTGCTGTAAAAATGTTTTCTCCTGAGATGTTTATCGTAAAAACGGGAAACTCTGCCAGATCGATGAAAGAAGCACTTGATGGAATGGCAAAGGTTTCTTTGAAGCTCCTTAAGGGAGATAAGATGAAAACAGCTTTTGAAGAGGGTTATTTCTCTCGGGGAATTAGGAAAAATTTTTTCCAAACAAATGATGGTGCATATCGTTCAGTCGAGATGTTATTAAAAAAAATGAAAGGAGATTTATTTATATCTGAGTACCTCCAAATAATACCTGAAAAAGTAGCAATTGCTCCGGCAATTTCAGACTTAAGCAAAGCGAAGGTGGCTGTGTGTACTACCGGAGGTATTGTGCCTATTGGGAATCCCGATCGCATCGAGAGTTCATCTGCGACAAAATTTGGAATTTATTCCTTTAAAAACCAAGTTTCACTCAAAAGCGAAGAATTTACTTCGGTCCACGCAGGTTATGACACCACGTTTGCACAAAGAAACCCTAACAGAATAGTTCCAGTTGATGTCTTGAGAGAAATGGAAAACACAGGGAAAATTGGTGAGCTCCACGAGAATTTCTACAGCACTACAGGAACAGGAGCTTCTTTAAAAAACAGCGAAGATTTTGGTAAATCTATTGCAGAAGACCTTAAGAAAAATAAAGTAAATGGTGTAATTATGGTTTCGACCTGAGGATCCTGTACTCGCTGTGGTGCAGCGATAACGAAAGAGATTGAAAGGACGGGAATCCCAGTAGCACATATCACTTCAATGGACCCAATTGCGGAAACCTTCGGAAGCAATAGAATTATCCACGGCGTAGCAATCACAAATCCCCTGGCTGAAATAAGCGAAGATCCGGAATATGAATATTCTGTAAGAAGGGTGATAGTTCAAAAAGCGCTTGATGCATTAACGGAGAAGTCTAATTAATGCTTTTTTACTTTTTGTAAACATCTAATGCTAATGGGAAAAAGGACTTGCTCACTAATTATCAAAGTGAGGGGAAATTCTTTTGGGGGCTAATGGCATTAAAAAGCAATACTGGAGATCCCCATACTTAGAAGAAATAGAATTCTTAACGGCTGAAGCTTCTAGTGGAACTTTCAGGAAACATATTCATGATTATTTAACAATAACTATCGTGGAGAAAGGACATCTTCCCTTTAGTTTGAAAGAAAAAAATTATTTTCTTAAACCAGGTTCATTTTTTATTTCTGGTCCAGAGACGTTGCATGGTTTTGATTTCAAGGATCGTAAGGAAAATTGTCAATATCACACTTTATTTTTCAAAAAGCAAATTGCGAAAGAATATTTTAATTTAACAGGGAAAGATACAAAACCCAATTTTGTGATTTATGCAGTAACTTCCTATCAACTTTGGGACATTTTTTTAAAAGCGATAAAAGGAATTAAGAAGAAATCCATTCAGGATGTAAATTCAATTTTAAACATTTCTAAGCAATTATCTTCCCAGGTTAGTCAAGCATCCCTTTTGCAGAATACAAACCTTTCAAGAAATATAGAGATTGCGAAAGATTTTATCGATCGTAATTATTTTATGAATCTGAGTCTCAATGAGATATCTGAAGTTTGTGGAGTTACATATTTCCACCTTATACATCAATTCAAGTTTGAAGTAGGATTAAGCCCATATGATTATTTTTTGCAAGTGAAGATCAATAAGGCAAAACAAATGATTTCTTTAGGTCACTCGATTATTTCTGTTGCTTTTGATCTAGGTTTCGTCGACCAAAGCCATTTTTCGAACACTTTTCGGAAGATTTTGGGTGTGTCTCCAAATCAATATTTGAAAGATAAGCTTTAAGAAGAGGTCAAAAATATGGGTGTATCCAAACTAGTCGAAGGGGGGTGTAAATTTGGCGGTTTAATAACCGATGTTAGGGACTTTTTGCCTTTGATGAGAGGTTTTGAAAAATCTGAAGTATTCGAGAGCAATATCAAGTTTTCACAGAGACGTATAGAGAGGAGGGGATTAGAGTGGAGGCAATAGGGCGGATAAGCAATGTTGATATTGGAATTGTTTGTTTGTACTATGTGTGTATTTTACTTATTGGTTTATCGGCGAGAAGGAAGGTAAAGGATTCATCTGGATTCCTGGTGGGAAACAGGATGTTCGGTTGGTTCGCAACTCTTTGTACACAGGGCGCCTCAATGAAAGGTTCAGCTGCCTTCGTGGGTTATGGAGGTGGAGCTTCAAAAAGTGGAGTTGGAGTACTTTTTGGGAGTCAATGCTACAACATGGGAGGTTTTCTTGCGATCCTTTTGGGTTTCGTTAGAAAATTGCGCAAAGCTTGTAATGTTTTTAATATTAGGAGTATGGGGGACGTTTTTTTCTTCCGATACAAGAATTCCCCGATAAAACTTATGGCAGGTTCCTTGGGATTGTGGTTAGTAATTGCTACCCTTGCTAGCCAGCTTAGTGCAGTGGGTGTTCTGTTCAATATCTTTTCCGGAGGAAAAATTCCATTCCATTATGGGATTTTAATTGCAGTAGGCATATCCATGATATATACATCACTTGGTGGGCTTGTCGCTGTTATACACAATGATGTATTCCAATGGTTAATCATGACTCCAGTAGTATTTATTATTCTTCCTATAACCTTTTATCTCCTCGGTGCGACACCAACGAGCATTCATGCTGCCTTACCGGAAACATTCTTTCATCTTAGACCATCTATTTGGTGGCTCGGACTCCTGATAAGCGGAATGCTTACCTCAGCAGTTGATCTCACTTTTTTAACAAGGTACATTAGCAGCAAAACAAGTAAAACGGCAAACAGGGGCAGTCTGTTGGGTTACCTTTATACAACTCTGTGGGCTGGTTTTATTGTTTATTTGGGCCTAGCCGCTGCATATATGCTTGGTGTAGGCAACGAAATTCAGCAGGAGCGGGTATTTTTTGTGGTTGCGGCAAGATTTTTCCCTGTAGGTTTGATTGGAATCTTTGTTGCTGCAATATTGGCCACAACCATTTCTACTATTGACTCATACCTCCATGTTGGAGTTCAGGCTAGTTTAGTCGATATTTTGAAACCCTTTTTGAAAAAGGAAGATGAAAAAAGGGATATGTTGATCTGCCGGGTGTTGACTATAGTTATAGCCTTATTTGCTGTTTTGGTTGTTTTAAAAATGAAATTTATTCTCACTATCTTCTACCTTGGCTGGACGGTCTATTCATCGGCTATGTTCGTCCCTTTTTTGTCTTGCCTTTTCTTAAAGAAAGCATCCGATAAAGCCATCATACTTTCCATGTTATGCGGTTTTATCGGCAGTCTTGTTGTCCATCAGATGGGCTTGAAACTCGAGGTCATCTGGGGGGTAGGGTTATCCACGATTGGTCTTGTTGTTGGGATGTTGTTAGGGGGCAATATAGGTGTTTTGTTACCAGGATTTGATGACCCAAGAACCAAGGAAGAGAATCTTCACTTTATTGGTACTATTTTTACTCTAGTTGGTGGTCTTTCCGCATCAGTTGGAGTAGCCCGGTTGTTTGTGTTCGGAGTCCCTTATTTGATTACAGGGATAATATTAATAATTATTGGAATCACCCTTGCAGAAAGAAGTTTTGTTGCTGAAGATGAAGTAACTTCTTAATTTAATTCTTTTTTTAAATAATTTTTTTACACACAGATGTACGAGCTTCCCGTGGCAACTTTGAAGACCTTTTGAGAGATTTTTCTAAAAAACTTTATCAATTCACATGAAGTAAAAAAAGACACAGCCCTAAAA
>Ga0209164_1005337_pt1 | contig 10989 bp, 11 predicted proteins | sample MTBNYHSulfiMetaG_FD_187458 | JGI IMG/M metagenome (GOLD analysis project Ga0209164, IMG submission 187458) | Enrichment culture microbial communities from rom New York Harbor, USA that are MTBE-degrading - MTBE-NYH (New York Harbor Sulfidogenic)... | ecosystem: Environmental > Aquatic > Marine >... | reverse complement strand
TTTGATTAGCTCCTTCTTGCGGTCGACGATGTAGAAATAGCCGTCCTCATCCATGTAGGCGATATCGCCGGTGTACAGCCAGCCATCCCGCAAGGCATTGGCCGTCTCGGTGGGCATATTGTGGTAACCCTTCATCAATTGCGGGCTTTGCAGCACCAATTCGCCGATCTCTCCCGGCGGCAGCACGGTAGTGCCATCATCGAGATCGATGATGCGGCAATCGACGTCAGATAGCGGCAAGCCGATCGAGCCTGAGCGGTTCTCGCCAGCCAACGGGTTGCAGTGGCTAGCGGTGGGCGCCTCCGAAAGACCGTAGCCCTCCACCAGCAGACCGCCGGTCAGCTCTTCAAAGCGATCCTTGGTCTCGCGCAGCAGCGGCGCCGACCCGGAGATGCAGGCCTTGATCGAGCTCACATCGTACTTGCCAGCGATCACGCCGGGATGATTGTTGATGGCGTTGTACATCGCCGGCACACCCGGATAAATCGTGGCTTTGTACTTGGTGAGGTTATCAAGCACGTCATTGGTGTCGCGCGGGTCGGGCACCATCACCATCGACGCCCCTACCTTGATAGCGAAATTCATCCCCGCCACCATGCCGTAGACATGGTAGAGCGGGATGGCCATCAGCACGGTCTCCTCGCCCTCCACCTTCTGCGGCATCCATGCGGCGATCTGGTAAGTGTTAGCCACCACGGCCTTGTGGGGCACCACGGCCGCCTTGGAGATCCCGGTGGTTCCCCCGCTGTACTGGAACAAGGCCACGTCCTCGGGGCCCACATCCACCCGCGGGCGATCCCCCGGCTCGGATTGCTCGATCAGGTCCATCATCCACACATCGTTGTCGCGCAGTTCGACGCGGAAGCCGCCTTTCTTCTCCATGAGCAATCCGAAGAGCACGCGAGTGAATGGGGGTAATGCCTCTTTGATGTTGGTCGCTACGATCTGCTTGATCTTGGTCTTGTGCTGGATGGATTTGACCTTCTCGTAGTTGTTGGTCATCAAGATCATCATCTCGATGCCAGCATCGTTGACTTGATATTCGATCTCGCGAGGAGTGTAGAGCGGGTTGGTGGCCACCACCACCGCGCCGATCTTGAGCACGGCGTAGTAGGCCATCACGAATTGTGGGGTATTGGGAATGAAGATACCGACGCGATCGCCTTTCTTCACCCCCAGGCTGGTCAGCCCAGCTGCCAAGCGATCGGTGAGAGCATCCATCTCCTTATACGTAATGATAGCCCCTTTGAATATCGTACAGGGGCTATCTGGATATGCCTCAGCGGTGCGCTCAAGTAGCTCGTGCAAGGCGATTTTTGGGTACTCCAGTGTGGGCGGCACCCCTTCATCATAGTGGCTTAGCCAGGGCTTGCCTTCCATCTCTCTCCTCCATTACGAGTAATAGGGAATAGGGTCAATCGGCTCAATAAAAGTATAGAGATTCCCCACAAAAATGTCAACTTTTGGCCGAAGATACGCTGTGCCGAGGCCTTTTTGTGGTATCCTAACGTACCCCTCCCTCGCCAGGCGGGGCTTTTAACAGACATCCACCATCAATTCGGAATTCACCCATGACGCTGCTGATCGTTCTCATCGCCCTGGCGCTGGTATTCGACTTCCTCAACGGGTTGCACGATAGCGCCAACATCGTTGCTACCGTGATCTCCTCCCGAGCCCTGCCACCGCGTAGCATCCTGGTGCTCACCGCTATGGGCGAGTTCGCCGGGCCTTTCCTCTTCGGAGTGGCCGTCGCCAAAACGGTCGGAGAAGGGCTGCTGGTGCCCGGCGCGATCTCGTTGGAGGTCATGGTGGCTGCACTGCTCGGGGCGATCGTCTGGAACCTAATCACCTGGTTCTTCGGCATCCCGTCCTCTTCCTCGCACGCCCTGGTGGGCGGGTTGCTAGGGGCCGCCATCAGCGCCGAGGGCCTGGCCGTCGTGCAGATGCCTGGCCTGGTCAAAATCTTGGTGTCGCTGCTGATCTCGCCCATTCTCGGCCTGGTGGTGGGATATCTGTTCACCAAACTGATCTATTTGCTCACTCGCTGGGCCACGCCGCGCATCAACGCCGCCTTCCAACGCTTGCAGATCTTCACCTCTTTCGGCCTGGCGCTCAGCCACGGCGCCAACGATGCCCAAAAGACCATGGGGGTGATCACACTGGCCTTGTTCGCCTCTGGGATGATTCCCAGCTTCGAAGTCCCCATTTGGGTGATCTTCGCCGCTGCCTTCGCGATTGCCCTGGGCACGGTTTTCGGTGGCTGGCGGATGATCCGCACGCTGGGGGGACGCATTTTCAAGGTGCGGCCAGTGCACGGTTTCGCTTCCCAGCTTGCCGGCGCCAGCGTGATTCTGGGCGCAGCCCTGCTCGGCGGCCCGGTCAGCACCACTCAGGTGATGAGCACCAGCATCATGGGCACCGGCGCGGCCGAACGCATCAAGAAGGTGCGCTGGCAGGTGGGCCAGGAGATGCTGGTCGCTTGGGTGCTCACCATCCCGACCGCCGGGCTGGTCGCCACGCTGTGCTATTTTCTGATCACCTACATTCAAACCTTGTTTTAGGCAAGCGCGAAAGTCCCCCGTACGAGCTTCTCGAGTTCATCCACCGTATCCACTCCCACCCGAAACCAATGGATCTGCGGGTCATCGGCTTTGAACCAGTTGGCCTGCCGGCGCACGAACTGCCGGGTCAGCCGTTTCATGCGCCTGACCGCCTCTTCCAGCGAATATTCACCTCGCAAGTGATCGATCACCTGCCGGTAGCCGATCGCCGAGAAGCTGGGCAGGTCGGGGGCATAGCCAGCCTCCAGCAATCCCCGCACCTCATTCACTAAGCCCGCCGCAAACATCGCTTCGATGCGGGCATCAATGCGCTGGTAAAGCTCGGAGCGCGGCCGGTTCAGCCCGATCTGCAAGACCTCATACGGCGGCTCTCCGCGCCGGCGCTGGGCGGAAAAGCGCCGGCCGGTGCGAAGCACCACTTCCAGCGCCCGGATGGTGCGGCGCAGGTTGCGGTGGTCGATCTTGGCCGCTGCTTCGGCATCCACCACCGCCAGGCGTTCGTGCAGCCCTTTGTTCCCAATCTGCTCAGCCCAGACTTCCAGGCGCTCTCGCAAACGATGATCGGGCTTCTGGGGCGGCACCTGCCAGCCTTCGGTGATCGCCCGCACGTACTGCCCTGTGCCGCCTACCAGGATCGACAAGCGCCCGTGAGCATGGATCTCGGCAATCGCCTGACGGGCGGCGCGTTGGAACAGCGTCAGACTCCAGGTCTCATCGGGATCGGCGACGTCGATCAGGTGATGGGGCACACGCCCCCGCTCTTCCGGCGTGGGCTTGGCGGTGCCAATGTCCATGCGGCGATAGAACAGGCGCGAGTCGGCGGAGACGATCTCCCCTCCCAGCCGTTCGGCCAGTTGGATGGTCAATTCCGTCTTACCCACTGCGGTGGGCCCAACGATCACGACCAGTGGCAAACGCATCTCAGGAGACGGCATTTTCGAAGTGGACGATCTCTGGCGCTGCATCGCCCCTGCGCACTTGGATGGCGATCACGTCGATGCGCCAATCGCCTTGCAGGTCAGGGTGCTCTTGCAGGTAGTGCTGGCAGGCCTCGAGCAAATGGGTCTGTTTCTCAGCGGTCACGGCCTCCTCGGGGTTGCCGAAATGGGTGGAGCGGCGTGTTTTCACCTCCACGAAGATCAAAACGTCTCCGTGGTTAGCGATCAGGTCGATCTCGCCGTAGGGCGTACGAACGTTGTGCGCCAGGATCTCGTAATCGCGAGCGGTGAGGAATTCAGCGGCCTGCTGCTCCCCCCAATGGCCAAGCGCCTGCTTGTTCATTTCTCTCGCAATCCTTTGAACAATCGGCGCAAGCGCCCACCCAAGCTGCCGTTGCGCCTGGCAACATCCACCACCAACTCCTCGTAGCAATCCAGAAGCATCTTAGATGTGCGCCCAATGTCATATTGCTTGGCGTGCTCGCGGGCCTGCGCCCCCATCTTGCGGCGGGCCTCATGCTCGGTCACCAGGCGCACCATCTTGGCCGTGAATGAGGGCAGCGCGTTCTTGGCCAGCAGGCCGGTTTGGCCATCGATCACCGAATCGCTCACACCTGGGGATTCGATGCCCAGCACCGGCAGCCCAGCCGCCATGGCTTCGATCACCGTCAAGGGGTGCACCTCGCTCACCGAGGCGGTGACGAAAGCATCCGCCATCAGCAAATAAGGAGGCAATTGCTCGTAAGGAACCAGTCCGGCGAAACGCACCCCCTCCTCCAGCCCCATGTGCTGCACGCGGTCTTCCAGATTGTCGCGCTCCGGGCCATCGCCGACGATCAAGAGGCGAACGTTCGCGTAGGCCTCGAAAGTGCCGGCGAAGCAGCGCAGCAGGAAGGGGAGATTCTTCTCAGGCCCCAGGCGGCCGACGTAGAGCAGCACGATGTCATCGTCACCAAAGCCGAACTGGGCACGCTCTTGCGGCATCGCCGCCTGCTGAAAGGGCTGGATGTCCACCCCGTTGGGGATCAGCTCGATGGGGGTGGTGACGCCATAGCCCCGCAAGACCTGCCGCAAGCCCTCCGAGGGGGCGATCACCTTGTCGATGGCGCGGAAGAAGGTGGGCAGATAGGCCTGGAGGAAGGCCTCCCCCAGGCTCTCCGGCAGCATGGGGAGGTAGGCGCGGTAGTACAGGTCGTAACGGGTGTGATTGGTGAAGACGATGGGGATGCCGCGCGGCTTGCAATAGCGTAGCGCCAGCGTGCCGCTCAGGAAAGGCTGGTGCACGTGCACGATATCCATGCTGTGGAGCAGCTTGCGAGCCTCGTTGGTGTAGCTCACGTTGAAATAGAAGCCGCTATCCACCAGCGGCACGCCCCTCGAACGGATCACGTTGGGCTCATCGTCGGGATGTTCCCCCTCCCCGAACGTGAACACGAGCACCTCGTGCCCAGCGGCTTCCATGAATTGCTTGTTGAGGGCGATGTGATTGGTCACCCCGCTCACGTGGGGCTTGTAAGCGTCGGCGATCATGCCGATGCGCATAAATGGCTCCTCCCGGATTGCGTGTCAGGCTAATCAATAAGAGAGACGAAAGCAAGATCACTCTCGCTATCGTCTCTCTTTATATCACAAAGCGGGGTCGCTTCGATCGGCAGCCAGCGACTAGTAGGGACGAACGTGCAAGCTCCCCACCCCGCCATCGAGATAGAGGTCGATCTGGTATTCCGCCTCGTAGTAATTGTCTGAGGTCCAGGTTTCGCCCTCGCGGGTGAAATCTCCCTGGATACTGGTATTGCCAAGGCCACCGTTCAGCCGGATGCGCAACCCCACCTCCTCGGGGAAGTAAACCATGGCCGTGCCCACACCACCCTCCACGCGAGCGATGAAGCTACTCGTGGCCGGCAGGTACATCACGGTCTTGCCCACCCCGGAATCGATCTCCAGCCCCGATAGCATCAGGTCGCGCAGATCGAGCTGGGCGTTGCCCACCCCGGAGGCGATCGTCAGGTCGATGGGGACACTGCCGTTCAGCCCCAACTCCCAATTGCGGGTGTTGTCCCCACCCAGCCACAGCAGCCAGGAGGGGAAGAAGCGCTCATTCTCGCTAGAAAGCCTCAAGGTGGCCAGCTCGCCCGCCTGGTGGAAATCCACGTCCAGCGTTTCCTGCGGGGCAAGCTCGAAGGTTCCGGAAGCCAGAAGCTCGGCATCCTCGATGGCGCTCACCTCCAATGTGCCGACACCGAAATCGATGGTCACCTCGGCCTGGCTAGCGCCCTCCAGCGGCTGGCTGAGTGTTTGGGTGGTGAAGTCACCACCTAGTCGGGGGCTTAGTGTGTAAACGAACCACACGCCACCGGCAAACAAGGCCACGATGATGAGCAGCGAAAGCACTGCCCCCCACCCCGACCGGCGCCCCAAAAGCACGTCCACACCCACGGCAATCAACAGCAGCGGCCACAATTGGCCGATCAGCAGCCATACGTCCCAATCCAGCACGCCAAGGTTATTGAGCAAGAAGATGACACCCAGCCCAATCAAAATCAGCGGCCAAACCAAACTTGAACGTCGTTTGTATTCCATCTCTCTAACGCTCCCTTCGCAGGCTATTGAGCAGCAGCACCGCACCGGCCAGGATCAGCAGCACCGGCCATACGGTTTCCATGCGCAGCCACTGCAGCCAGGGTAAATGCAGGTTCTTCAGGAAAGCCAGTCCACCCAGCAAGATCAGCCCCGCCCCCACGATCACGTGTGCCTGGGGGTTATCACGTAGCGGCACAACCGGCACGGTGGGCTCCTCGCCCGCTGGAGCTTGCGGAACCACGATCCACATCACCACGTAGACGACCACCCCGGCGCCACTCACCAGCGTGAGCAAAACGAAGAACAAACGCGCCCAGGTCGGGTCGATTCCCAGGTAATGCCCCAGCCCACCGCACACGCCAGCCAGCATAGCATTGGACCGGCTACGATAAAGTCGTCTCATCGCTTCCATCACCTCCTGCAGAGCACGTAAGCTCTGCATTACTGTTCTCATCACTATTGTACGAAAAAGGCCCGTGCCGGTTTCGCCGCCAATCCCCAACCGGCAGACGGACTTGGCAGCAGCAAGCTTGGAAAGTACAATGTAGCTCGTGAGCCCTTCTCGCAATCTCCCCCGGGCCGAGCGCCTGAGCCTGCTGATCGCCACCATCCTGCTGGCCTATGCCGTGGCGCGCTTCGTGCAGCTTCCCGGCTGGGACCTGAACCTGGCCCTGGCAGGCGTTTACCTGCCCGTCCAGATCAACGTGAACACCCTGATCGCCGTCGTCGTGGCCGGCATCACCGCCAGCGGCGCCGATTGGCTGCTCAGCCAGCATCCCGAAATGAGCCACAAGAGCAGTCTACCACACTGGCTGCTGCCGGCCTTCACCGCCTGGGTGCTCAGCGTCGTACTGAGCAACACCCCGCTCAGCCCGTGGTGGTGGATCACCTTTGCGGCCGGCGGCGGGCTGCTGCTGCTAGTCCTGATCGCTGAATACATCACCGTCGACCCCGACGACGCTCGTCAACCCGCCGCGGCGGTCGGCTTGGTCGTGCTCTCGCTGTGCCTGTTCCTGATGCTCGCCATCAGCCTGCGGGCCAGCGGCCTGCGCTTGCTGCTCACCCTGCCGCCCTTGGGCATAGCCGCCGGATTGGTCAGCCTGCGCGCCACTCACCTGCGCCTGGATCGCTGGCAATTCCTGGAATCTGGCGCCATCGCCCTTTTCGTGATCCAGATCGCCGCCGCCCTGCACTACCTCCCCATCCAGCCAATCAGCTACGGCCTGGCGCTGCTCGGCCCGCTCTACGCCCTAATCACCTTCAGCACCAATCTGGCCGAGGAGCAATCGCTTTCGCAAGCCATCGTCGAGCCTCTCGCCGTCCTGGGCGCTTTCTGGCTGTTGGCGGTTCTATTCCAGCTGTGAAGCCAATCGAGGAGATCGTTCTATCACGGGAGCACTGGGAACAGATGCGCCAGCACGTGGGAGGCGCCGCGCCCCAGGAGGCCTGCGGCCTGATCGGGGGGAAAGATAACCGGGCTCTGGCGGTTTTCCCGTGCACAAACCTGCTGGGAAGTCCCACAGGCTACCGCATCGCCCCCCAAGAGCAGTTCGAGGTCTTCAAGCAGCTCGAGCAGCGCGGCTGGGACCTGCTGGCCATTTATCACTCCCATCCCAGAAGCCCCGCCATCCCTTCCCCCACCGATATCAAGGAAGCCGCCTACCCCGAAGCCGTGCACCTGATCTGGAGTCGGGACGATGGCGAGTGGAACTGCCGCGCCTTCCAGATAGAGGAGCAACAGGCGCGCCAGGTCACGTTGCAGGTTTCACCTACTAGTTGATCATCAATTGAAAAGAGCGCCCGTTTCGGCTTCCCTTCCCCCGTTTTAGCTCTCGAAGTAGACCTCAGACCCCAGCGGCTCTTCGCCGTAGAACTGGTGGTATAAGCCGATCAAGTTGCGGCGGTGAAGCTGCCCCGCTAAGCCGCCCAAGAGCACCCGGCTCTTGCCGCACGATTCCACGTCGACCGTCTCCAGCAGATCGAGCGGGTATTTGCGGCGCGCCGACTTGCGCACCGCCCGCCGGATGGCGTTCAAGTATTCGGTGTTGTCCTTGACGGCGCCATCGATCTCGCCTCGCAGGATGATGTCGCCGTGGCCTTGCACCACGTTCTCCAGGCCCATCCTGCTGATGCGCTTCAGCGACTTGAGCGATTCCTCGAAATCCCCGTCGATGATGTAGGGCACGGTCATGATGGCATCCCCGGCGAAGAGCACCCGGTCTTCCTGCACCAGGATGGCGATCGAATCGGCGCTGTGCCCGGGAAGCGAGAACAAGCGCAGCGACTTCTTGCCGACCTGGATCCCCATTTCGCCATCAGTAAAGGTCACGTGCGGCAGCACGATCTTGATCTGCCGCAGCGAAGCATTCTCTTTCTGGGCGGCTTCCAGGGCTGGGATGCCCCGTTCGGTCAGGTACTGGTGGCACAGGCTATGGGCGACCACCTTGGCCCCTGGAAAGAAATAGTTCCCCCAGGTGTGATCGGCGTGATAATGGGTGTTGACCACGTAGCGCACCGGCACTTGCAGCTCGTGCTCGATGAAATCACGCATCGCCAAGGTCTCTTCCGGATAAGCCAAGGTATCGATCACCACGGCCATGTCCGGCCCGGCCACCACTCCAGCATTCACCTGAGCGTATAGATCACTTTGGAAGAAATAAACGTCTTCAGCAACGCGTTCGTGCTGCACAACCTCACCTCAATTTGAGAACTAGCGAAGCTTATCATAGCCGAGATAGACTGTCAAGAAAATTTGACATAATTTGCATTCCGACTCCTGATTCGCCCTCTTTCATCTTGACAACCTCACCTTCCACCCTTATAATGCCCTTCCCTGCCAAGTGTGCAGGTCTTTTTCTGCCAAAGAACTCTGAGCGAGGAGAATGCGATGACCCCGCTTCCCAAACGAAAGGTATCCAAAGGACGCCGTGACCGCCGTAGGGCCCACGACGCCCTGAAAGCCCGCAACCTGGTGCAATGCACCAACTGCGGCGAGATGCACTTACCCCATCACGTCTGCCCCCAGTGCGGCTTCTACAAAGGCCGTGAGGTGGTCAGTATCGAGAGCGAATAGCTCAGGGACGGGCCGACTTGGTCGGCCCGTTTTTCGTTTAACGGTGTTGTATCTGGTATCGAAGACGTACACGAGGAGAGCAGCATGCAGTTGGACGCAACCCGAACCGCCTTCCTGTTTCCCGGCCAAGGCTCGCAAGCAGTGGGGATGGGCCAGGAACTGGCCACGGCCTGCCCGATCGCCAAGGAGACCTTCGAGCAAGCCGATCAATGGCTGGGCTTTTCGCTCTCGTCTCTGGCCTGGGGCGGCCCGGAAGAAACCTTGAACGACACGGTGAACACCCAACCGGCACTGCTGGTGCATTCCGTCGCCGCGCTGCGGGTGTTCCAGGAAAACCACACCGGTTTCCAGCCCGCTTTCGCGGCCGGACATTCGCTGGGCGAGTTCAGCGCCCTGGTGGCAGCCGACGCCCTAGATTACCCCGATGCGCTGCGCTTGGTTTGGCGGCGCGGTGAACTGATGAAATCCGCCGGAGAGGCTGCCCCAGGCGGGATGGCCGCAATCCTAGGCCTGGACGTGCCCCTAGTGGATGACATCTGCCAGCAAGCCAGCCAGCATGGGGTCGTGCAAGTCGCCAACGACAACTGCCCCGGCCAGGTGGTCGTTTCCGGTGCCATCCCGGCGCTGGAGCAGGCCATGAGCTTGGCAGAGCAGAACGGCGCCCGCAAAGTGGTGCGGCTGGCGGTCAGCATCGCCGCCCATTCCCCACTCATGGCCCATGCGCAAGAGGATTTCAATCAGGCAGTCGCCGAGGCGCCGATCCGCGCCCCGCAGGTCCCGGTGTTCGGCAACGTCTCAGCCCAGCCCTTGGACACCGCCGAGCAGCTTCGCGCCGACCTACAAGCGCAGTTAACCTCCCCCGTGCGCTGGACCGAGTCAATCCAGAACATGCTGGCCCAGGGGGTGGATACCTTCATCGAGATCGGCACCGGAACGGTCTTGAGCGACCTGCTGCGGCGCATCGACCGCGATGCGGTGCGCATTGCGCTCGGCACGCCGGAGGACTTTGAGAAGCTCGCTAGCGGAGGCTCGTGAGGTGCAAACTGGTATAATTACGCCGTTCGCGGCGCTGCAGGAGAATCTATGACCTCAACGAACAATAAACCGCTGGGAGATCGCGTGGCCTTGGTCACGGGCGGATCGCGCGGCATCGGCCGGGCGATTGCCTTGGAACTGGCCGCCCGCGGCGCCAAGGTGGTGGTCAATTACAACAGAGCTGCCAAGGCGGCTGACGAGGTCGTGGCCGCCATCGAAGCGCAAGGGGGCAGCGCCCTGGCGGTCAAAGCCGATGTCTCCGATTTCGAGCAGGCCGGCGAACTGGTCAAGACGGCCATCGAGCATTTCGGCCAGCTCGACATCCTGGTCAACAACGCTGGCATCACCCGCGATACCCTGATCATGATGATGTCCGAAGAGGATTGGGATGTGGTGCAAGATACCAATCTAAAAGGCACGTTCAACTGCTCGAAGGCCGCCGTGCGCCACATGATGCGCCGGCGCTCCGGCCGCATCATCAACATCAGCTCGATCTCCGGACAGATCGGCAACGCCGGGCAGACCAACTACTCGGCCTCCAAGGCCGGGCAGATCGGCTTCACCAAAGCCCTGGCGCGCGAGGTCTCGGCCCGCAACATCACCGTGAACGCCATCGCCGCCGGTTACGTCGAAACCGACATCTGGGAAGGGGTTCCCGAAGAGGCCCGCCAGGCGCTGCTGGGAATGATCCCACTGGGCCGTAAAGGCACCCCTGAAGATATCGCCTACGCAGCCGCCTTTTTGGCCTCTGACGAGGCTGCCTACATCACCGGGCACGTTCTGGCGGTGGATGGCGGCATGG
>Ga0209164_1005336_pt1 | contig 10991 bp, 13 predicted proteins | sample MTBNYHSulfiMetaG_FD_187458 | JGI IMG/M metagenome (GOLD analysis project Ga0209164, IMG submission 187458) | Enrichment culture microbial communities from rom New York Harbor, USA that are MTBE-degrading - MTBE-NYH (New York Harbor Sulfidogenic)... | ecosystem: Environmental > Aquatic > Marine >... | reverse complement strand
GCGGCGTCCGGCGACAGCCGCAGCACCCCCGCAGGCCCCGTCCGTAGCGCTTCCTCACACCGGTCCTGCGCTGCGGGGGGCATTTCGCAGTTACAGCTTCCTTCTATGGGGAAGGATGTCAAGACAGCTTCGTCCCTGCCACCGGATGGGTTCCGTCTTGCATCCGGCGTCCGCCTCCGCCGAGCTACCGGGCAGGTTCACGCTTGGCCAGCATGACCGCGCGCGCATGAGCGGGAGGCTGCTCCCGGCGCGCCCTGGTCCACCGTGATTCGTGATTCGTTCTCCCTCAGCATCCCGGATGACATCGCAGCCGCACGGTTCTCCACACCCGGGTGGGAACCATCCTTCTATTGGGGACTCTTGCGCCCATCGCTTTGTTCGGCTCTCCGGGCGGGGCGCCAGAGAGAACGAATGCCTTCACGCTGGGCTCTTCCAACCCGGAAACATGCTAGGCCAACTTCGTCAGCTTCGCTGGGCTGTACGCCTCCTCCAAGTCGCCACATCGACAAGACGATCGATGCGATCTGCCGCGCGATCGTCAGCCTCGCGAGGTTCGGCTTCGTGCCCCCGTCGAGCAACCGCTGGTAGTGCCGGCATGAGGGGCTCTCCCTCCCGGGCACGCTGGATCACCGTGGTCGCCGTGCCCTTGAAGATCCGCTTGAGCGTGTGGTTGTAGTTGCGGTTCAGCCCGCGGGTCTGAGGTCGGGCGCCTCGCCCGCGGGATCGTCGGGATCGACGTGGCGCGGTGGGTCGAGGCCCCAGAGCTGGGCGGTGGTGGCTCCGCGCGCCGGCGCGAGCGGCGGCGGGTCGGTGGGCAGCCTTGAGGTGGCGGAGGATCTTGGTGACGACGGGCGGATCGGAGATGAAGGCGAGGACCACCATGGGGGTTGTGCGGCGAGGACATTTCAGGGCGTCGAGAAAGAAGTCTCGAAGCAGGAGCTGCGCCCAGGGTAGGGGAGTCCGGCGTCGGGCGGGTATCGGAGGATCGGGCGGGTCCTGGTGTGCCGCCTCCAGCGCCCCGTTGTCCGCGGCCTGCGGCGAGACGTGCGCGGCCATCGTCGCGCACCGCCAAGCGTTCCTGGCGGCTACTCGAACACCTCCCCCTCCGGCTCATCCAAGTCGAGGAAAGGCTCGTCCAGGTCGGTCGCAGCGCCCGCGCGCTCCCCGGCCGGGGCCAGCGCCGGCGGCTCGGCGGGGAGCCCGAGATGCCTGAGGATGCGAGCCACCACCGCGAGATCTGAGATTAGCGCCAGCACCACCATCCGTCTGGCGCAGCGGGCACATTTCACGGCGTTGATCAAGAAGACGCGGTGCAAAAGCTGCGCCAGGACAGTGGTGTGCGGCGGACGGGGGGCGAGTCCTCGGGCTGATCGGCCGACGCGGCGCTGTGGACGTCTCCGCCGGACACGGCTGCTGCGGCGGTCTGCACCTGGGCCTGCGGGGGCGCTACAGGCAGTACCAGGGCAGCGCCATCACCTTCTCGTGCAAGGCCAATGGGCGCGAACAGCGGCAGATCAGATAGCTGCGGCGGGCCTGGCGCGGATGCTCGTCGAGGAAGGTCAGAAGCTGGCGCGCATCCGATAGCACTGGACGTTCCGTCCACTTGACCTCGATCGGCGTCAGCGTCGAACCCCGATCCACGATGAAGTCGATCTCCGCACCGTCGCGCGTGCGGAGGTAGTGAAGCGTACCGTCTCCAAGGTACTGCAGTCGCTTCCGCAGCTCGATACCCACCCATTGCTCCAGCAAGGGTCCCGGTGTGGCCCGCACCAACTCCCGTGACGGCTGCAGCCCCGCGGCCGCGTGCCGCACGCCGAGGTCGAAGAAGAAGAAGCGCGGCGTGGACAGCAAGTTCTTGCGAGGGCTGCGCGTGAAGGCCGGGATGCGGAACCCGACGAGCATGTCCTCGAGAAGCTGGTAGTGTCCCTTCACGGTGGGTTGCGAGATACCCGCCTCGCGGGAGATGGCCGCGAAATTGAGGATCTGTCCCGATTCATGGGCGGCAAGCTGCAGGAAACGAACGAAGGCTCCCCAGTTGCGCACCGCCGTCTCGCGCCGGACCTCCTCTTCGAGGTGCACGATCGAGTAGGCCTTGAGGAGCTCGGCTCGGTCACGCTCCTCGCTGGCTACGATGCCCGGTAGGGCGCCGTATGCCAACCGTTCCTCCAGGTCCCACGCCGGGAACGGGTGCGGCGGACCGGCCGCCTCCAGCCATGGAAACGGAAGCGGGGACATAGCGTGCGCCGGAGGGGTCTCAACCGAGGGGTGTTCGCTGAGGGTCAGCGGGTAGAGCCGATGAAGGAAGCTCCTGCCCGGCAGCAGATTTGCACCCGTGTCGCGGAGTCTGCGCGCGGAACTGCCGCACAGCACGAAGCGCCAACGCTTCTTGTCTCCGTCATACAGGTGCTGAACCGCATCGAACAGGGCCGGAACCATCTGGATTTCATCCACGAAGACGACGTGACCCCCTGGAGTGGCCGGTAGCGCACGGCAGGCATCGACGAACAACCCGGGGCGAGCCGACAGACGCGACCGCTCGGCAGGGTCAGAGAGGTCGAAGACCGCTGCATCCGCAGGCACCAGGGACTTGACCAGCGTCGACTTCCCCGTCTGACGCGCGCCGAAGAGAAGGTGCACGAAAGGCCGTGCCAGTTTCTCCCGGAGTCGTTCGAGGTACCAGCGACTGAACATGGGTCCAGCATAGCGGAATGAATCCAAATGTCACCTTATATTTATCGCTCGATTTGAAAACATAGTCTCATGCAGGGGGCGGCATGGGAGATGGACTCATAAGTGATAGTTTTGCAATCTTTTACGTCTGTCATGGATCGGGCGCCCCTCCCGATCCACTGTACTCCCTGGCCCGGGATCACCCTGACCGACATCCCGATGCAGCAGGGCCGCCGCCCCCTCCGTCGATCTCGCCAAGATCGGCATCGACCTCCCCAAGTCCACGGTGGCCAAGTCCATGGTCCGCCGCCCGATGCTCCCAACGGCAACCTGGCGCACCTTCCTCAACAATCACGTCAAGGACGTCGTTCCGGGCAAGGTCCCGTAGTCGAGATCGAACACTTGGGCGGCCTGCACCATCACTACGAGCGGGCGGCAGCCCGACGGCTCCTCACGGGCGCAGCCTCCCATACCGTCCTCGCGGTCCAGCGACCTTGGCATCAGCGTGCCCACGCCGCTCCGCTCAAGCTCTTTCCTCCTGTGAGCAAGCCACGGGCAAGGCGACAATAGAGGTGCGGGGAAGTGCTCCGCGCGGCTGTGATGCAGCGGGGATGCAATCCTATGACCGCGCGCACACTACACGGGGTCTTCGGGATCCATCGGTCGGACGGGAGGGACCCGCTCGCCGGGGCGGAAACACTGGGGATTGACGCCCGGTGGCCGAACTGCTGGAATCCATGCTCTATGCAACACGTAGACGAAACTCGACCGATCACGCTCGCGGAGTTGCGTGCCCTTGCCGCCGGCCGTTTCGGGGATCTCGTCAAGGCCGTGGTCGACCTGGCGCGCGCGACCCAGGTGACCGGGCTGCCTGCACGAAGAAGCGGAGCTTGACGATCCGTCCGTTGTGCAGAAGTTCCGGAGCGAGGTCACGCCGAAATGGCTCAGGCGGCGGATGGAATGGATGCCCATCTCCGTTGTCGAGGAAGCCGGCGGGATTGTGGCAACGGGGGCACTGGCCGATCTCGGAACACCCGGCAGTCCCATGCCCAGCGCCTCCCAGTTCTTTGTCCGGCCAGACCTCCACGGTCGCGGCATCGGCACGTTCCTCATGAAGCACCTTCGCGAAATCGCGCGCACGAGTGGCGTGACGTGTCTGCGTGTTCCCAGCAGCCGCAACGCGATCTCCTTCTATCGGAGTACCAGGTTCACCGTGGACGTCGCCCAGCCGGATTCGGCTGATGAGATCACGTGGATGACCATGAACCTCGAGGTTGAATAGCAGCGCCCGCGGGTGGACCCTTTCGGGCGCAGCGGTGTTTCTACACGCGGAGTGCAATGCCTCTCGAACTGCGAAGTTGACGTGGTGCAACATCCATGGAAACGTCGGTGGCGACGAGGTCCCGTGTGTGGAGAGTCCCCTGTCGCCGGAGCAGGGCATTTGTGCGGATCCCCTGTTCCGCGATCCCTCCTCGGGCGACTTTCGGCTGCTGCCGGGCTCACCCTGTAGCAGGTCGGTCACCGCCAGTGGCAAGACCATCGGTGCGTACGACGTGAACTGAGCGAGCGCATTGACCATGGTAGCTAGAATCAGAGCCAAGACCATCGACGAGTATCTGGCATCCCTACCCGCCGACAAGTGGGCCGCACTCGAGAGCCTTCGCCGAACTATTCGCGCTGCGGCGCCCAAGGCGGAGGAGTGCATCAGCTACCAACTCCCCACCTTTCGCCAAGACGGAATGCTCGTGGCCTTTGGCGCGACCGCGCACCACTGCGCCTTCTACCTCCTGAGTTCCACTGCGGTTGCCCCACACCGGGACGAGCTCGAGAACTACGACACCAGCAAGGGCACGATCCGCTTCCAGGCACAGAAGCCCTTGCCGGTCGCACTGGTGCGCAGGCTGGTGAAGGCTCGGATTGCGGAGAACGAGGCACGACGCACAGGATCGAAGTAGCGACCGATTGGCCAAGGGGGCATCTGTTCTGCGGGTGTTTTGTGGTTTCACGCCCGCACGACACCAAGAGGAAGGAGGGTTACCTGTGATGAAGGCGTTCGTACTAGTGTTCATGCTCGTGGCCGGAACCGTCTCAGTGGCTGTCGCGCAGGATGCGGAGGAGACCCACGATTTCGGGGCCCGCAAGCTTGCCTTGAGCTTCAATTTCAATTCATTCACCCCGGACAAGTTCAAGGGTGGGATCGGAGGAAAGTTGTGGACCTCCGAGACATTCGCCTGGATCACGAGTGTGAACGGCGAATACGCCGATCAGGAGTACAAGGGTCACGACGACGAGACGCGATGGGGCCTGGGCCTCCTGTTTGGCTTTGAGAAGCACCGCCGGATCGTCCACAAGATCTCGCCGTACTTCGGCACGAGCATCGAGGCCACCCAGTCGGAAAGGAACGTCAAAAGGGAGGGTGATCCCGAAAGGACGCACAAGGTCACCGTGCTCGCAGGCACCTGTCATCTTGGGGTGGAATACTGGGTCTTGCAGGACATGTCGCTGGGCGCCGAGTACGGCATGGGGATCAGTTACGCCACGTCCAAGTGCACCGACTGCGATCCGGAGGTAGAGGTGACCGCCATGTCCGTGGGGATCTCCACGGCATCGTTGATTCTCTCCTTCTACTTCTGATCCTCGGCCGACGGCTCACCGGCCGTGGGGGCCGAGGCGACCGAGATGGCACTGCGCCGCGCCCCCCCCCGAGCCGACTTCCTGCGGCGCCTGGCAGCGCTCATTCCGGCGCCCTATGCGCACAGGGTCCGGTATTATGGCTGCTTCGCCAACCACGCCCGGGCCCGTACCCTGTTGCCTGCGCCGCCTCCGAGCCCGGCCGCGCCGGCCCAGGCGCAGACCACCCCTGCGGCCGTGCCTGGCGCAGACGTCCAGCGCGTCGGGTCGGCCGATCAGCCCGCGGACTCGCCCCCCGCGCGCCGTACGCCTCTGTCCTGGGCGCAGCTCTTACACCGCGTATTCTTCATCAACGCCCTGAAATGTTCGCGCTGTTCGGCCACGATGGTGATCCTGGCGTTCCTCTCCGATCCGCCCGTGGTCGCGAGGATCCTGCGCCATCTGCGGCTGCCCACGGCGCCGCCGCCGCTGGCCCCGGCGCGTGGGGGAGGAGGGAGCGGGGCGTGGGGATGCAGCGCGCCGCTGCCGTTGTCGCCCGATGATCCTGTCGCCGAGGTGCCCGAACACGCGGAAGTCTGCGACGTACCCACCGAGGGCTGGCCCACTCGCGCGTCGGCGCGCGTTGAGATCCGGCCGCCGCCGTGATTGCGGGTGGTGCACTCGGGGCTGGAGCGATAGGTGCGAGGCCCGGGGGGCGGATTCAGATCATCCATGGGTACGCGTGGCCGCCTAGGCCGCCTGATCCCCCGCGACGATGCGGTGCATGGGGGGGCAGGGCGGAGTCTGTCCGCTCCAGCGAGATCTGGGGCGTCGCGGTGGGGTCGCCGAGAGGCGAAACGGGCCGCGGCGGCGTCCGGCGACAGCCGCAGCACCCCCGCAGGCCCCGTCCGTGGTGCTTCCTCGCACCGGTCCTGCGCTGCGGGGGGCATTTCGCAGTTACAGCTTCCTATGCGCATGCGCTATCAGCGCCATCCCGATGCGGCCACCGCACCGTTGCCGCACGGCTACCACCGCCGCGAGCCCGAGAAGACCGTTCTGCACGCCATCGTCCGCGAGCACCTCGAGACCTTCCTCGCCCAGGCCCGCAGGCTCCATGGCGAGGGCTATCCGCGCTTCATCGAACGAGAGTTCCGCCGCTATGTGGACTGCGGCTTGCTCTGTCACGGATTCGCGCGGATCAGGTGCCCGCCAACTCCCATGGTGATCCTGGCCTTCATCTCCGACCCACCCGTCGTCACCAAGATCCTCCGTCACCTCCGGCTGCTCACCGCGCCGCCGCCCCTCGCGCCGGCGCGTGGAGCCACCACCGCCCAGCTCTGGGGCCTCGACCCACCGCGCCACGCCCATCCCGACGATCCCGCGGGCGCAGCACTCGACCCGTGCCACTCACCGCGCCCACGCCCAGAGCGCGACCTCGACTCCGAAGACGCGCCGCTGGTGGCGCGCCCACCACCGTGAGGCCCGCCGTGACGCCGCCGGGCCCGTCCAGAGCCTCAAGTCCCCGGCGATGCTCGCGCCCGGGGGCAGGGCGGAGCTGTGGCCGGTGCGGGGGGTGGCCAGAGGGATTCAGGCAAGAAGAGCATCGCAACAGGGCTTGCGCGAGCCGATGCCGGTGCACCGCGGGTCAGATGAGGCCCCACCAGCCCCGCCCCCGGCGCATTGAACCCCACCCGTACTCGGACTGGCGCCGCGAATGGTGGATCGAGTTTCTTATCCGCAGGCCAGCGAGGACGGCTCGCTGCTGAGCTCAGAACGGACGCGCCGACGACCACGGGAGAGGGGAATCGCGGAAGCGGTTCCCCTGCTCCTTACTTACCTTCGCAGGCCAGCGAGCCTCTGCTCGTACTCGTCTCTGTCGATCTCACCGCTGGCGTAACGACGTTTCAGGATATCCTCGGGCGACTCACGGCGAGTTTCCTGGTCCCCGCCAGCACGGGCAAGCACCCGAACAACAACAACAATGAGCACGATGGCAAGAAGCCACCAAATCCACATCGTACCCATAGACCAGCCTCCATCCCACCAATGCATGGGCTCACCTCCATCGACATCTGCGCGCTCTCATAACTCGGCACCCCGGAGCCTGAGCGCGTTGCCAATCACAGAGAGGGAGCTGAAGCTCATGGCGGCCGCGGCGATGACCGGGCTCAGCAGTAGTCCGAAGAATGGATACAAGACGCCCGCGGCGATCGGGACTCCCGCAGAGTTGTAGGCAAAGGCAAAGAAAAGGTTCTGCCTGATGTTGGTCATCGTCCGTCGGCTAAGCTGCCGAGCCCGGGCGATTCCCCGCAAGTCACCTTTGACGAGCGTGACGCCCGCACTCTCAATAGCTACATCTGTGCCTGCGCCCATGGCGATGCCGACGTCTGCCCGAGCGAGGGCGGGCGCATCGTTGATGCCGTCGCCGGCCATTGCCACCAGGTGACCTTCGGTCTGGAACTGCCTGATCACTTCGGCCTTCTGGTTCGGAAGCACCTCGGCGATGATCTGGTCGATGTCGAGTTTGCGAGCTACCGCTGCGGCGGTGGTCTCACTGTCGCCAGTGAGCATCACGATCCGGATACCCTCACGATGGAGCGTGCGGATGGCACTTGGCGTGCTCTCCTTTACGGGGTCAGCCACACCCACGATGCCCGCGAGCTTGCCCTGGACCGCCACGAACATCACCGTCTGGCCGTCGTGGCGAAGCGCCTCGGCGCGGGTGGCGAACTCGCCGAGATCGATGCCAAGGGTCTGCATCATAGAGCGATTGCCGAGGGCCACATCACGGCCGTCGACGCGGCCCCTTACACCCTGGCCCGTTACGGACCCAAAGTCCTCCACCGCAGCCAGGACGACACCACGCTCCTCGGCGCCCTCGACGATAGCCGCTGCCAGGGGATGCTCGCTGCCCCGTTCAACACTTGCGGCCAAAGACAGAAGATCGGACTCCTCCAGGCCCCCTGCGGGGGTCACGCTCATGAGCTTCGGCTTGCCGATGGTGAGCGTCCCGGTCTTGTCAACAACGAGCGTATCCACCTTCCGCATGACTTCGATCGCCTCGGCGTTCTTGAAGAGGACACCCATGCTAGCCCCCCTGCCAGTCGCCACCATGATCGACATGGGCGTCGCCAGCCCAAGCGCACAGGGACAAGCGATGATGAGCACCGCGACCGCGTTAACGAGCGCGTGGGCCATGCGAGGCTCAGGCCCGAAGAGGGACCATGCTACGAAGGTGGCAGCTGAGATGAAGACGACGGCGGGGACGAAGTAGCCGGCCACGACGTCAGCGAGCCTCTGGATCGGGGCGCGGCTCCGCTGCGCTTCGGCGATCATCGCCACGATCTGCGCAAGAAGCGTCTCCGTCCCGACCTTCTCCGCGCGCATGATGAAACTCCCGGTGCCGTTGATGGTGGACCCAATGACGCGATCGCCTTCCCGTTTCTCGACTGGGATTGGCTCTCCGGTGACCATGGATTCGTCGAGTGCACTGGATCCATCCAACAGGATTCCGTCAACCGGAACCTTCTCGCCCGGCCGCACGCGCAGACCATCCCCAACGCGCACGGCATCCAACTGGACATCCGATTCGGTTCCGTCCTCCTCGATGCGGCGGGCCGTCGTGGCCTGTAAGCCGAGTAGTCTCCTGATGGCCTGGCCTGTTTTGGAGCGCGCGCGCAGCTCGAGAACCTGGCCGAGCAAGATCAGGGTGACAATCACTCCGGCTGCCTCGAAATAGACGGCAACCTGGCCATTCTCCCGGAATGATGTGGGGAAGATGTTCGGGAGCAGCGCCGCGACCAGGCTGTAGACGTACGCAACGCTCACGCCCAGACCAATCAGCGTGAACATGTTGAGGCTTCGGTTCTTCAGTGAGCGGATGGCACGGACGTAGAAGGGCCATGCCAACCACGAACAAATCGGCGTTGCGAGGGCAAGTTCGATGAGCACCTGAGCCCGCGTGGAGAAGAGCCGCGAGACCGGGTGGCCGGGGAGCAAATCACCCATGGCGATCACGACGAGCGTGACTGTCAGCGCAGCGGCGAACCAGAAGCGCCGAGACATGTCCCCTAGCTCGGGGTTCCCTTCCGCGTCGTCTGGTTCCGCTGGTTCCAGGGCCATGCCGCACTTCGGACAGCTGCCGGCTCCTTCTTGCCGGATTTCAGGATGCATCGGGCAGGTGTAGATGGCGCCGCCACCCACGCCCTCCGGTAGGATCTCGTTTGGGCCCATGTACCCGGAGGGCTTGGCCTTGAACCTGGCCAGGCAGTTCGCCGAACAGAACAGGAACTCCTTGCCAGCGTGGTCGAGACGGTGCTCGCTTAAAGAAGCTACGGCCATCCCGCAGACGGGATCGACCTGCGGTCCCACGGGTAGTCGGCCGCCGCGTTCGGATTCGCGTATGTGGTGCTCCATGTCGTGCCCCCCGGCTCGCTATCCATTGCTCGCCTCGGCCCGCGGCGCTTGACTCCACGCGACTCCGGCGAGCGGCCGATGAAGCTATCTCCATACTCCTGTGTTACGCAGTCCCCGGCCACGCTTCTTCCTCTCATGAACATCCGACAGCGCCTTAGTGGTCCTCACCCTGTCCGTTCTTGCCCGCGGACATCAGCTCCGTGCCTTGAGTTCATCAAAGGGCAGTTGGTTATCCAGTCGCTGTCGCCAGACAGCACGTGCTGCATCATGTGCCGCATCATCATTGGCTGCAGGCTCATCATCATGTCCTGCATGGCACCTCTCTGCTCGGCGAGCTTCGTGAGCGCCTCGGCCATGGCCCGCTGCTGCTCCTTGCCGCTCATGCTGTTCATGTGAACCACCATTTCATCCAGCTCGGTCTGCATCTGCCTCAGTTTGTCTTGCATCTGCTCCCGCATCCGCACCGCCTGCGGGCAATCCAGCACCTTTTTGGATGGAGCTCGCACATCCCCGTGCATGCCGGGCATCATGTAACGCCCGGAAGGTTGGGTCTCGGAGGATTGAGCAGCAGCCAGGAGGGGCAGCGCGACGAGCAGCGCCGCAGCCGCCACGGGAGCCAGTCTTGTCATGAGTTTACGGTAAGTCATGGCGTGTCTCCGACTCTCAGCAGTGTCAATGCTGTCTTTATCTCCCGAACTGGTTACCACCAGTTGAGATATGTTGCGATATGATGCATGACAACCTTTGCCTTCTGCGCGTGTGTACCCCTAAACAGGGATGCCTATGAAGTTCCGTCCGTGAGGCTGTCGGCGGCGTTCGGATCGGGGGTGGTGTTCGGTGGCGGCGCGGTTCTGATTACGCTGATCTGCTTCAATCCTCCGATTGGTCCTGTGAAGCGTGGCCGCAGCAGGTGGGCGGACGACCGCCGAATTCTTCTTGGTTCGCTTTGGCCAGTCTGCCCAGCCATCGCATCCAGGCATTCCTTAGTTGCTTGAGCAACTTCATGGCGGCATTCCTCCTCTTGGTGTTGGTGTGGTGCATGGGATCGGGCCAGGTAGCGCCAGTTACTCAGGAGAACCCTTTCGCTGGTGAGAAGGTCCGCATTCAGATCATCCATGGGTACGCGTGGCCGCCTAGGCCGCCTGATCCCCCGCGACGATGCGGTGCATGGGGGGGCAGGGCGGAGTCTGTCCGCTCCAGCGAGATCTGGGGCGTCGCGGTGGGGTCGCCGAGAGGCGAAACGGGCCGCGGCGGCGTCCGGCGACAGCCGCAGCACCCCCGCAGGCCCCGTCCGT
>Ga0209164_1005333_pt1 | contig 10994 bp, 7 predicted proteins | sample MTBNYHSulfiMetaG_FD_187458 | JGI IMG/M metagenome (GOLD analysis project Ga0209164, IMG submission 187458) | Enrichment culture microbial communities from rom New York Harbor, USA that are MTBE-degrading - MTBE-NYH (New York Harbor Sulfidogenic)... | ecosystem: Environmental > Aquatic > Marine >... | reverse complement strand
GTATTTGGGTAAGCTGTGAATATGTTCGCATGAGTGCTCCTTTGACGTGGAGGTTTGAGAGGTGCTCATCTTACCGCAGCTTACCTCTCTTTGTCTTTCAAAGTTGCACTTGATAGTTGAATTCACCTCTTATTAATAAAAGACTTATTCTCAAATATCCTGTTGGAATTATTTTTGCGCAGCTCTTGTCCTGTAATTTACATAATATCATCGGTCCGGAGTGATTGTTGGTTGACTGTAGTTCATTTCTTCCATAATTTCTTTTCATTTGATTCTTGATCAGGATTATCGCTCCAAAATCTCGATCAACCGGTAATTCGTGAAAAGATGGTATTTTCCCACCATCGCCTCCCTGAGGATGCCCATTTCGCAAAGCTGCGATAAATATCGGCTGGTGGTCGTGTAATGCTTTCCCAAAATATCTGCTAACTTGGTGGGGGAAAGCACTGGGAAGGTGAACAGCGCTTCAACCAGTTCCGCGCTGTAAATCTTTCCGGCTTCCGTCCTTACCCTCTCTCTAAGTTTCTGGTGCAGGTCGCTGATTCGCTTCAGCGTCTCATGCGTTTCCGTGGCTTGCAGGTGAAAACCTCTCAGCATGTATTCGATAAATTCCAGCCAACGGTTTTCGGCGGTCACGTTTCGCAGCGCCCGGTAATACTCTGCCCGGTGCTCGTTAATGTACCCGCTGATGTACAGCACGGGCAGGTTGAGCAGGCCGTCCTGGATAAGCTGCAGCACCATCAGGATGCGCCCGGTCCGGCCGTTGCCATCCCGGAACGGGTGGATCGCTTCAAACTGGTAATGTGCGACGATTGCCTGGATCAGCGGGTCGCTCGGGGCTTTGCCCTCGTTGACATACTTCTCCCAATTGCCGATTAAACGCGGGATCTCGTTGGCCGCTGGTGGCGTGTAAACCGCCTCCAGGGTGGCCATGTTCACGATCCGGTTCGGTTCTCGCCGGTACTGTCCCATATCCCTGGGCATTAGCTTTGCGTGAATCCCGGTGATCACTCGGCTCGAGAGCGCGTACCTCTTCATCTGCTCAAATCCCCAGTTCATCGCGTCGCGGTATCTTAACACCTCCTTGTCCGCTTCGCGCTGCTCAGCTTCAGGAAAGAGCTGCCATTGCAGTGCGTTTGCAATGGTCGTGTTGATATTTTCGATGCCAGAGCTGGCAACGGATTCGCGGATGATCGTCGGTGAGGTTAACAGCAGTGGGTTGGGGATCAGCCCGCTGGCGCCTTTCAGTTCCGCCAGGGCAACCCGTGCCTTCAGCAGCAGGTTTGAATAAACCTCTTCAGGTGGCAGCCCGTCAGGTGGGAGAGTTGGAAGAGCGTAAGGATATGTTGCATCAAATGACATATGATTATCAATATATCACAATTATTTTATTTTTGTGATATATCAATGGGTTTATCGCCCAGCCCTATCCCCAGTTTATCTTCAACGCCGACCAATGCTTCATACAGCAGGTCAATAACCGATGGTTCCTTCTTCTCTTCCGGCTTGTTCACTTTAAGCAGATCCAGCACCATTCTCGCAGCCTGCAGCCGCACGCGGTTGTCCTTGTCCTTCAGTGCCTCCTTGACCGCCTCAAGTGCAGCGTCCGTCAGCTCCATTAGCCCATTTCGTGCTGCCTCCTGCATCAGCGTCTGCCGTTCGTCCAGTGCCTCCATAAAATCTGCATCAAGCTTTCGCCACCGGTAGATCGTGGTCCGGTGAATGCCCAGCCGCTCAGCGATCACCACATCCTTCTCCCCCTGCAGGATCATTTCCAGTGCCTTCTCCTGCTTCCCATCCAGGTTGCTTTCTGAATTCGTTTCCATAATCATATCTGCTCCTGTGAAATTAGAACAATAGTTCTATTATATGGAAATCGTCTGCAAATTTCAATATTTGATCCTTGGAAACAAATCTTAATTTTTCTTGAAAAGGATGCATTTTGTTGAAAAATGTTGAAATAATTATGTAGGTGCGGGTTTCAAACCCGCACTTCTGCCACGCCAAAGAAATTATTTTCCCCATCCCCGGACATATAATAACCATATATCAGGAGAAAAACCATGCGGACCTATCGGATTCTGATCTTACTTCCCACCCTGACCGTCCTGCTGGCTGGCTGCGCTCAGCCGCAGCAGGTCAACGAAGTGTCCTTGGCGATAATATCTTCTTTTATTAATGAGAAATTTGTTTTGAAACTAAAAAGGTGAAATTCCTCATCCGGTAGATTACCCATACTTAGACGACAGGCATCGATCAGATCTTTGCTTTTCTGCAAGTAAATTTCTGACTTCGAGGATTGAATCAAAGAACGAGCTGATACTTGCTTAATTAAGGTGAGTAAAGTCACGGCAGCAGGACCTAGCCCATTTATTTCTGTTAGCTGCTCAGGAGTTGCAGCCAGCATCCCACTCAATGACCCGAATCTTTCAACCAATGACTTTGCGACCGGCTTCATGTCTTTTTGGCGAGCAACGAAGTCGAGTATTAATTCCAGGGCTTCATAATCCTGAAAAACCTCAAGGCCATGATCCAAAAATTTTTGGCGAATTCGTTCTCTGTGACCAGCATTAGAGTTGGGTGGAGTTGTCATGATTGTTTCCTGATCTGATAAAAAATACTTAAAAAAATTCCTCTCCTAAGTCACATCCCAAGTAATGATTATAGAATATTTTCGCATCATATATGCGATAATAGAATTGATCCCTGAGGAGGGATTTATTTAGAAATCATCGGAGTTAAATCACATGGATCAAATAACAATCATCGATGTCGTAAATAGTGCTATATCCAACGGAGAGATCTTAAAAATTATTTATAAAACCATTAATGGCCAGGAATCGGAACGTGAGATTTTACCCATAGAATGGGAGAGCCCGACAAAAATACGCGCGTTCTGCCACCTTCGAAAAGAGGAACGCAACTTCTTATTATCAGGAATTTTGTCGATAAATAAAATAGAAAACTCGTTGGATGAAGAATTTGGTTTTGAAGACGTTTCAGCAAGTGACAATCAAAGCACTCGTGTGGATGTGATCAATGGTGAAATTCTCCCTGTTGTAGTACCGAGAACAAAGATAATCCGGGACAAAACCACTCAGTTTGAGAAACTCAAATCCAATGAAGAGTGGTCTCGGCTATTACGATATTACCATGCATGCTTGAAATATGAATATCAGCAAAAATTCAGCTTTGAACCCAATAAACTTTTACAACTGGATTTTGAGGACGAAGAGATCTTGGCGTTTATGTCAAGGCGATCCAGTATTCAACTTGATATTTCATCACCAGGCCGAGATTTCCGACAAGAAAAATTTTTTGATGAAAAACGGCACAAAAGAGAGCAACTATGCCTTGGGAATGGATTTGTAAAAATCAGGGGCAAGCTATGTCCGTTGCTGCTTTGCGAGATTAAAAAAGAGAAAATTGGCCAAAAGATTATGATGCGGGCTGAGGATGTTGAAATCTCATATGCTGCATTTTTAAATCTCGGATTTAAAGATGAGGAAATCGAGCAACTTTTACATGACTATTATGAATCATTGACCGGTGAAAGCACACTTGAAAATTCCAGAAAATTCCTAATTGACTATCTTCAGAGCAATATGACAAGAAAGATGGAAGAAATCGATAACAAGAAAATGGGATTATCTGGTTTGCCTGATTATTCGATTTGGAAAGGAAGCGGATTATTTTGGACCAATAGCCAATTCACCGCAGGCTTATTGCTTGAATTGGATGAGCTACAGAAAAACGGGTATTTTGAGAAAAGCCCAATGGCACTTACACAACTGCTTAATAGTCAAGATTTTATTCCTTATCCTGAAGCCCCCGATTTTCTCGAGGATGATGTTCTTTATATCACCGATATCAATGATGCTCAAAGAAAGGCTGCCAGAGCTGTACAAAAAAGGCCAATCACAGTAATAACGGGACCTCCTGGAACAGGAAAGTCACAACTTGTTTTAAATATCATTGCACAAGCAATCTATGAGGGGCAATCTGTTCTGTTCTCAAGCCAGAATAATAAAGCTGTAGATGTGGTGATGGATCGATTAAGGGGCGAGATCAATTTTCCTGGCGCTATTCGAACTGGAAACCTTGAAAATCGTAAGATAGCTGTTGAGCAAATGCGTACTGCACTTCGAACTATAAAACCTGTTAACTTAGAGCCTTTCAGGGAAAATGTAAGCCAATCAAAAAAATATTTAATAGAAAAACGAGAACAACTGGAACTGATTCGAGAGAACAAGGGGCTTGAAGCATCGATAAATATTGAACTAAAGGATTTAGAGAAATATGTACCTAAGGTATTGATTGATGAGATTTTGAAACGAGAAATTAACCTTGATGCGGTTTTACGGGATAATTTTCTCAATCGTATTAACCCCTACCAAGTTTCCATTTTAGACATAAAAGATGAGATCAATTTATTACAGAAGGAAATAGAATCAATCAGAGATACAACAGATAATAATGCTATTGCACAAATCTTAAATTCTCAAACAAAAATTCAAGAACTTCTTTTCGTAAAGGGATATTTTCAACAAAAATTAAACAGCCCGTCTGATTTAATGATCAGCATTGATCGTTGGTTGGAAATTCTTAACATCATAGAGAAAAAAGGACTTTGCGATCAATCTTTTTCAAAGGTTTTTTCTTTGGAGGAGAAAATCAGAGAAAAAGAGTATGAGATCAAAGGTTTAAGTAAATTCAAGGGATTTTCTCTTGGAAAATTTAACGATGAAAAAATTTTAAAAGAATTAGCTACTCGATGGCATGAAATTGAAGAGTTTTTCATCAGGATTAGGGATCACAGGTCCTCATTTCTTGAAAGAATTTTTATTTTCTTTGGAATAAAAAGACCCATTAAGGTATTTAGAAATCTAATCAAATATCAGTCTGAATTCGGTTTAAATGAGCCAGTAGTAAAGGATGGAACAAAACTTGAAACTCTCCTCTCCTATTGCCAATGGTTTTTTGGAATTTTTGAATCACAACTTATCAAGAATGAATTAGAAAAAGAGTATAAGCAAAGCGAAACATTCCAAGAAGATTATCTAAACACGTTAAAAGAATCTGGTCTTGAGATTGAAGAAGAACTCGCAAAGATCAACTTGTATGATATTGAAACTAGTTATCAATATAAAGCATTTAAACGATTGAGGGGAAAGTTATCTTCATTTCAAAGCAGGTTTCATAAAATTCTCGGTCAATTTTTCGGAGATATCGAGCAGATAAAACAAAGCAACAATTTTTTTAGAATTGTTGACTCAATAATCAACGAGCAAGGGTTTCCACTCATAACTAAAGAGGTCGAATCTATTGAATCGTTTGGAAGTGCCGCAGATTTCTGGCGGGGTATTTTATTTTTATGGGAAAACGCAGCAATCAAGCAAGATGTAGATAAAAAATTATCCTTATTACCTGACGAAGAGTCCGCGCTAGATGAATTTTTACAATCTAATAAAAAATTATTCCTGATCAGCGGGCAATTACTTGAAGCTACATGGAGGAATCGATCAGCCCATCTGGCTTCTGATGTCATAAGAAAAACCGAAGAATATGTTGATGCTTTAGATCAGTTATGTAGAATAACTTATTCAGAATCACCAGGTCTTTATCGGGAATTGATGGCAAAAACCAAAACATTATTTCCATTTGCACAGAAGGTGTTCCCGATCTGGGCAATAACAAGCTTAACCGCTCGATCCAATTTACCTCTTGAAACAAGTCTATTTGATTTTCTCATTATTGATGAAGCGTCACAATGTAATATCCCAGCTGCATTACCTCTTGCCTATAGAGCAAAACAAATTATTGTAATTGGAGATCCTAATCAATTGCGACATGTTGCATCAGTCTCGATTAATCTTGATGCTTCCACAAGTCAAAAATTAGGAATTCCCGAGAAATTTTTCTATTCACACATATCGCTTTTTGATCTTGCCTATAAATCACTCTCTCATACCCAGAAACCCATTCTTCTTAACCAACACTATCGTTCAGATAAACGAATTATTGATTTTTCAAATAATGAATTCTATGAGGGAAATTTAAAAATTACTTCTGATCTCACAACCAGAGGATTTTCAAAAGAATTCTTAAGAAAATATGGCGGGATTACTTGGATTCAAGTGACCGGTGAAAGCAAGCGTAATGAACGAAATGGTAGTTCATATAATCTTGCAGAAATTGAAGTATTAAAAAAATACTTGCCAGAAATAATGAAAAGACTTTCGCACGAATCCGATAACAATCTATCGTTTGGTCTAGTTACTCCATTCCGACAGCAAGAAAATCTTTTACAAGAAACGATTAAACAATTGCAATTGAATCGAGTGATCAGCGGTACAGCTCACCAATTTCAAGGAGATGAATGTGATTTCATGTTTTTTCTCCCCGTTTTAGCAAATGGAATTGAGAAAAGAACACTTGATTGGCTTGAGAGCACTTATCACCTGCTAAATGTTGCGATAACCCGTGCGCGAGTTGGGCTATTCATTATTGGCGATGGTGAATTTTGTTCTGGTTTGGATGCAGATAACAAATACAGACGATTATTTTATTATGTTAAAGATAATCTAAACTCGTTTTTTGAGAAGATTGATCAAACCGCGATTTTTCAAGGTGATCTGTTTGAAATTATTGGTGAACTAATTGATCCCTTAGATTCAACACATAACCGAATAACACTAAAACGATTCCTGCAAACAATTAGTGGGTATTTATGGTGGTCAGATCCATACTTCACCTCAGAAGTAATAGATCTCACACGCGATCTGTTTCTGGGAAAATTGAAACGCCCATCTGTTGGAGATATTCGCCTCATCACTTCCAAAGAACAATTTTACGATGACAAAGGAATTCGAAAACTTGATACAGAAATCTTAAAAAAATTAAAAAAACATTTGGATCAGGAAAACATCAAGTTCGAAGTAAGAACACTCAAATTCTCAGATTTACCTCATGACAGATTTCTATATACTGATAAGAAAGCTATCAATATGCCGCCGTTTGCACACTGCTATGGGAAACATAATCGAATTAGCGAATACACAAAATCAAAAACCGATAATGATTTCTTTATTAGTTTATGGGAAAAAGCTGAAAGAATTTAATCGATCTGAAGCTATGAAATTTCAGTTTAATTCCTCGATCATTAACTTTGAATTTTTAAAACTGAATATTCAAGAACTGGCCGTTATTAACAATACTTTTCTAGTTAAATAAGAGAAGATCACCCTGGCATATAATACCCATATATCAGGAGAAACCACATGCGGACCTATCGGATTCTGATCTTACTGCCCACCCTGGCCGTCTTGCTGGCTGGCTGCGCTCAGCCGCAGCAGGTCAACGAGGTGGCGCTGGCGCTGACGGTGGCGGCGGTGCAGACGGAGAACGCCGCGGGCACGGTGACGCAGCCCACCCTGGCGCCCAGCCCCACCCCGGCCGACACGCCCACGCCGGGAGAGTGCCTGGCGGAGGCCACGCAAAATAATATCAACTTGCGCCGCGGGCCGGAGGGCGATATCATCGGCTGCTGCCTGGCAGATGGCGAGGAATTGAAGGTGGGTGATTTCAGCGGGGACAAGGAATGGGCGCTGATCGAGAGTTTGGAGGTGCCGGCTCATCGCGGGTGGGTGGATGTTCGGTTCTTACGGCTGTACGGGGATTGCGGGGAAGAGTAAGGGATTATTAGTTGGCAGGAGATTGCTTCCCCTGAAGGGGTCGGTTCCCAGTACCTAAAGGTAGGCTTCGCACTCGCTGCCGCTCGCAATGACAAATAAAAAGTGGCTACAAAGGTACAGATCGCCACGCGCCTGCGGCGCTCGCGATGACAGCAAAAAAGTGGAGATTGCTTGAGTAGAAAAATGTAGGTCAGGCTTCAGCCTGACAATTTTAATAGCGTCACCTTGAAAGGTGACCTACAAGATGCAGGAAATTACGCCGAGATCCTTCGCTTCGCTCACTTAAAGAGTGCTCTCTGCTTGCGCCCTTCGGGTCGAGCAGGATGACAATATCCGTGTTGATCCGTGTTCATCTGTGGTTAATAATTCCTCACCCTTCGACAAGCTCAGGGATCGGATAAGGGTTACTGCAGCACGTACCAGGGGTTGAGGAAGTTGGCGCCCTGGCGGATCTCGAAGTGCAGGTGCGCGCCGGTGGAGTTGCCGCTCGAGCCGCAGGCACCGATGGCCGCGCCCTTGAATACTGATTGTCCGCAGGTGACGTACCATGTGTTGAGGTGGGCGTAGATGGTCACGTAGCCGCTGCCGTGGTCGATGGCCACCATGTTGCCGTATCCGCCGCTGATGGGGCCGGCGTAGATGACCGTGCCGGAGTCGGAGGCGTAAATGCCGTCGCCCTCGAAGCACTGCGCGTCGATGGCCGGGTGGCCGCCCCAGTAGTCGTTGCCGGAGACCTGCCCGGGGTAGGGGGCGGGCCAGCCGAAGGCGCCGGAGCCGTAATAGACCGCGCCGGGCGTGCAGGAGCCGGGGCCGTTGATCTTGGCGGTCACGCCGCCGCTCACGTCGCCCGCTTCCAACGGCACGATCCAGCTCTGCTCCAACTCACGGTAGCCGCCGGGGATCATGATGTAGGCGCCGGGTTCGATGACCGGGTTGGTGATATCCAGGTTATTGCCGGGATAGAGCAGAATATCTTCGACGTCCACTTTGTAGAGCCCGGCGATATGGTCGAGCTTGTCGCCGTCTTTCCATTGGTAGAGGATGCCGTCCACAGGCGGGATCTTGAGGGTCACGCCGGTGGAGATCAGGTGCGGGTTGTCATGCAGCACGCTGAAGTTTGCCCACAGGATGCTCTCGGGCTCCAGCGAATAGTTCTCTGCCAGGCCGAAAAGCGTGTCGCCGGATTCCACCTGGATCTCAGTCACGCTTTTACGTCCGCCTTCCTGGATCTCGGTTTCGGTATCGCTGCTGCGCGCCAGAGAGTTGGACCGGATGGTGGGATTGTAGTCGGGCAGGGAGGAGGGGGCCGCGGTGACGGCCGGGGAGCGCCCGATGCCGCGGAAGTATGCCAGCAGGGAGCGTCCGGTGAAAAATTGGTAGAGGGAGAAACCCATCAGGGCGATCATCATGAGCGCCAACAGCCAGGTAGCCGCCACCAGCCAGACGGGGGTGGCGCGGGGCTCAGGCACAGTATCGCCCTGATCGGTCGATTTTTTGCTGAAAAGAGGCATTAATCCTCCGTGCCGAGCAGCTCCAGGAATTCGAGATTGTCTTTAGTCTTGCTCATCTTGTTGAGGATGGCCTCGGAGGCCACGGCCGGGTCCATACCCGCGCCCTGGGGCGCCACGCCGACCATCTGCAGGTACATGCGGCGCATCAGCCAGACGCGCTGCAGGATATCGGGCCCGAGCAGCAGTTCCTCGCGGCGGGTGCTGGAGCGCTCGATGTCGATGGCGGGGAAGATGCGGCGTTCCTGCAGCCGGCGGGAGAGGTGCAGCTCCATGTTGCCGGTGCCCTTGAATTCTTCATAGACCACGTCGTCCAAGCGCGAACCGGTGTCGATCAGCGCGGTGGCGATGATGGTGAGCGATCCGCCGCCTTCGATGTTGCGCGCGGCGCCGTAGAAGCGTTTGGGCGGGTAGAGCGCGGAGGGGTCCATACCGCCGGAGAGCGTGCGACCGGAGGGGTTGACCACCAGGTTATAGGCGCGCGCCAGCCGGGTGAGCGAGTCCATCAGGATGACCACGTCGTGGCCGATCTCCACCAGGCGCTTGGCGCGGTTGAGGGTGATCTCGGCGGTGCGCACATGTTCGGTGACGGGTTCGTCAAAGGTGGAGGCGATCACTTCACCGTACACCGAGCGGTCCATATCGGTCACTTCTTCCGGGCGCTCGCCGATCAGGCTGACCATCAGGTTGATCTCGTCGTAGTTCTCGGAGATGGCGTTGGCGATCTCCTTGAGGATGGTGGTCTTGCCGGCTTTAGGCGGGGAAACGATCATGGCGCGCTGGCCGCGGCCGATGGGGGCGATCAGGTCGATCATGCGGTTGGAGAGCACTTTGCGCTTGGTCTCCAGGTTGATGCGTTCATCGGGGAAAATGGGTGTGAGATCTTCAAACTTGACGCGGAACTTGGTGTCTTCCGGGTTAACGCCGTTGACAGATTCGACCTTGACCAGGCCGTAGTGGCGTTCGGATTCGCGCGGAGGGCGTATCTCGCCGAAGACCATGTCGCCGTTGCGCAGGTCAAAGCGGCGAAGCTGGGCCTGGGAAACGTAGATGTCGTTCTTGCCCATGTGGTAGTCCTCGCGCAGGAAGCCAATGCCCTCGGGCATGATCTCGAGGATGCCGCCGCCTTTCTCCACGCCTTCCTGTCCGTGGGTGCGGCCGCCGATGGCGATCACCAGGTATTCTTTTTTCTTGCGTTTCGCGTCCGGGATGCCGAGTTCCTCTCCCATTTTACGCAGTTCGTCCAACGGTTTGAGCAATAATTCTGAGATTTCCATTTGTTAACCTATTTTGATTTTTTCGCGGAAGCGCGCGCCGCCCTAAACTCCGCTCCACATAAACATATTGAAAATTGATGATTCCTTGTAGGGATTTTTGTTGGCTTTATTTTCTGTTTGCCGGTTTGAACCGCCAGCCCTGGTCGCACAGGCCGCTGGTTAATGACGCCGGCATTATAACACGCAAATTTTTCCTGGATACACGATATGTTTTGGTGATTGATTTTGGGGTGAAATAAATCCGACAGTGGTTTAAGCATACCATAAAAATATTGTGAGTTGTCAAGGGTAAAAAGTTGGAAAGTATTTTGGTTAATCAGTCCAAGATTCCCATGGCACTCGAAAGAAAATGAGGTTTTTAGTTCCAAGTTGGTCTATGGATGTCATGCTGAAAGGCTGTGAAATTATTGCAATAGTTTTATTTCAGATTGACTAAGTAGGTCATTTTTTTGATGAAAATCACACTATTATAGAAATTCCCCGTTCAACCTACCCATAAGCATCTTATCAGATTG
>Ga0209164_1005331_pt1 | contig 10998 bp, 5 predicted proteins | sample MTBNYHSulfiMetaG_FD_187458 | JGI IMG/M metagenome (GOLD analysis project Ga0209164, IMG submission 187458) | Enrichment culture microbial communities from rom New York Harbor, USA that are MTBE-degrading - MTBE-NYH (New York Harbor Sulfidogenic)... | ecosystem: Environmental > Aquatic > Marine >... | reverse complement strand
TGGCGATTTGAATAAAACAAGGCATGTCAAGGGGCTTGGTGACCACCTGACGAAATCCCATCCGGACGGCCTCTTTAATGTTGGGATGGTCAGGAAACCCGGTGACGATAATCACCTTTATCCGCTCGAGGCCCAGTTCGCTTTTAATGGCGCGACAAACCCCCAGGCCATCGATCTCGGGCATGAACATATCCAGAATCAGCAAGTCGGGCGGATCGCTGCCCAAACGAATCAACGCCTCTGTGCCATTGGCGAATCCCTCCACAAGACTGCCCGTCTGCCTGGTGAGGACCTGCACCAGTAGCGCGCGAAAGCTTGCATCATCGTCCACCACCATGATTCTCGATGTCTTGCGCCGCACGGAAACCGGAAACGAGACGACGAACTCGCTGCCCTCGTCTGGCATCGAACGAAACGCGATATCGCCATTGTGGGTTTTGACCAGGTTATAGGTGACCGAAAGACCTAATCCCGTACCGCCCTCGGCCTGCCTGTCGGTTACAAAAGGGTCGAATATCCTGTCTGCGACGAGGGGGCTGATCCCTCGCCCGTTATCCGAGACAATGATTTGAATGGCTGGTTCCTTTTCTTGCCATTTGGTCTGCACCCGCACACATCCTCGATCGTGGCGGATCGATTCGAGAGCGTTGATGATCAGATTCAGCACAATTTGCTCAAGATGCTGCAGATTGGCATGCAGCAGCGGCAAGTCGGGACAAAGCGTGATCTGAAGCTCTGCCTTGGATTTGGAAAAGGTGGACGACGCCAGGCGAACCGCATTTTCAACGGCGACATTGACCTGGATATCGGATTTTTCGGCCGGGTTGTTTTTCCGCGAAAAAGCCTTGAGGCTTTTCGCGATTCGGGCAACGCGATTGGCGGCCATTTCCATATCGGTCATCAAACGAAGTGCATTCTGCTTTATGAAATCCAGTGTCAGACCGCCGAATTTCGCGTTCTTTACTTCGGGGGATGCAATCCCTTCGATAATGGGGAGCAAATCTTTCCACATCTTTTTAAAGAGCGGAAGATTGAGCAGCATCAGATTGATCGGATTGTTGATCTCGTGGGCGACACCGGCCACCAGCGTGCCCAGGGATTCCATCTTTTGGGCTTGAAAGAGCCTGTTTTCAATTTTTCGCTGGGCAGACATGTCACGGCAAATACCGCCCACGGCCCAGATAGAGTTTTCTTTGAACAGCGGATAGAGCATCACCAGATCGTACCTGGCGCCTTGGCCCGTCGACACTTCGTGCCAGAAGGAAATCTCCTGACCGGTTGCATAGACCGCGGCAAGTTTCTCGCGGTATAAGGATGATGCATCGAAGGAATGGACCTCCTGCAACCGGCGACCGGCCAATTCGCTACCCTTGCTCAGGCCGAAAGAGGACACGTTATCATTGCTGAACAGGTAAGTTCCCTTGCGGTCCAGCATGAACAGATGATCACCCGAAAACTGTGCCAACGCCTTGAACTGCAGGGCCTCGTTTAGCAGTTCGGCATTGGCTTGTTTCAAAGCTGCCAAAGACTCTCTTAAACTTTGGTTTTCCTGCAGTAGATGGGCCGCTTGTGCCGATTCTTTTTGCATTTGCTTTTTTTAGAAGACCTTGCCTTCCCCGCCGGGCTCGGGCAGAGATATCAACTCAATTGGCCTGCTTCTGAATGAGCGCGAGTTCGGATCTTGATTTGAATTCGGTCAATTCGTTATCGCTCAATCCGTTATCGCATTGATCAACAAGGTGATCGGCCGGTCCTCTTCATATTCGCCTTCCAGGGAGATGGGCCCCGGACGTCGATACTGGTCATCGCCCGGCAACGCCGCGAGCCATTTCTCCCGAAGGGCCTCGACGACTTTAAAGGCCTGGGAATTGACATCCACCAAGCTCTTTTCCAGGACCAGCGTCAATCGCCCCTTTCTTTCCTCCAGACGCATCAACGGCGCAATGGGGATTCCCACAGGCTCCCATTTTTCAAACCCGTGTTCGAGATTGCGGATGGCCGCCATCTGCCCGGTGGCACCGCCGGCAATCAGACTGAAAACCGTCAGGCCAAGATTATAGGCGTAGGTGCAATCGAACATCGTGGGGTCCGTGCCACGTCCATCGTAACCGTAAAAATGGGACTGGGTCTTGAACTTGGGAACCGAAAGCCCATAAATCTTCTCAACCGCCGGCGGTATGGGGCCATCTGCCGTGATGGCCCCGGCCTGGACCAGCGCGCTCCTTAGTGTCCGCAGGGATATGATATTGCTTTTGACGAGGAGGTACTTGTCCGTGCCGTAGTTTTTAAAAAGCATCGGCCCGAAATAATCGGGCTCCAGGCCGGCCGTTTTCATGGTTTTGACATAGTACCCACTTTCGATCCCGATTTTATATTTTCCCTGATCGCGCAAGATCTTCAGGTAATCTTTCACCAGTTCGAGCAGGACTTTTTCGGTGGGAACCTGGGAGAATTGGAAATTCCCATGGCTGTCCCGCTCGGTGAGCAGGCCATCCTGGAAAAAGGCCGGCAGATCGTTGAAGAGTTCGTCGTCCCGGGCGTTCCAGAGGTTGGGGGCCAGGCCCGGAGGTGCATCTCGAACCAGATTTCGGAGGTAATCCAATTTTTGTTCGAGCAAGGGAAAGCTGGTGTGGAAATCCCCATCGTGGGTCGAATTATACTCGGCGATAATCGTGTTGAGTTTAATGATAAACAGCTCGATTTCATTAATAAATTCCAGTATCCCCTCAGGAATGACGGCGATACCGTAATTTTTTCCCACCGCCGCCCGTCGTACGATTGCGTCGCAAATGACACGGGACAGGTGCCGTAACGTCATGCCGTAGGCCGTGTAGTCGGTAGCCCCTTCGGCCCTGGCTTTTTCGAGCCTTTGGGTGTCCACATAATCCGCCAGATCTTCACCGATGAGGGTGATATTGGCGTGGGTCTGCAATGCGACCTCCAATGCCAGATGGCTGGCAACACGGCCCATCACCCGGCATACATGCCAATATTTGATGTCCGAGCTGCTGTCGTTGCTCAGGTTGCTGATCGCTTCGGCAAAAGCACGCGCCGCCGAATGAAATCCGAATGAGACGGCGCAAAGCACATGATTATCCGCGTCGCGCACCTGAATATCCCCATCGATGGTTTTGGGAACCCCGATCACCTGAACGCGTTCCTTGAAAAGCGCCTGGGCGAGAAAGGCGGCGTTGGTGTTCGAGTCATCACCGCCTACCACCACTAGTGCATCCAAACCCAGGGCGAGAATATTCTCCTTTGCCATGGCCATCTTCTTGGCAGTATCGATTTTGGTGCGGCCGGTTTTGATCATCGTAAAACCGCCCAGGTTGCGATACGCATCGACAAGAGCGTCGTTCAATTCGACATATTCATTTTCGATAATGCCGTCGGGGCCGACCAGGAAACCGAATACCCGGGACCCTCTGTTGGCCCTTTTGGCTGCGTCATAAAGCCCGGCAATGACATTGTGGCCACCGGGAGCGGGTCCTCCCGAAAAAACGATACCGATTTTGCGAGGCCTCTGAAAGGAATCGTCGAGAGCGGCTGCACCAGCCTCTGCCGTTGTGATCACTTGCACCTTATTATTGATGATATCCGGCAGTTGCCGCCTTGCCTCAGGATCGATATCGAATCTATAGGTATCGGACTCGGAAACCTGGGTCGACTCCCCACTGAAGGCGGTACAGACAGCGGGGCGAAAGGCCCTGCGTGCCTTCACCGAGGTGCTGTCCGGTGATGTCACGCGCTGGATCTCAGGATGGTTGAAAAGCGGATGAATATCGTCATAGGATGTGTTGGACACGATAACCTCCCTGGCTGATGTGATAACCGGTGAAAGGTTGGATGGAGATGGCCCGATAAGGCCCGCAAACCGAATATCTGTTTTTAATACCGGCCGTTGCGTCGGTAAGTCAAGCTATTTGCTTATTATTCAGGGATTCCTTCTGAATGACGCCTCTGCGACTATTTACGAGTTCATCAAGGCGTATCATGCAACCTCAAGTGAATGGCAGCGACAACCACCAGATATTGTATTCCATATTCCCGTTTAGCACCCTCCGTTGGGCTTTTTGCTTTACAAGACGGGGCTGAATTGATATGAGACACCCATTAGCCAACCAGGCCAACCGGATGAATTCGCCCCTTATTGGAGATCAACTCCATGAAGATCAGAAAACTGGATATTGTCGGTTTTAAATCGTTTCTGGACAAGGCCAGTATTGTCTTTCCCCCTGGGATTTCAGCCATCGTGGGGCCGAACGGGTGCGGCAAAAGCAACGTCATCGATGCCTTTCGCTGGGTCATGGGTGAACAAAGTGTAAAACAGCTGCGCGGCAAAAGCATGGAGGATATCATATTTTCAGGTGCCAACGGCAAACCGCCATTGAACATGGCGGAAGTGACGATGACCCTTACCAACGACAACGGCAACGCGCCTGAGGAATTTCGAGACTATGCCGAAATCAGCGTGACCCGGCGGCTTTTCAGATCCGGAGAAAGCGCCTATCTGATCAACAAACAGCCGTGCCGATTGAAAGACATTTATAACCTCTTTATGGGCAGTGGCGTGGGAACACGAACCTTTGCCATCATTCAGCAGGGCAACATCGGCGCCATCATTGACGCCGGCCCGGACGAAAGGCGTCTTTTTATCGAAGAGGCGGCCGGGGTGACGCGTTATAAATTTCGCAAAAACGAAGCCCTGCGAAAGGTTAAAGCCACGGAACAAAATCTGCTCCGGCTCAACGATATTATCTCAGAGGTCAATCGCCAAATGGCCGGCTTACGTCGTCAAGCCAAAAGGGCGGAACGCTACAAGCATTACCAGGATCGGATTAAAACCGTCGATACCCGGTTGCTGCTGCACTATTTCGACGATTATACCCAGAAAATTAACGAGGCCGAATCCTTTATCAAAGCGCTGAAAGATGAAGACCTGGCACATGTCACGCGCCTGAAAAAAATCGATGCGGCCGTAGAAGAGATCAAGCTCAAACGATGGCAGAAAAACCAGGAAATCTCCGCCCAGAAAGCCAATCGGTTCGAAAGTCAGCGCAACATCGATCGCCTCGAAGCAGAAAGAGAGCATCTCAAAAACGAAGCCAATCGACTCATTGGTGAAATTGAGGCCATGGAGCAGGCCAGACAGGACTTGATGGCCAGATCAACCACCATCGGGACCGAAATCGGCCAGGTCGAGGCGCAAAATCACCGCTTGCAAGCCACTATCGCCGACATCAAGTCCAAGATAGATTCAGAGCGCGCCGGTGCACAACACCTCCAAACGGAATTGAGCCGGCTGAACCAGATCGCGGAAGAGCATAAAAACATCCTCATGAATCTGGTGGCCGAAGAAGCCCGCTTTAAAAACATCTATCAAACCGTCACCAACAACAAGGAAAACCTGAAGCGGCGCCTCAAGAGAATCGACGAGGAGGTGGCGCTGGCCGCTAAAAAGGTCGGCGCAACGGAAAGAGAGCATGCCGAAGCCCAGGCCCAACTGGACGAAACCAAAGCGGTGATCGCCGACTATGAGGCCCATATCTCAAATTTGAAAGAGCAGCTCTCTACCCATGCGGCGCAATTGGGCAGCCAGGTGAAAAAGACCCAATCCCTGGAGCTGGAAAAAAATAAAACCCGAACGCAATTGGCCGCCCTCAAGAAAATGGCCGCCAACTTCGAATGGTACCGGGACGGCGTTAAAGCGGTGATGCAGGCACGACGTTCCGATGATAAGGAAAGCGGCCAAGCAGCGGCCGCAAGCCAACAGCTCGAAGGCATCGTCGGCTTGATGGCCGACATTCTGGATCCGGCGCCTGGATATGAAACGGCGGTGGAAGCCGTATTGGGAGAAGCACTGCAATATATTCTGGTGGAAAACCAACACGCCGGTATCGAGGCGATCGATTACCTGCAGAAAAGCGGCGCCGGCCGCAGCGGCTTCATCCCCGTGTCGCGCACCAAGGCCATTGCGGCCGATGGAGGAACGACGATCGCGCCGGAACAGAGACTGCTCCATTACGTCACCGTTTCCGAAAAACACCGCCCCATCGCTGAAGCACTGCTGGGCCATGTGGCTGTCGCCCCCTCGCTGGCCGAGGCCCTTGCGCTGTTCAACCGCAACGGACGCGTGCAGAGTATCGTCACCCTGGACGGCAACGTTGTCTCACATCAAGGCATTCTCGTCGGCGGAAGCCAGGAGCAGTTGGCCGGTATTTTGTCCAAAAAGCAGGAGCTGAAGGAGTTAACCCGTCACGCCGAGCAGCTCGACCAGGAGCTGGCCACCTGCCAGGAGGCCCTGCACGCCATGGAAGCCAAGGTCAGGTCGCTTGAGACCGATCTCCAACAGGCCATCGCAAATAAAAGCATTGCCGCCGAAGATGCCATGGCAGCGGAAAAGCAACTCTACCGCATCGGCGAAGATCTTAAAAATGCGAGGCGTCACCAGGAAATCGTTCAGCTGGAACAGGAACAGCTGCTTGGCGAGGAAAGCGATCTGGATGAGGAGATTGGCAAATACAACCAGGCCCTGGCGAAAATCGAGGCAGAGGTCAAAGACATCAACGAACGAACCGCCGAAAACACCCGCCAGATCAGCACGGTGGCCAATCGCCTCGAATCCTTCAACCAGAAGGTCGTCGACTTCAAGCTCGAGCTCACCGCTTTGCAGGCAAAGTACGAAAACGGCGCCCACACACTGAAGCGACTGAGGGAGTTCGAGCAGGACAGCAGGACCCGGCTCGACCAACTGAACGTCGATATCTCTCAAAAAAAAGAAAAATACCAGGCGGCACTCTCCAAGGAAGCGTCTCACGAATCGGCACTGAAAAGGCTGTATAACGAATTGAGGCAACTCGAAGAGGTCATGGCGACCAACGAGACCGAGTACCACAGCATCGATGCGGCCCTCCAGGAAAGCGATGAAAAGCAGGCGGTCATCCAATCGGAACGTGAAAAGATTCTCGGAAAAATGCGGCTTCTGGAGCTAGATTTATCCGAAAAAAGAGTCATGCGCGACAACATCGGTGCAAAAGCGAATGAACGTTACCACACGACCATTGCGGACCTTCGCGTGCAGGTGGCACAAATGGGGGAAGTGCACATGGCGCTCTCCGAAATGGAACAGGAAGTGGAGCGGTTGCGCAGCCAGGTGACCGGCATCGGCGATGTCAATCTGGGGGCGATCAAAGAGTATGAAGAGCTGACGCAGCGCTTCGATTTTCTCAGCGCCCAGCGCGACGATCTGGTCAAGGCCATCGAGGACCTGCACAAAGTGATCCGTAAAATCAACCGCATCACCCAGGAACGTTTCATGGAGACTTATGAGCAGGTCAATGCCAAACTTAAAGAGGTTTTCCCGAAACTTTTCGAGGGAGGTTCGGCCAGCCTGGAGCTGACGGATCCGGACAAGCCCCTTGAAACCGGTGTGGAATACATGGTTCACCCGCCGGGGAAAAAACTGACGCGAATGAGCCTGCTCTCCGGCGGTGAAAAGGCGCTTTCCGCCATCGCCTTTATTTTTGCCATCTTCTTGATCCGCCCGACCTCTTTTTGTCTGCTCGATGAAATCGATGCACCTCTGGACGAGGCCAATGTCGTTCGCTTCAACAACCTGATGCGGGTCATCGGCCAGAAATCGCAGATCATCATGATCACTCATAATAAAAAGAGCATGGAATTCGCGGAGATGCTGTTCGGCGTCACCATGGAACAAAAAGGCATCTCTAAAGTCGTATCCGTCAACTTACAAGGCAAGGCGGCCTGATGCTTGGCCTGACGCTTCGCCAAACACTTCGCCAACCCCTTCAATAGGTCATCCCATGGCATTCTGGTTTAAAAAGAAAGGCAAATCCGACGCATCCCCCAAAGGGGAACCGGACTCCACCGACAATGACGGCATTGCCCATGATTCCGGGCTTGAGCCCCAAAATGACACCATTGAAAGAGAGCCGCTCGATCCCGACGTCCGCGCAATGGACGATGCTCGAGAAGTGAAGTTGCAAAAACCAGTCCCATCATCAGGGCGAACCGCAGAAGAAAAATCAGGCTTCTTTTCACGCCTGAAGAGCGGCCTGGCCAAAACCAGAGAAATTCTGACGACCGACATCCAGGATATTTTTGCCGGGAAAAAACAGATTGACGAGGAGATGCTCGAGGAGATCGAAGAGCTCCTGATCACATCGGACATCGGTGTTCAGACCACCATGGCGCTGATGAGCGACATTTCGCGCAAAGCCCACAAGATCGCAACGCCGGGTCAATTGAAGGAGACGATAAAGCAAGCGATCCTTTCCCTGATGGAAAGCGCCGTGTCGCAGGCTTCCCCCGAACGGCGCACCAAGCCCCATGTCATCATGGTGGTGGGTGTCAATGGCGTCGGCAAAACCACCACCATCGGCAAACTGGCATCACGCGAGATACGCAAGGGTCAAAAGGTACTCATCGCTGCCGCAGACACTTTCCGGGCGGCTGCGGTCGAACAACTGTCCATATGGGCGGAACGCGCAGGGGCGGACTTCGTCAGGCATAAGGACAACGCCGATCCTGCCGCTGTCGCCTACGATGGCTTAGAGGCCGCCCTGGCCCGCAACATCGATACCGTTTTTGTCGATACGGCCGGAAGGCTTCATACCAAGGTCAATCTGATGGAAGAACTGAAGAAAATCCAACGGACCATTTCAAAGAAAATACCCGATGCGCCCCATGAGATCCTTCTGGTCCTGGACGCTACAACCGGCCAAAACGCACTTTCCCAGGCCAAGCTGTTTCATGAATCCATGGGGATTACCGGGGGGATTACCGGATTGGCGCTGACCAAACTGGACGGTACCGCCAAAGGCGGTATTGTGATCAGCATCTGCCAACAGCTCAAACTCCCCCTGCTTTATGTGGGTGTCGGAGAGGGCATAGACGACCTGCAACCTTTCGATGCGAAACAGTTCGTCGATGCGCTCTTTTGACAATCGTTTGGTCCGTTTCACCCTTGACCAGCCGGGTTAGACCGCCTAAACCTTCTCCCAAGGCAGGTGCCGTGGCCCTTCCCGAAGGTATCTTCAAAAAATCCTTTGCTGCATAAGGCTTTTTGTGTTGACACCCTATACGAGCTACTATATGAGGCTATTGCCCATCCACAAATGGCATGTTTGGCGTAAAAACTCAAAAAAGGGGGAACCGCGTCATGACCAAAGCAGAAATCGTTGAACAGATGGCAAAGGATGCAACCATTTCAAAAACCGCAGCCGCGGCAGCACTTGATTCCTTCATCGACGCCGTAGCCAAAGCACTTAAGAAGAAAGACGGCAAAGTGACACTCGTCGGGTTTGGCACCTTTGCCAAGGTGCGACGGAAAGCGAGAAAAGGTCGCAATCCGCAAACCGGCGAAGAGATCAAGATTAAAGCCGGCAACGTGGTGAAATTTCGGGCAGGTAAAAAACTCAAAGAAGCAATCTAATTTATTGCCTTTGGTTATTTCCTTTTGGTTATTTGCTTTTGGGTCTTGAAATCAATTCAGCGAGTAAAGGCGGCGTGGCGTTCGGGTGCCCAGCCGCCTTTTCATTCAGCGACGTATCGCAAAATCATTGATGTCTCCGACGTACGCCTGTTTCTCCACGTGGACGTCAACCACCCGGGAGAGTGGAGAGCCTTGGTAACACCATTGTATCATGGCATCCACGGCCGAGGCCTGACCTTCGAAAAGGGCTTCAACGGTACCATCCGGCAGATTGCGAACCCATCCGGCGACACCGTTTTTCTCAGCGGCGCGCCGCGTCTCATCTCTGAAAAAAACGCCTTGCACCCGACCCGAAACGATCACGTGCGCTCTTGCGTTTGCTTCCATTCGTAACGATCCCTCCTTCCGGTCCAAAAACGCGATGTCCGGGCAACCCGGCATTTCCGCGTCAATTCGAGCGAAGTTTCATTCGGGCACATCTTGGCCGATGAGCCGAAAATAGTCCTTCTCGGATAGGCGCTCGACACCCAGGGCGATGGCTTTATCCAATTTGGTTTGTCCCACCTTGTCTCCACAAACCAGAAGGTCGGTGCTCTTGTTGACCGCGGTTTGAATCTGAGCGCCCAGACGTTGCGCCTCGGTTTCCATTTTTTCACGATTGCCGAATTGCATTTTTCCGGTGAAGACAATTCTTTTGCCGGCGATCGGGCTTTTCACGGCGCTCTCCTCTGACGCCAGAGGCGTGCGTTCCAGATTAAACCCCAGGGAAAGTAAATGCAGCAGGGTATCGCGCACCTCTTCAACGCCTTGTGCGATGGCACTGCCGGTGATCTGCCCGAACCCATTGATCTGGGCAATCCGCTCGGCGCTGACACCGATCAGCGAATCGAGCCCGATATGACGAAGCAATTTGCGGCTGTCCCCGGTGCCCAGATCCGATATCCCCAAGGCGGCCAGAAAACGCCAATCTTCCACCGGCTTGGTCTTGCTCGTTTCAAGGGCTGCCGCCAGGTTCCGGGACTGCACCGGCCCGAATCCCAGGCGAACAAAATCAGACTCGGCCATGGCATAAATTTTTTCGAGTGAATCGTAACCGGCAGCTACGAGCCGTTCGATGGATTTAATGCCGAACCAGTCCGCGGTGCCCAATGTTCGAAACCAATGACTGATGCGTTGTATGGTCTGGGCCGGGCAGTTCAGATGGGTGCAGCGCAGAAAATCACCCCTCCAGGTCAGCCCCAATCCACAAGCCGGGCAAACCTCCGGCAAGTGAACTTCATCCACCGGTTGCAGAACGCGTTCGAGCTTGGGAATCACCTCCCCGCTGCGAATGATTTCGATTCGCGCACCCGGTCCGATTTTGTGTCTGGCCACCATGCCGGCATGGTGAGCGGTCACCCGTCTGATGGTCGCCCCGGAGAGTGGCACGGGCTCGACTTCCAGAACGGGGGTAATGTTGCCGGTGCGCCCGACTTGCCACTGGATGCCGGTGACCGTGGTAACGGCGGTTTCGCCCCTCGTTTTTACGGCAATCTGCCATCGAT
>Ga0209164_1005327_pt1 | contig 11008 bp, 8 predicted proteins | sample MTBNYHSulfiMetaG_FD_187458 | JGI IMG/M metagenome (GOLD analysis project Ga0209164, IMG submission 187458) | Enrichment culture microbial communities from rom New York Harbor, USA that are MTBE-degrading - MTBE-NYH (New York Harbor Sulfidogenic)... | ecosystem: Environmental > Aquatic > Marine >... | reverse complement strand
GGCGCGGTGCAGGGCAGGTTGGGGTTGATGTGCTTGCGCACGAAGCTGTGGGCGTCACGCGCCCATCCGTGGTCAGCAGCGAGGTCGTTGATCGCCTTGCTGATCTCCTGGCCAACCACTTGGTCAGCCAGATGCCGGCCCCAGTTCGCGTCGAGCAGGTCGCGGGCGTCTTCCGGCGCGAGGCTGAACCGGCCCTGCCGGTCGGTCAACGTCGCCATCGCCTCGTCCCAGGCGCCCTCGGGATCGGCATGGCCATTGGTCGCGCAGGTCCCGAAGAAGCCCCATTGGCGGTTGCGCGTGCGGGGCGTCTCCAGTCGCTTCTCCATCGTTCGTTCCTCCGGTCGCTGTTCGGCGCCTACTCGTTCTCGGGAATCGTGACCCGGACGATCGTGCCGTCGGGCCGGTGGTGCTCGTAGGCCCTCACCGCGGGGCTGCTCACGCTCTCGGCGATCTTCTGCAGCCCCGGGCCGACGCCCGCCTCCCCGTGATCGCTGCTCAGGAGTTCCTCCACCTGGTTCGCCCAATGCAGGTACTCGTAGTGGCCATCGGACGACGTCGTGGTAGCGGCGGCTGCTTCGCGCATGAGGCGTGCGGCGTCTGCCAGGAGCTTGGATGCCCTGACCGCCTTCCGCAGGGCGCGGTCCGCTGCCCGCCAGTCCGTTTGCTTGCTCACCGTTCCCCCTCCGATTCCGCGCCGTGCCCCATGCCCGGCACACCCACAGTGAGCAGCTTCTGGCGCCGGATGGGAAGGCAATTCGACCTGATAATTGCAGGCCTGTCATTGGATTAGGTGGGATGCGGGGCAGCCTGGCCGGACGGATTCTGGCCGGCTGGGCCCTGCAGCGCCGTGGGGCCGCAGGGTCGCGCCAGAGGGCGCTTCATCGACCCGGCTTGCACGCCCTGGGGCAGCCCCTACGATCAGAATGCTCAGCCCGGGATTGCAGGGTCGCTACCCGGCCATGCGCCCAGCGGCACATCGGGTCCGTACCGGCCAGAAGCGGTTGGTTCAGCGACCCGATATTCGCACATTCTGCCTGGCCTCCAACTGACACTCCCTCCGCATGGCTCGGGTATCCGCGGGGTATCCCGACAGGGAGTGCCAAGCAGTTCACCAGCACGCGACCTTGAGCGGCCGGCGCATTCGCAGTAGGCTGTAAAAGATCGGGTACGTCTTGGTCGCGGGGATGTCGTCCCAGCTGTCACCACAGTGCGTGTGCCCGATGACCGCAGCGAACGGGGTGACCGAGCTAGGTACATGGGAAGTGAATCAGCCGTTGGGGGGACGACAATACTGGCTGCCTGACCTTTTCTGCATGATGTTACTTTCGGAGGGCTACATGACAAACCGTGATTTGGCCGCTGATCTGACAGGTGAGCCCCTCTCTGTGACTGAGGGGCAGACAGAGGACGAAGCCTTCGACGGAGGCGACGAGGGTGATCTGGACGTCTCCGCGGCCGACGGTGTCGTCCTCGAGAAGAACGATCGAAGTCTCGCCGAGTTTCATCGCTGGAAACAAACAGGGCGACTCATCGTCGACCCGGAGTGGCAGCGCCAGTACGTATGGGACAGGAAGCGCGCATCCAAGCTTATCGAATCGGTCCTCAGGGATATTCCAGTCCCCGTCATCTATCTTGCAAAGAACACCGACGGCAAGTACGAGGTGATCGACGGGCTGCAACGCCTGACTTCCGTCTTCGACTTTCTTGACAACGCCTATCCCCTTCGCGGACTCGAGCTGATTCCCCACTACAACGGGAAGCTCTTCCGCGATCTCACCGATTCGGATCAGAACAAGCTGCAGGACTCCACGCTGCGGACGTTCGAACTCTCGCCGCAGACCCCAAAAGACTTGATGTTCGTCATCTTCGAGCGACTCAACACCGGCGGCATTCGATTGAACGACATGGAGATACGCAATTGCCTCTTCCGCGGCAAGCTCAATACCCTCATCAAGGGCCTCGCGGGGAATGAGGATTTTCTGACTTGCGTGAACCAGAGGAATCTGGAACGGCGAATGTCCGACCGAACCCTGGTGCTCCGCTTCCTCGCCTTCTATGAGCGGACCCACTACAAAGCACGGCAGGGGCTCAAGCGGTTTCTAAACGAGTTCTTCGAGATATATCGGAACGCTTCGGACGACAAGCTCCGCGAGTTCGACCGTGAATTCAAGAAGGCCATGCGTGCCTGCGTCACGATATTCGGCGACAAGGCGTTCCGTCTTCGCCGTGAGGGCGGTACAGGTGGCAATGAGTGGGCGGCCCGACCCAACGCATCGATCTTCCAGGTGATCAGCTCCTCCATGGCAAGATACGACATTGGACAGCTTACGCGTCGCTGCGATGCGATCTTCGAGGAGTACCTCGATCTCATATCAACAGATGAACGTTGGGTTGACTGTGTCAGGGTAACTACCGGAGATGCGAGCCGGATCGACTACGTCTTCGAGAGATGGCAGAAGCGCCTCGCCGAGGCGATCGGCCAGGAGTCCCCCAACGACCCAGTTCGAGCATTCAGCAAGTCGCTAAAAGAACAGCTGTTCCAACAGGACAGCACGTGCAGCATCTGCGGACAGAGCATAACGCTGATCATGGACGCCGCACTCGACCATGATAAGCATTACTGGCGGGGCGGCAAGACAGTGCCGGAGAACGCAAGACTTGTGCATCGCCACTGCAATCAAGCACGCCCAGACTGAGAGACGACGGCCCCCAACCAATTGGTCCAGCGGACGGCTATCGCCGCCGCTGACCATGTCGTTAGACGGAATGGAAACTAGATGAGCATCAGGGCGCGAATCGAAGATGCACAGCTGCTTTGGCATGCAGGACGCAAAGAAGGAGCGTGGGCCTTGGCTCTGATCGCCGCCGCAGCGACGTCCCGGAAGAGACACCCGCGGCCAATGCCGGACAATGAGGCTTTCAAGTCCTTTGTCCGTGACGTTCTGCCTACATTGATGTTCGGCAAGTCCCTTGACGCAACCACTCCGAACCCGACTGTCATTTTCGACAACACTCCGGTGGAGGACATCATTTACGAACACCTGCGGTGTAATCTTCTTCATGAAGCTACACCCGCTTCGCAAGTCGCCTTCTCGGAGTCGGAAATTGTGGACGGGAAAGTTCAAGCCATCTTGGCGGTAGGATCGTCAAACGTGATTCCCGATTTCTGGGTATTGCATTTGATGAAAGCAGTTCGGGAGGCGCCGGAAAACGCCTCAGAATTCAACGGAACCGCCTAACAGCTGGTTCGAGGCGGACCGGTCTTCCCGGCACAAAGTGCCGGAAACGCCGGCCGCTCGGCCGGAGCGTTATGAGGAAGACAATGATCAGAGTCTTCATCAGCTACACTAGCGCCGACGAATCCTTTGCTGACAGGCTGGCCACTGGCTTGGCTGCATACGCATCGAACAGCTTCTTTGCCAAGTGGTCCATCAAGGTCGGGGACTCCATCGTGGACAGGATCAACCAAGGGTTATCCACATACGACAATCTCGTGGTGGTCCTTTCACGGGCATCCGTCCAGTCAGAATGGGTTCGAAGAGAGCTGAACGCGTCGCTAATGAGACAGCTCCGGAGCAAAGACATCAGAATTCTCCCAGTACTCGTGGAAGACTGCAACGTTCCTCCACTACTCGCCGACATCAAGTACGCTGATTTCCGGTCAGACTACAACGCGGGTTTCGCGTCATTGTTGGATGTGTTTCAGGAAGATCTTGCACTGGAACCGTATATGGACCTTGTCCAAGCTACTCCCGCTTCAGGTTCGTCGGATCGCGATCCACGAGGACTCGCGATGCTCATCAAAAGACTGGACCCTATCGAGTTTGGATGCCTTGAGCTCCTAAGCAAGATGCATGCTCAAGGAAGCATATCCGGAAGTGACACCTACTCTGAGAGCCACATCGAGGCGCGTCTGGGAAGAGTGATCCAAGAAGGAGTTGTTGCGAAGTCCGGCACTGCTGACGGAACCAGTTTCGTTCTTACCGAACTCGGCAAGCTCGTGTACGCTCTCATCAGTGCGGGCCTCAACGAGGGGATCATCGGTACCACATGCTCGTCGTGATGCCCCGCCGTGACAAGGCAATGCAGGTCGGTTGTAGTGTTCCCCCGCCATCAAGCGACAATCGCGCCTTGGTGATCGCGGAACTCGACCCGGCTCAGGTGACGCAGCGCCCGGTGAGGACGCTGCTCGTTGTGCCAAGCGTTCCATCGGCGGACGGTGGGGGTCGCCCGCTTGGGGCTCTGGGAGCTGCGTCGCCATGCAGCTGGCTGTAGGTCCCGAAAACCTCGTCTGGCGTGCGCGCAGTCATCGGATTGCACCTCCACCGCGTCACAGCCGCACCGAGCACTGCCCGACGCCTCTATCGTCGCTTCGCCGGTGGCTGGCTCACAAGAGGAAAGGGCTTGAGCAGAAGGGATTGGGCACGCCGAGGCCACGGTCGCCGGACCGCGACGACGGGATGCGAGGCTCAGCGCCTCGGCGTCAGGCCGCCGCTCACTCGTTGTGATGGTGCAGGCCGCCGACCTGCGCCGCGACACCGCGAGCGAGGGCCGGAGCCTCATGATCGGTCACCGGGTTCGCAACCTCTATGGAGAGGCGGAACCAGAAGAGGCTGTGGACCAATGCCGCGACGGCGCGTGGGATTGGAGGCGTCCTAGAGGCTATCCCCCGGATGCATGTCCTACATGCCAGGTTGGATGGGGGAGTCTGAGGGACAAGGGCCGCACCTATGAAGGCGGGCGGGAGTCGAGCCTTCGAAAGCCACAGGATCACTCACGCCTGATCGCTGACGCCCGTAAGCGGATGTGCAGGGTCAATCGCTATTGATTGTGGCAACAATGGTGCGTAGGATGGACCCAGGCAAGCGCGTGGCAGACCTGATGTCGTCGCAGCTGCAGACCGAAGGTGATGCTCTCTCCGTGGGAGGTGCGAGTGACGCACCGACTCCGGCAATGCGAACCTGGCGGAGCACCTGAGGGACGCGACCATCCGAAGGCCGGTCAATTCTCCGTGCGAAGGCAGCGCTACTCATCTGCCGTGCCGGCGCTTCCCAGGCAAAGAACAGCACACCGACCGAGGAAGTATTGCCCACCCCTCATAGGTCCGCGGATCGCTGGTGACGCGTGCGGCTCCGCACTGCGGAATACAACGCTGTCCGCGTGGAATCTCTCCCACTCTTCCCTAGGCACTGCTCCGCCCCGAGGTGCTGCTGTCGGAACACGCGTGGGCCACGTCGCGGAATCGAAGCCGTGCTCCTACGTTCGGAGGTGAACATGTCCGTTATTTGCAGGCAGAGAGGGGGTTTCCGCCAGGAGTCGGGAGGCGTCCATACCGGATGCCGCCCTGCCCGGGTGTCTCTGTTGACGATGTGTGTGATGCTCATGGCCACGGCCGCGGCGTGGCCTGATGGGCTGTCCATCTCCACGACTGAGGGCTACTTCTGCCCCGGGACGACGAACAACGCGGTGCAGGTCAGCTTCCAAAACGACGTCCCGCGACAAGGTGTCCACCTCGGTCTTTCCTTCAATCCGGAGCAGCTCTACGTACTTGACGCGTTGCCTCAAGGCAGGATCCTGCCACCACTCAGCTTCGGCTACCATGTGCCCGCGCCGGGTCGGCTAGTCATGGTCATCTTCGATCCGACCGTCGAACGAAGCGGCATTCCGCCGCCGAGTGGTGACGACTGCATCGTGACCTTGACCTTCGGGGTGTTCTTGAATGCGCCGTCTGAGGACAGCACTTCAATTGCGATATACGGGGCTATTGTGGCCGATTCCCTCCTGCAGCCTGTCACTCCCTTGGCGATTCAGAATCTGACCATTCTAGTGACCGCAGGCGTATCCGATCCTCTGACCTTGGGTCAAGCTATCCGCCAACAGGATGGTTCTGCGCTGGTCGAGTGGCAATTCGCTCGTGAGTACAGCTCTGCGCGATCCTATCTCGGTCGATCCCACGCAAGTGGCGAGGAACCCGTCAGGCTCACGGACACTCCATTTCTTGGCATGGGGCCCCACCGCTACGTAGATGCTAGATCGCCAGCGCTAGAGGACGGCGATGTCTTCTACCACATTGTCCTGTCCGGGGATGCGGGAGACCAAGAGATCGCGCGCCTGTGTCTCGAGAGGCCGCAGATCCCACTGCGATTCGCTTTCTACCCGCCCTCGCCGAGCCCATGCGATGGCCCCATGACGATTCGATTCGATCTGCCTCGCAGAGAGCAGGTGAGTCTGCGCGTGTTCGATGTGGCTGGAAGGCAGTTTGCGATGCCTGTGAATGCCTCAATGGATCCCGGGAGGTATGTGGTTCACTGGCCGGATCTCCGAAGGAAGGAGCCTGTGCCCAGCGGGGTGTACTTCCTGCGCCTCGAGGCGGGCGACAACAAAGCAACCAGGCGGGTGGTCATCGTGAGGTAAGGGGCCATTCACGCCCTGCAACGGTCCGTGATCGTTCAAGAAACTGGCACGTTGGACTTGGGGGTTAGAGATGAGTAAGGCTCGGCAATGGAAGGATCCCCGCGGCATCTGGACCTGGGCATTCCGGGGGATAGCGCTCTCGCTCCTGCTCGCCGGGACTGTGGCGGCCGGTTCCGAGTCGCAGCCTGATCACGATCGTGGCCGCGGGCATGTCTGGACACTACGGGAGTTGTGCGGGATCGGTGGGCATCGGGACTCCCTGCTACAGGGCCTGTCAGTTCCTATGCTTCCGAATGCCCGGGGTGATCTGACGGCCGATTCGCTTCTCAACGTCCTCGACCTGCTGCGGTTGCGCGACATCATTCGGGGGTTTGGTGATCCGCCCAGTCCGCATGAATTGACAGCTGGTGATATCACCGTCGACGGGCAGCTTACGGCAGCAGATCTGGACAGCTTTCCCCCGCTAGTAACGCAGCAGCATGGGCCGCCGCACGTGATGACAACGAGTGGCGGGCAGGTCCACGGTGCCGGCGTTACTCTGTCCTTTGCTGCCGGAGAGGTTGACTCGGGCACGGTGATGCGGATCGACCCGCGTTCTGCAGAGGATATCGAGGCGGCATCCGGGATCGAGTTCTCAAGCTTGGAGGAAGACAGCACCTACTTCATGACGGGCTTCAAGCTCGAGGGAAGCAATGACGGGTACGTCTATCCGCCGAGTGGAGAGGTTTATTTGCAGGAGCTCCCTCCTTGTCAGTTGGAAGGCAGCAACCTGCTGATGGTGGCTCGCCGGGGTCCGGCCGGGGACACGGAGTTGATCTATGTCGCCCAACTCGATTCGGTTGGGGACTCAGTACTCAGCATTCCGCCGCCCCCGTATCCGACCGTTGGGGCACCTGGCCGTGGGCGGCAGCCTGACTTACGAACGGAGCAGTTCTATCGGCCGTTCGACCTGATGTACCTCCCCGCGACCGAGTACAGCGAGGCTCTGGCTGGTAACGCGGTGCTCTTCTCGATGCCGGGAGGAACCGAGTGGCCAATGACTCCGATCGCCTACTACCCGGCCACGGCAGCGGGGTGGCACGAGATCGAGGGACTGATTGTGCCCGTTGCACCGTTGTTGCCGGGGCCCGCAAACGTCCGCCTTCTGCATGTCGGGACAGGTTTGTCCAGCCAACCGATCCAGATTGAGATCCTGCCACTGAACGACCCGGCGGCGGTTGAGCCCGATTCGGTGCTGATGGGTGCGCGAGATCTGCTGGGGGAATTGCTAGAGCGCACTATTGCGTATGTCCAAGAAGACAGTCTCCTCCCGGAGTATGCGAGGGAATTCATCGCTGATAGGTACGCCATCGGGAGCTTGATCCAGGAGTACTACGACACAATCCTCTCCATTCCCGAATTGGAGGGGTTGCGGCGTCAACTCGCAGCAGTCATCGAGAACCAGGAAGCCCTTGCGGTGATAGAAACAGCAATTGCCATACTAAGCGGGGGGCCTCCTCCAGGCGATGAATGGGATATGTATGAATTCCAGGTGGCACGCGGGGCAATCCTGTTGGGCTTGTCCGCGATAGAAGTGCTGGGCAATCCGATCCAATGGACGACGCGTTCAGGGCGGCCGGACTCTGTCAACGTGCCCTGCGAAGTGGGGGTGTTGATTGCAGACAGCGGCTTGGTCGAGCCGTTGCCGGTTCTCGCCCGCGCGGCTGATTACCTCGACCGCGCAGTCGTGTTGGCTTGTGGCTTCAGGCCCGCAGAAGCGCCGGTGTGTGCCAGGGGTGGCAGAGGAGTGGGGGGGCGCGATGGTTCGTATGACCCTCGACCATACCCTGGTCACTGTATGAACATATGGAAGCACAATACAAATGCTGCGGGTGCGGCGAGCAACAACCAGCCCTGCCCGCCGAACGATCCGTGCTGTGGGGATGAAGTGCCGCCGCGCGGGCCCGGAATTGGCGGAAGGTCAGATTGGCGGGAAGGCGACGTGCCGCGGGTACACACTTCGGTGCTGACCGACGCGATCATCACTCCAACTTCAGGTGGGATTGCGGGGATCGCCGCCATAGTGGACGGGGCGGGCGCGTTTGCACTCCCCGGGCTTTCTCCCGGGCATGAGGTGCATTTCTCGCTCTACGATCCGCACCGGGGTTTCTTCCGAGTAGACGCGGGGTATGCCGTCACGCCGAATGTTGCCGAGCAGGGAGCCTGGTTTCATGTCTTCCTGGTCGTCGAGGAGGAAGCGAGCACGGCACGGATCTACTTGGAATTGGGGGAGTATCAAACCCGTGAGATCAACGAATTGACCCCACGGTACGAATTCGGCGTGGTGGTAAGTGAGGCGCATGTTGGGTCTGTCGTGGATTTCGGCTTCCGATCTGCCGAGTCGCTCACATTTTGGTTCCAAGACCCGTCCGGGCAGTACATCGTCCATGAAAGCGCAACGCGCTGCGAGAATATCGTCCAGTTTGAGCTTGGGGCTACGGGGATCTACCTGTTAACCGTGACGTATGGGGAGACTGGGGGCGACGGTCCATTCACCGTGGGAGTAAACGTGCCGCCGTACCCCGCGACGCCATATCTGTGTGGGACAGTCACTGCGGACAGTCTCTACCTGGAGTATGCCCCCTACTACGTCGCCAACCCTGCGACCATCAGCAGCGGGCACACCGTGGGTGTCGCCCCTGGCGTTCGAATCAACTTCGAGACTGGCGGGGTGCTGACCTGCACCGGCACGCTGCACGGGGATGCGAGCGCCGAAGCGCCGATTGTGCTATCGCCATCAGGAGCGCTACGCAGGGAGCCTGACACCGCAGAGTTGACTGGTAGAGGCGGCAAGGTGCAGGCAGGAGGTGCGAGATGACAGCCTCCAAGATTCACAGGAGCCTTCGACTCGTGCCAGCCCTCGTGGCGTGCATCGGCCTGTGGGGCCCGGCCTGCTTGGCCGAGGACCTTGTAGTCTCCAGTGGTCAGGTAGTCACGCTGAGTGCGGACACGACCTTCACGAATGTGATCGTGCAGGGCGGTGGCACGCTGGTGGTTAACGCCCACCTTACCGTGACAAACTGCATGACCGTCCAGGCGAACGGTGTCGTCACGCACGCGCTCCGCTTGCTGAACGGCCTGCAGCTGGATGTGGGAGACACCCTGAGCGTGATGGCGAACGGGCTGATCGACCTGAATGCGAAGGGTCTACGCGGTGGGAAGAACGGATCGGCGTTCGATCTGCATGGGGAGACGTTCAATGCATCGGACGTGATCGTGTCGGCGGGTAACGGTGGGACCCCGCGGGCGGCGGGGGCGAGCTACGGCGGTTTCGCCGGTGGGTCTGACCATGCGTCCGCGAACGCACCGTATGGTTTATTGGAGGAGGCGCGGCACCTCGGATCAGGGGGAGGTGGGACGGGCTACGCCTCTCAACCCGGTGGCCATGGAGGGGGCCGGGCGACGATCACGGCAGGGGTATGCGTGCTGAACGGGACCCTGCGAGCGAACGGTGGCAACGGAGTCCTCTACACCGGCGATTGTTCAGGTGGTGGATCAGGCGGTGGAATCTGGATGGAGGTGGGCACGCTGGCGGGGTCGGGGGCAATCCAGGCTACGGGTGGGAATGGGAACGCCTATGGTTCCGGCAGTGGAGGTGGCGGTGGTGGTCGGGTAGCGATCTTCTACGATGTGATGACACTTCCAGTGGCGAACATCCTTGCACGAGGTGGATCGGTGGGCAACCCGGGGGCGGCCGGAACGATCTACCTGAAAGATAACGCGGCGTCATACGGGGCATTGTTTGTGAACAACGGCAGTCTCTCGTCGTCGGCGAACACGCCGATGCGCACAGGGCTGGAGACATTCCAGAGTCTGACGGTATCGGGTCAAGGGCGGTTGGTGTTGGTGAGCACGGACATAGCGGCGTTCACCGTGCTGGACCCGGTTCTGCTAACGGGGGCGGTGTACGTGAGTCTGGGATCTGGGGTGAGCTGGTCGATCGCGAACGCAGTGGGATTTGATTTGAGTATAGCGGGTGGCGCCCGGATGGATCTGGTGGCGGGGTCTATCCTGAACGCGGATCGGATACGGGTGAATGGTACTGGGAGCACGCTGAACACGAACATCCCCCTGACGTTTCCGGTAGGGGACGAGTGGGAGCTGTCGGGCGGGGGCAGCTTGAACATCCGCAGCGCGACGGTCTTTGAGGTGGGGTACTTTGAGTCCACGAACTTCCAGGCAGGGACAGTAACAGTGTTTGAGGGTTGCGGTCTGGATATTGGTTCGGGTCGCGCGACGGTGGGTTCAGGGGTGACCCTGGTCAAGAACGGGAAGTTCGGTAGCCTGGCAGAGCCGGATGAGTTGACGGACATCTGTGTGCGTTCGGGCGGCGTGGTGACCCATTCCCTGCGGTTGGTGGCAGGCTTGGTGTTGAACGTGGCCGACACGCTGGACATTCAGTCGGGTGGTGTGATCGACCTAAGCGCCAAGGGTCTACGCGGTGGGAAGAACGGATCGGCGTTCGATCTGCATGGGGAGACGTTCAATGCATCGGACGTGATCGTGTCGGCGGGTAACGGTGGGACCCCGCGGGCGGCGGGGGCGAGCTACGGCG
>Ga0209164_1005326_pt1 | contig 11008 bp, 8 predicted proteins | sample MTBNYHSulfiMetaG_FD_187458 | JGI IMG/M metagenome (GOLD analysis project Ga0209164, IMG submission 187458) | Enrichment culture microbial communities from rom New York Harbor, USA that are MTBE-degrading - MTBE-NYH (New York Harbor Sulfidogenic)... | ecosystem: Environmental > Aquatic > Marine >... | reverse complement strand
GCCCGTGGGGCAGGCCGACGCGCACGCGCCGCAGCCCAGACAGCTCACCGGGTCGAGTGCGGGCCCGTCCGCCGAGACGGTGATCGCCCCGGCCGGACAGACCTCTACGCACCGCACGCAGCCGGAGGACTTGTGGTGGTAATGCGTGCAGCGCCCGCACGACACGGCCACCGGCAGCGTTCTCAGCGCCTCGGCAACATCGGTTATCTGGAGCAGTCTAGGCACGAACGTCCTTTCCGTGCGGCGTCATTCTTCGCTCACCACGCCGGGGGCAGGCTTCTTCTTGGGCAGGAACGGGAAGCTGATCGCGTGCACCGGACACGCGTCCGAGCACTCGCGGCACTTCGTGCACTCCCCGATCGGCTCCGACGTGTCCGCGTGGTGCAGGTCGATCTCTTCGTAGCAGGCCTGCTTGCACGCGGTGCAGTCGATGCCCTGGGAGGTCCTCAGGCACGCGCTCTCGTCAACCTTGGGGCGGTTGAGAATGTTGAGGCTGCTCATGAGCGACATGAGCGCGCCGAGCGGGCAGATCTTCCGGCACCATTTCCGGAAGACCACGAGTTCCAGGATGATGATCGCCGGGAAGATGAGCAGCGCCCACGAGGGCTCGTTCAGATCGAACAGACGCCAGAAGGCCGCAATCGTCGCGAACGTGAGGCCCACGGGGCAGATGAGGCAGAAGACCGGGAAGCCAAAGATCGCGGTGGAGACGAGCGCCCCGCCGAGTATCCAGTGCCGGGAGTCCACCTTCACGTTTGAGACCCGCCCGGCCGGATAGGGATTCGAGTGCCGGATGTCCTCGTCCGTGCCGGGTGTCTCTGCCGTCTCGGCAACCGCGTCCGCGGCCGGACCGCCGCCCGATGACGATGCCGCCGCGCTTCCGGCACCCGCCGAATCGCCGCTCCCGGGCGCCTTCTTGCGCCCCGGGAACCACTTCCGCATTGCCGAGACCGGACAGATCCACGCGCAGAAGATCCTGCCGAGAAGCGCCGTCGCGAGCAGCAGCAGCACGAGCGAGATCACCACATGCGGCAGAAACGTCTTGCTTGCCACAAGCGCCTCGAGCGAGCCCAGCGGGCAGATCGCGCTGATCGTCTTGTAGCCAAACATCGAGAGCGAACCGGTCCCGGCCTTGAATACTCCGCCAGCAACAACGAGGAGGAGCACCGCCCCGAGCGCGAGCGCGCGAAGTGTGGAGGCTTTCATCCTCTTCACAGCGCCTCAACCTCCTCAGTCGGCAGCACTTCGATCCCGCGCGTGCGTCCGCCAAGGTAGGAGCGCAGCGACAGCAGCGGGCATATGTATTCGCAGATGCCGCAGCCGTTGCACTTGGTCTCGTCAACGACGGGCCGATCCTGCTCGTCTCGTGACAGCGCCTCGTACGGGCACACGTCCTTGCAGTACTCGCAGATCGCATGCGTCCAGGCGATGCACCGGTCCTTGTGCACGACCGCGATGCCGATCACCACGTCCTCGGGAACAAGCACTTCCTTGTCGTTGAACGTGCTCGCCTCAGTCACGTAGGGCGTCAAGGCCCCGGCCGAGCAGACCTCGGTGCACTTGTGGCAGAAGACGCACTCCCCGTCGTGGAACTTCATGACCGGCGTTCGGGCGGCAAGGAACCCGTCCTCCGGATGCGCGAGACCGATGACACCGGTGGGACATACGCTCCGGCACCGGTCGCACTTTAAGCATTTCGAGATGAAGGACCCTTCGTCCTGGCCGCCAGGGGGGCGCAGCAGATTGCCGGACGGGAGGGCCGCCCCCACACCTCCGAGACCGAGCATCGCAACGAGCCCTCCGGCGGCCCCCAGGAAGCTCCTTCGGGTGAAGATTGGACGATTGGATTCGGCGTTCAAAGCGCCGTCGCCTCGCTTTCTGGCCAACGGCCCCCGGGAACCATCCCCCGGAGGCCGTCGGCCAACGTGCTCCTACAGAGGACCGAAGAACTCCGCAACACCACTGCCGATCGAGTACATCAGCGCACGGAAGACAACGCCTCCCACGACCACGCACACGAGTCCGAGCCCGGTGGCGGTGAGCGGTGAAATCCCGCCTTCCTTCTTGCCGCGAAGCATCCAGGCCAACGCCGCAGGCCCAACGATGCCAACGATCACCAGGCCGATCCAGAAGAGCGCCGCCAGGTCGCCGGACACAAGCCGGGACACCGAGGCTGTCTCGTCGGCATACTGCGCCGAGCCGAGGTAGATCAGGTACGCCACGAGCAGAAGCGCCTGCACCACGAGTGCGACCAGCGTTGTGAGCCCGAAGCTCTTGGCAACCGCCGCGTCTTCGCTGCGCGCGGCCAGAAGACCAACGGTGAAGCAGCCCATGACCGCCGCGGACGCCGCGTACAGCAATGGGACCAGGAATGTGTCCCATGCAGGGCGGGACGCCATGACGTAGCTCGCGCCAACCGCAAAGGCCAGGATGATCGCCGGGATGGCCGTGATCGTGATCTCGATCTTGCGGCCGCCGTCAGCGGACTTCCTCGACAGCATCACGATGTAGGCGATGAGGCCGATACCCGTGAGGCCGATGAGCAGCATCTCGAGAAAGATGCCCGACCCCGCCTGACCGAGGGCGCCGAAGATCCTCTCCGGGTGACCAAGGTGCAGGATGCTCGAGACGCCACCGGCGGCCAGAGCCACAAGCGCGACGATCGCGCCCGGCATGCGAGTGCTCGCTGCCTTACCCCACCACTCGGTGGCAGCAACGATCACTGTCGTTCCAACGCCCAGACAGACGAACAGGGTGAAGAACACAAGAGCCCACTGGATGCTCATGCTTAGACCTCCTTCCATGTGGCTGTCTTGGCGTGCAGGATGTAGCGGGTCGACGGGCTGTTGCCCACATCCGGCAACGAGTGAACGTTGTCAGCACCCGCAGCCGCGATCGCCTTTGCGACATCGCTCCCGGCGTCATCGAGATCGCCGTAGAGCCGCGCGCCCGTGCAGCATGCCGCGACGCATGCGGGCTTCGCTCCGGCGCTAATGAGCTGCGTGCAGAGCGTGCACTTCTCGACGACCTTCTCTGTCTCGTTGTACGAACGCACACCGTAGGGGCACGCCATCATGCAGTACTTGCAGCCGATGCACTTCTCCTTGTTGATGAGGACAATGTTGGTCGTCTCATCGCGATAGGAAGCACCGGTGGGACAGACGTTCACGCAGGGCGCGTCCGCGCACTGCTGGCACTGAACCGGAAGCCAGTACATCTCGATGTCCGGGAATGTACCGGTGGGTCCAACGGTCATGACCCGATTCCAGAACGTGCCCAGGCCAACCGCGTTCTCGAACTTGCAGGCGACCTCACAGGAGTGGCAGCCGCTGCATCGATCGAGGTCGATGACAAGGCAATTTTTCATCAGAACACCGCCTTCGTCTGTGGCTCGCTTTGCAGCGTCGGCAGGAAGGGCTCGAACTCCTTGGGCTCGGTCCAGATACGATCAGGCTTGGTCCCCTTCTCGATCTTCACCGTGAACCCGCGGTTCGTGTACGAGCCGAATACATCGTTGAACGGCGCGGAGTTCTTGGTGAGAACGTTGACGTTGCCCTCTTGCCAGCCGCCGGTGATCGTTGCCTGCGACGCGTCGTAGCACTCTGGATGCCAGAAGCGCTCCATCCAGATGACGCCGGGATGAACGGCCAGCGTGACGAGCGCCTTGCTCGTGATCTCGCCGCGCCGCGAGGTGATCTTGACCCAGTCGCCGTCTTCGATCCCGTATTGAGCCGCAGTCTCCGGGTTGATGTTGACCGGGGAGACCGGGCAGATCTCGCGCGAGAACGCCGCATGGCGCATGGTGCCGTGATGGAAGTACGGCAGACGGCCCGAGGTGAGCACGAGCGGATACTCGGTATCCGTGAGCGGGCTTTCCACCGGCTCGATGTGCTGACAGATCGGCGAGTAGTCACCGTCTTCAGCCGGATCGATCGTCCATGGATACATGTAGGGATAGCCGGTGCGGCCCATCTTGATGAAGATGGAGCAGTAGACCTCGCACTTGCGGGACTCGGTGGCAAAGCCGGCCGGCAGACCGTCGTTCACGATGTCCAGGTGCTGATCGTACTGCCAGAACTCCTCGTCCGGCACAACGAGCGGCACGTACGTGTCCTGGTTCGCCATGAGGTCGTCCCAGTCCTTCGCGCCAAAGCTCGCGGCAACGGCGGCATTCACCGCGTCCTGCGACTGCTCGCCGCCGAGGAAGAACGGCGGTATCTGCCTGCCCCAGATCTCCCCGCACTTGTCGAGGACCTTCTGGGCAGGCAGTCCATTGGACACCGTCTCGCCGAGGTGGATGACCTGGGCGTTCATGAAGGTGTAGTTCATCTGCCCGAACGGCGTGCCCGACCACTCGAGCCACTCCTGGATCGGGAAGACCAGGTCGGCAGCCTCGATGTGGAACGACGTCAGCATCGGGTACTGTCCGATGATGAAGTCCACCTCCGGGAACACCTCGTACCAGGACTTCGCGTTGCCGAGCACGGCGAGCTTGTTGCCCGACATGTCGAACCACACGCGCGGCTTGTACGGCTTGCCGGTTGCGATGGCATCGCGGACCGTGGGGATGTGCGAGTGAGTCCACTCGAACAGACCCTTGTGGTTCACCATGCCGAGGCGGTCCTTCATGAGCTGCAGGTGGTACTCGCGCAGCTCCGGCGGATAGCCGGCGATCCGTGCAGCGTTCTCTTCCTCGCTCATGCCAACGCCGGCGCCGATGCCCCACATCATGCTGAACATGCCGCCAAAGCAGTTGTGGAAGGAGACCGGGCGGGTCGTGGGACGGCTGCCCATACCGCGCTGCGTCATCGTGGCGCCGGGCTTGTTGATGTAGCCCATGACCATGTCGAGGCCCATGCAGCCGAGCGGAACTTGCGATGCAAGCTGTGTCATGTCGCTTGCAACACCGTTCGCGATACCGGCAACGCTGGCGTCGGTGTAGAGCTTGATGGCCTCCTCGATCTTGGCGGCGTCGACCCAGCAGGTCTCGGCAGCGGCCTCAAGCGTCCAGGGATCGGCCGCCTCCTTGTAGATCTGGCCGGCGGTCTTGGAGTCCTTGCCGTTGACCGCAACGGTTGTGAAGATCTCGGGATCGACCGGCGAGCTCGCGGGAAGGCTGAACGGGAACGGCTGGATCGACTGCGTCTTGTTGTCGTAGCAGACGTACACCGGCGTGTTGGCGGGCGTCGGCGAGACATAGGTTGGCCAGACGTCCTTTGCTTCCCACGGGAGCTTGGTGTCCGGGTTGATCAGGAACGGCAGGTTCGTCCAGAACTTCGTGAACTCCTCGTCGTAGAGCTTGTTCTCGAAGATGTAACGGAACCACGACAGCAGGAGCGCGCCGTCGCTTGCCGGACGGACGGGCAGCCAGACATCGGCCTTGGCGGCATCCGGCGAAAAGTGCGGGTCAACGACAACCGTCTTGCAGCCGCGCGCGCGAAGCTCGGCCATGCCGCGGCCGGACTCGGCGGTCTGGCTGACGCTCGGCTGCGCGGCCCAGAGCACCAGCATCTCGGTGGCCTTCTTGTACTCGTTGAAGGGCTCGATGTTGCCGTTGTCGGCGATGGACTGGTCGCTACCGCCGTACATGAGCGCGGCGGTTGTGAACCGCGGCAGATAGCACTGCGCACAGCCGGGCTCGAAGACCGTCGGCGAACCGAGGGCCGTTGGGAGCGACAGGGCCTGGATGAACGAGTAGGCGCCGCCTCCGCCAACCGATGAGAAGAACGAGTACGGGCCGTACTTGTCGATGATGGTGGTGATCTGCGTGGCGGCCAGCGTGATGGCCTCGTCCCACGAGATGACCTCCCAATCGTTGGTGCCGCGCGCAACATGCTTCAGCGGATGCAGTATGTGCCGCGGACTGTACACCGTGTGCAGTTGATTGAGGCCCTTCAGGCAGAGCGAACCCTTGCTGATGGGGCCGTCCGGGTCGCCCTCGAGTTTGACGACAACACCGTCCTCAACGTAGGCAAGAACCGGGCACATCTGAATGCACCCGTGGCATGCCGTCTTGTACATCTTCCTCTCGCTTGCCGACTGGGCGAATGCCGCATCGGTCTCGACGAGAGCGCCCGACACAGGCACACCAAAGGCGGCTGCCGCACCAGCGACTGTCGCGGCTTTCAAGAAGCTGCGGCGTGTCATTGTGACTTTTGGCACAGGTACTCCCCTCCTTGACGTCACGTGCGTTGCGCTTACCGTTCCTTCCTCATCACCGCCAGAATCTCCCTTCCCTCGTCGCTGATCACCCATCCGTTCTTCCAGACGATCCCACCACCTCTCTCCAGCTGATCGACGAAGAAGCTTGGTTTGATTGCCTGTTCGCCCGCTGAGCGGCCAAACGCCAGGACGCTGCAGTCCTTGAGCAAGGCCTCGACATCGGCGATCTTCCGAGGCTCCTCGCAGAACTCAAGGACCTCGGCGTAGGTGTCCCGGTAGGCCGGATCGAGCCCGAAGATCTCGAAGATCCGCCGCTTCGGGTCGAGCGCGTCGGCAACGGCTGTTCCGGCGTCGGTGGTGATCAGCGCGTAGGAAGCGACGAGGTCATCGATCTCGTCCTCGGTGAGGCCGTCCTTGCGCTCCGGCGTCACTATGGCGCCGTCCTCGTCGAGCTCCCGGAGATCGAGACCGCCGGCGTCCACGAGGAAGCTGATCAGCCGGTACTGGTTCTGGGCCGCGTGGGCAAACTCGGGGTAGGTGGCGATCTCGGCTTCGACATCGGGCAGATCTCGCTGCTCGCGGCAGAAGAGGAGTGTCCTGTAGAGGATCTCGCGATGCAGCGGCTGCTTGAGTACGGCTGCCGAGATTCTGTCGAAGCGCTCTTCAAACGTGAGTGCGGCCGGTTCTGGCTTGGGCTCGTCCTCGCCGCTCGCCGGTGTGCCCAGCGTCTCCTCGTCGGTCTCCGCCTCGAGAGAATCCCATTCCACGCAGTCTGGTGCCTTGGTCATCGCGCGCTCCCTCCACCGATTCCGCGTGACGGAAGACACAGCGGTGTCCGCTCTGTAACCGCCCCACGCTCGCCTCTGCTCCGAACCTCACAGTAGGGGCGCACGGCGAGAGCCGCATCGACCCGTCCGGATACAACTGCTCGAATGGGCGCTCGATGCATGGAGACTCAGGGTTAATACGGGGCATTAACCCTGAGGGTCTATGCGATCAGGGCGGGCTGCCCTCCGGGTGAAGTGCCCGGGACTGCGCATGCGGCGGTGCTTCGCGGCAATCCGGGGCTTCTCGCAGACACGAGTACCTCCGGTTTTTGACACCAAAGCGTATACTTTCTAGTGTTCACTCTTGTACGTGGGAGCTTCGAATCCGTGCTGCGAGCGTTGAGAGGCCACTCCAGAGGAGAACCCCACATGGCCGATCGTGCGGCGACGTCGCGCGTAGAAGCGTTCATCGGCTCGACGGCGGCGAAGTTCGCCGTCCCTGTGCGCTATCTCGGTTTCGGCTTCTACTGGGTGTGGCTTTCGCGGCTGTGGTTTGGCGGGCCGCTGTCACCTCTCGGAATGCCGACGATCGAACAGACCACGACCGCCCGCGTGACGGTGCAGGCCGCGACCGCCGTGTGGTTTCTCGCCGCCGCCTTGCTCGCCCCCCGCCTGGCGAAGATGCGCGGCCAGCAACTCATGCTCATCGGTGGAGCGCTCGCCGGACCAATTGCGTGCATCGTGGCTATGCTCGGGCGCACTGCAACGGGTGAGACGCTCTGGTATCTGTCGGCCGCATGGGTGGCCATCGGACTTTCGTGCGCGTGCATCACGCTGCTGTGGGGTCTCTTCTACAGCGCGATCGGCATGGCTCGGGCAAGCCTCTACATGCCGGGATCGCTTCTTCTGAGCGCGATTCTTGGGATTCTCCTCGCCAACATGCAGCCCGTGGCCGCGTCCGTCATCACCGTGCTCTTGCCGCTCCTGTCGCTGGGCGCGTTCCTACTGGTTGCCGCCGAGATCCCCCAACCTGCCCCAAAGCCCGCAGCCGAGGTGCCGGTCCCGCCGCGCCATGCGCTCTGGCGCATCGTCACGGCAATCGCCGTGTACGGAGCGGCAATCGGCTTCTTCCTCAACTCCCGAACGCTGTGGCCGCAAGACGCCCTGTCGCTCGTAGTGGATCCCGTCGTGATCGCTGCCGTTCCGCTCGCCGTGCTCTTCGTCCTCCGCAAGCGCCACTACACAACGCTCTATCCGGTCATCCTCCCGCTCACCGCAACCGGCTTCCTGCTCCTCCCGTTCCTCGGCAACCAGATGGCCTGGCTCGGCAGCTCGATCATCCTTGCGGGCTCCAACTGCTTCGACATCTTCACGTGGCTCGGGCTGTCGGACATTGCGCATCGGCGGGGCATCGCGCCGCTCAGGGTCTTTGGTCTCGGCCGGGCGGCCAACACGGGCGGCATCACCACTGGCTGGATCGTCAGCTATCTCGCCCTCAGCCAGACCGGGATGGCTGAGTCGCCTCTGCTCGCGATCTCCATCCTGATGGTCTTTGTGCTCATACTGACCGCCACGTTTGTCTTTGGTGAGAAGGACCTGCCCGCCGAGGGCGAACCCGTGCCGGGCGCCGGGGACGGGCTGCTCCCCATTGCGGCCTCCTCGGCGGCCGCTTCCGCGGTGACCGAGGCGGCTTCGAGCGGCGCCGCGCAGAACGGCGGGCACGACGGCCACGACGGCCACTGGCGTCAGCGCTGCGGGCGCCTGGCGAGCGACTGCGGCCTCTCCCCCCGCGAGGAGGAGGTCATGGTGCTGCTCGCAAAGGGTCACGGCGTCGAGCACATACAGGAGACGCTGGCCGTCACGCGTTCCACCGCCAAGGCGCACTGCAACCACGTCTACCGCAAGATCGGCGTGCACTGCCGCGAGGACCTGATTGAACTAGTGGAGAGTCTCGACGCAGAGGCATAGACTCGTGGTTGCACGGTTGGGCGCAAAGCGGAATCGCACGAATCCATCCGAGGAGCGGCGCATGGCCACGAGGGCACCGTCAGTCACCCGCATGTTCTCGGACACACTCCCCGCACGGCTCCGCGTGCCCCTTCGCTACCTCGGCTTTGGCTTCTACTGGATCTGGCTCGTGAGGCTCTGGTCCGACGGACCGGCCTCGCCGCTCGTCCTCGGCACCCCCGAGGCAACCACCGCCGTGCGGGTCATCGTGCAGCTTGCCACCACCGTGCCGCTGCTTGCCGCGTTCGTCTTTGCCCGGCAGCTGAACAAGCCCGCCGGCGAGCGGGCGATGCTCATCTGCGCCGCTGTGCTCGGCCCCGCGGGAACCGCGATCGCCATGCTCGGCCGAGGGAAGGCGCTCATCTTTGAGCCCTACCTCGTTGCCGCATGGATCGCGATCGGCCTGTCCTGCGCGTGCATCACGCTCCTGTGGGGGCGGTTCTACAGTTCAATCGATCTCGAGCGCGCCAGCCTGTACATGCCCGCATCGCTCGTGCTCGCCGGCATCGGCAACTACATCATCCTCGCCCTGCAGACCGTCCCGGCAGCAATCGTCACGGTGGCGCTGCCTCTGTGCGCCGCGGCGGCTTACCTCCTCACCGCCTCCGAAATCCCCTCAACCCGCAACGAGCGGGGTCCGAGTGGGCGCACCCACCTCAAGCTGCTGTGGCGCATCGTCCTGGCCATGCTCGTCTACGGCGTCGTCATCGGGTTCTTCCTGAATGCCCGGCCGGAGTTCGAGCGGGCGATCTCCACGCCCGTCATACAGCTCGTGTGGCTCGCCGTCCCCATCGCCATCCTGTTCGCGGTGCGCAAGAAGCGCATGATCATGATGTACAAGCTCGTCCTGCCGCTCACGGCCGCAGGATTCCTCTTGATTCCGCTGCTGGGCGCCCGGGGCGGCTGGCTTGGCGGCCCGGTCATCACGGCCGGTTCGCACTGCTTCGACATCCTCACGTGGGTCGCCTTGAGCGACATCGCCTACACGCGCGATCTCTCGCCGATGCGGGTCTTTGGCCTCGGCCGGGCGGGAAACACCGGCGGTATCGCCTTGGGCTGGACCGTCAGCTTCCTCGTGCTTGGCGGCTCGAGCCTCGACTCACCGGCGATCCTCGCTCTCTCCCTCGGAATCGTCTTCGTGCTGATTCTCACGGCGACGCTCATCTTCACCGAGCGCAACATCTTCGCGGCCGGAGAGCCCCCTGCCGAGCCGGCGGGCGCCCGGCTGCAGGCGTCCGACCAGGAGCAGAGCGGCCTCGGCCACTGGCGCCAGCGCTGTCTCGCGCTTGCCCGCTCGCGCGGCCTCTCGCCCCGGGAAGAGGAAGTCATGCTGCTGCTCGCAAAGGGCCACAGCATTCAGCACGTGCAGAACGCCCTAGTGATCACGTACAGCACGGCCAAGGCGCACACGAACCACATCTACAAGAAGCTCGGGATCCACTCCCGGCAAGAGCTCATCGAACTCGTCGAGCGGCAGGACGCGGGCGTGTGGCTCGCGAGGGTAACGGGGGCTGCGGGGCAGACGGCGGCGGCGCAGGTGGCCGAGTGCGCGGACGTGCCCGCCGCGGTTGGTGCGCCTGAGGTGCCGGGGGCGTAGCGATTCTCTCGTTTGTCCTTGCTCGCAAGGACAAGTCCGGCCTGATTTGTCCTTGTGAGCAAGGACAAATGCGCGCCAACGCGTGGCTTCGGCGCAATCGGCGGGGGGCGGAACGCAAACTGCTGTGTGCAGAAGAACTGTTCACACAACTACTGCTCTTGCACACAGTCTTCTTGTCGGCTGAGGCCGTGGAATTCCTGAATCGGACAGATGACCTCGACGTGCTCCTTCGCCGAACTGCTCGTCGTTGGGGGGCGCCGTCGCGTGGGGAGACCGAGCTGCTCGCGCGTGCTCGCCGAGGCAACCGGAAGCCCGCTCCTGCGCGAACAGGCGCTCACTTCTTGGAGCGCGGAATTCGCCGCCCTCGAGCAGTGGATTGGCAACCCCTAACTGGACAAAATCATTAGGCCATTCTCCCTGAACTCCACAGGTGTCATGTAGTTCAGCGTCGAATGGATCCGGATGTTGTTGAACC
>Ga0209164_1005325_pt1 | contig 11008 bp, 10 predicted proteins | sample MTBNYHSulfiMetaG_FD_187458 | JGI IMG/M metagenome (GOLD analysis project Ga0209164, IMG submission 187458) | Enrichment culture microbial communities from rom New York Harbor, USA that are MTBE-degrading - MTBE-NYH (New York Harbor Sulfidogenic)... | ecosystem: Environmental > Aquatic > Marine >... | reverse complement strand
TGTCAAGGGTCCAATGTCCGACGCTGGTGCTCTATCCGGACCGGAGTTCCATTTTTGAGGTGGAGCAGGGGGTGGCCATGTATCGCAGTCTGCCCAGGGGAGAATTATCGGTACTCCCGAGGTGCGGACACAATACCTATCAATATCGGCCGGATGAATATGTTCGGATCGGCCTCGATTTTTTCCAAAGGCATGAGGATCGCAAGCGGGATGTGCCGGAGATTATGGGCATGTCGTGCCTGGCCGTGAAGACACCCCCGGGAAATTGAATATTGACAATTGACGATTTTCTATTGAAAAACAAGTCTCGTCCTTTGTCAGGCTTTGAAACGGACTCGTTATGTCCGTTTGTTGTGTGCCCGTAAGGTCATTGGGGTTGCTGCCAGACGCGTTATCGCGGGTGTGGCGTGATTGCTGCGAAATTGAAAACGAGCAGGGAGCAACCCGTAACGAGCAACGCGAACCCCTGGACTCTTGAACCTTGAACCTGAAATCCCATGTGAGCGTTGCGTATGGCCGGCAAGAAGGCCGGTCGGATCAGGCAGAAACTCCATAGGGGACGAACATTCAACGTCCAGCATCCAGTATCCAGCATCCAGTATAAAGTTTCAAGTTTCACACGAGAAAGGGATATAACCATGGACACATCGGAACTCGCGAACAAAGCAGAATTTGTCTACAACAACCTGAGACTGAAGACATTGCCGGTTGGGGTGAAGTTTTTGAAAAACCCGGAGGACTTGCCGGAAAAGGCCCGAAGACCCGCCTTGTTCCTGAAAAAGAAGATTACGATCTGTCAGGCAATGACCATGGCGCGAATCTATGGCTGGCAGATGGGCATTACCAGGGACGATATCATCTGCATTCTGGCCTCGCTGGCCTTCGGGTTTACCAGCGCAGATGATCCCCGGAAGGAGATGGCGGAATCCTTCTTTGAATCCATGTACAAAAGCGATCTGGAAAAGACCGTAAAGGAAGTGGATCAGATGTGTTTTCTTGACAGGGACGAGTATCAGGCGCTCCTCATCGCTCCCCTCCAAAAAATCAGCATGATCCCGGACACGATTGTCCTTTATGGCAATCCCGGGCAGGTGTCGCGCATCTTGCAGGCAGCCACTTTTGACAGGGAAGAAAAAATCCGGGGCCTTTTCGGAGGCAAAGTGGAATGTCCGGAATATCTGATCCGTCCCCTGAAAACAGGGGAACCGAGGATCATTATTCCTGGACCGGGCGACCGGATATTTTCCATGACCGGCGATGACGAGATGATATTTGCCATGCCCTGTTCTTTCTTGGACAGGTTTATTTTGGGCCTTCGAGAATCGGGGAAAAAGGCCGGGGCCCGCTATCCCATCACCTTTTACCAGAATTTTCAGCCGGAGTTCCCCGCCCATTACCAGGCCCTGGGCGCCAAGTACAACATATAGTCCGGTCTCGGGGCTATTGGGCATCCCCGGGAGAGGACGACCCCAAGCAGCTGTGAATGGCCCATCCATCGCAATGGGAAGGCGTGTAGTGATTGACAATTGCCTCATTATGTGTCACATCTTTCCGGGCCGGCAGCAGGGCAGGGGGACATCGTTTTTCACAACCGCTTTTCGCGGAACGAACCGGAATCCACGTATCCGGCATTGCAGTGGGTTCTGACTGTCATCGGGAGAGATACGATCGTGAGAAAGGGCATATTTCAACTGATCCTCCTCTTATCTTTGGCCTGCATCTGTGTGACCGGGTTTTTTTTCGGGAAGCATCTCCTTCAACTTCCATTCAGGGCCTCGAATGACGCACTCCACAAAGATGGGGCGCCCTTTACCCTTGATTTTTTGATCCCCGGCGGCGCCTACGTGGACGAGAAGACCACCATCGGCGATGTGATCCGGATAAGGCTGAAGAAGAGCGGGAGCCCCTTCGACAGTTTCCTCCGCGCAGTTTCCGATCAGATCCCTTCCCGTTACAGGTATATCGGAGATGTGCTCCTATTTTTTTTCTGGACCCTCTGCTTCCTGAGTTTCCTGAGGGTCTTTACGTTTATGGGGTATGGGAGGGCCTTGAGGACCAGCCTGTTCTTCGGGGGCATTGTCTATTATTTTATGCCGGATCTGTCTCCCGGACGGGGTGACGACATCGTATTCCTCCTCTTTCCGGTCCTGATTATCCTGATACGGTTCTATCTCGTTCAGAGGAACAGGGCGAAAGAGAAGATTTTCAGGAAGCAATAGGGGAGGGGTCGAGTCGTTCAATCGTTGAAGAGGCCGGTTGGGGGGATTGAAACTGAGAAATCCGGGTCAAACCGTAAGGGACCCTGGGCTCCGCATCTCGCTTTACATCCCAAACTTCAGTCATTTCAGTCGCCTTAGCTTGCTCTACTCACTTGCTTTGGGGGGATGGATGGATTATCAGAAGCTGTTCGAACCCAAGACCATGGCGGTCATCGGCGTCTCCATGAGTAATGACAGCCACCCGGCCAATGTGGTCTTTAACAAAAACCGCCTCCGATATCCGGTTGAGGCCTTTGCAGTGAATCCCAAAGGAGGCTCGTTTCACCGGAGGGAGGTTTTTCCCCGTGTGTCGGATATCCCGGAAAAGGTCGATCTGGCGGTTATCGCCGTACGGGCCGATCTGGCCCCCGGGGTCCTTTCCGAGTGCATCGAGGCCGGGGTGGGGGGGGCCGTGGTTATCTCCGGGGGATTTGCCGAAAGCGGTCGAAAGGACCTGCAAGACCGCATGGTGGATATCGCCAGGGAGGCGGATTTCCCCTTTGTGGGACCCAACTGCCTGGGCATCTATTCTCCTGATCATGTGGACACCTTTTTTATTCCCAGCGAACGGATGGTCTATCCGGCCGCCGGCAATATCGCCCTGGTCAGTCAGAGCGGGGGCGTCCTGGTGGACCAGATGATCAATCTGTCTGACGAGGGGGTGGGGTTGTCTGTGGCCGTCAGCGTCGGAAATAAGGCGCTTATCGACGAGGTGGCGCTCCTTGGGTATCTGTCGGCCCATCCCGGAACAGGGGTTATTGCCTTCTATCTGGAGGGCTTCGAAAAAGGCGGGGGGAGAGAGTTTGTAATGGCCGCCAGCCGGTGCGGCAAACCGGTCATTGCCCTCAAGTCGGGGAGGACCCCGGAGGGAGGGCGGGCCGTGTCCAGTCATACGGCCTCCCTGGCCGGCGATTACGAGGTCTTCTCAGAGGTGCTCTCCCAGTACGGGGTGGTGGAGGCGCGGAGTCAGTTCGAGCTGGTTTCCTTCTGCGAATCCCTGAGCTGCTACGACACGACGATCCAGGGGAAGATGGGGATCATCACCGGCAGCGGCGGACATGGCGCCCTCGCAGTGGACCTGTGCGCCTCCCATGGCCTTTCCGTGCCCCCTATCTCGGAAGCGGTGCAGGCGGAGATCCGGAAGGGGTTGTCCAAGGCCGCGCAGCCCATCGCCGCCCTCGGAAACCCGATCGATCTGACAGGGAGTTCCGTGGACGAAGATTTTCTGACTGCGGCTGAGTGCCTCAGCAGGACCGATGAGGTGGACTGCATCCTGTTGCTGGTCCTCCCCTATTCGCCGGGGACCACGTCGGACCTGGGCGCCAGACTGAGCCGGGTCTATCTGAGAGAAGGAAAGCCGATGGTCGCCTATGTGCCCAACGTGGAAAAATACCGGATGCTCATCGACGGATTTGAACTCAACCGGATACCGGTTTCGCCGGCCATCGAGGGAGCCGTCCTTCAGGCCAAGGGATTGAGGAGACGCCAGCCGTGTTGAATCGAGAAATCCTGGATATCCTTGCCGGATCAAAGGAATGGGGCTGGGTGTTGGAGCCGGATGCCAAGCGGATCCTATCCCTGTCAGGGCTCGATGTCCCTCAATTCACATGCACCGACCGTCTGAACGAGGCGGTCGAATTCGCCGAGCGGATCGGATACCCGGTGGTGGCCAAGGTGGTTTCCCCACAGGTGGTCCACAAGACCGAGTCGGGGGGAGTAATGGCCGGTATTGAAAACAAGATCGCCCTGGCAGAGGCCTTCCACCGGTTCAGCGGCATCGAGGGGTTCAGGGGCGTGCTCGTAGAGGAATCCCTGTCGGGCGTGGAGATGATCGTCGGCTCCAAGGTCGATTACCAGTTCGGTCCCATCCTTCTCTTGGGCATCGGCGGGACAGGTGTGGAGATCTATAAGGACGCCACCCTCAGAATGGCGCCGATCCGGGAGAAGGATGTCACGTCCATGCTCCGAAGCCTCAGGGCCCACAGGCTGCTGGAGGGGTATCGGGGGGCGGAACCCATCAACCTGGAGAAGCTGACCCGAAACCTGATGGCCTTCTCCGCTCTGATCATGGAGCTGAGCGAATCCGTGACATCCATCGATCTGAACCCGGTTTTCTGCTCACCCGCGGGATGCGTGGCCGCGGATGCCAGGATCATGCTTGAATAAATGAGGGATTGCCCGATGGTGGAAACAGTGTCCCATGACGCCCTGCAACAACGGATCAAGGACCTTGAGGAATCCGTCAGAAATCTGGCCTTCAGGAACAAACAGCTGGCCTCACTGATCGATAACAGCCAGTTGGGCATCGTCGTTCTCGACAAAGAGATGCGGATTGTTGAATGCAACGAGTCGTTTGAACGGCTTTTTCAATATGGACTGGATGAGATGGAAGGCATGCCCTTGGATGACCTGATCGTGGGGCCGGAGCAATTTGAGGGGGCCGTCTCCTATAGTACGAGGACCCTGGCCGGCAAGCCTATCCAGGGATCGGGTCCGCGGAGACGGAAAGACGGGACCTTTATGGAAGTCAAATTTAACGGCGTGCCCGTGACCGTGGACGGGGAGGTCGTAGGCGCTTACGGCGTGTATGAGGATGTCACGCCGTTGAGGACGGCGAAGAGGGCCTTGAAGGAAACCGAAGAGGCATTCCGGGCACTCCTGAATGCCGCTACGGATTCGGCCTTTCTGTTGGACGACACCTACCGGATACTCACCCTCAACGAGATAGCTGCGACAAGGATCGGATACCGGCCGGATGAACTTGTGGGGAAATATCTTCCGGACCTCTTTTCCCCGGAGGTGGCCGAAATACGAACCGCCAACCTGGAGAAGGCGAGAAAGACCGGAAGACCGGTCAGGTTCTTTGAACAGCGGGATCGTATGTATTTTGACAGCAACTATTTCCCCATCACCGGCCCAACCGGGCAGGTGACCCGGATCGCCATCTTTGCACGGGACATTACCGGGCAACATGATGCCGAAAATGCCCTGAAGGAGAGCGAGGAGAAATACCGGACGATCCTTGAAAACATCGAAGAGGGCTATTATGAGACAGACCTGGCAGGCAACTTCACCTTCTTCAACGAGTCTCTGTGCAGGATCTTCGGCATCCCTGAAGCCACATTGAAAGGGATGAATTACCAGGAAAACACGGGCAGGGAGTTCGCCGAGAGGCTCTATGGCGCGTTCAACCGGGTGTATGCCACAGGGAGGCCGGACAAAGGGGCGGAGTACGAGATTTTACGGGATGACGGTACGCGTCTCTATGTGGAGGTCTCCGCATCCCTCTTAAGGGATGGCGATGGAAGGCCTGTTGGTTTTAGAGGGATTATCCGGGATATCATGGAACGAAAGCATGCCGAACAGGAAAGGAGGCGGCTGGAGGCCCAGTTCCATCAGGCCCAGAGAATGGAGGCCATAGGCACCCTGGCAGGAGGCATCGCCCATGATTTCAACAACCTTCTGATGGCCATGCAGGGAAATGCCTCTCTGATGCTCCTTGATAAAGATCCGGATCATCCCGACTATGACAGGTTGAGGAATATCGAGCAGTGCATACGGGATGCCGCCGATCTCACCCGGCAGCTCCTGGGCTTTGCAAGGGGGGGGAGATATGTGGTGAAACCCACAAACCTCAATGAGCTCATGAGCAAGAGTTCCACGATGCTTGGCCGGACACGGAAGGAGATTTCCATCCATTCGAAATACCAGGAGGATATCTGGACCGTGGCGGTGGACCAGGGACAGATTCAGCAGGTCCTGATGAACCTGTTTATCAATGCCTGGCAGGCCATGCCGGGAGGCGGGGACCTCTATCTCGAAACAAAAAATGTGGTCTTGGACCCGACCGATGTGGGACCGTTTGATGCAGCGCCGGGCCGGTATGTGAAGATGACGGTCACGGACAGCGGCACCGGGATGGACGAGAAGACCCTCCATCGGATATTTGAACCTTTTTTTACGACAAAGGGGGTGGGGAAGGGAACAGGTCTCGGGCTTGCCTCGGCCTACGGCATCGTCAAGGATCATGGGGGGATCATCAAGGCCTACAGCGAGGTCGGGGCCGGGTCCACATTCACCATCCATCTTCCGGTCGGCGGCGAAGAAATGGGTGTTCCCTCCATGGAAGAGCATGACCGGGATGAGGTGCTTAAGGGAACCGAGACGGTGCTGCTGGTGGATGACGAGGATACGATTATTGAAGTGGGGGCACAGCTCCTGAAGAGACTGGGCTACAGGGTCATGCTGGCGAGAAGCGGCAAAGCCGCCGTGGAAATGGTCGGCCAAAAGCAATCTCATTTCCCTGATCTGGTCATCCTCGACATGATCATGCCGGGCATGGGGGGCGGCGCCGCATTTGACCGGATCAAAGAGATCCGTCCCGACCTGAAGGTCCTCCTCTCCAGCGGATACAGCATTAACAGCGAGGCCCGCGAAATATTGAACCGGGGGTGTGACGGCTTCATGCAGAAACCATTTAACATCCATGAACTCTCCCGCAGGATTCGGGAGGTCCTGGACCGGGGGTAGCAGGGATTGAGGGATTCAGGGATTTAGAGATTGAGATTGAGGAATTGAGGGATTCAGGGATTGAGAGCCTTTGTCAATTGGAAACAAAAAGGGGCCGGGTCTGCTATATGAGGAGGCATGAGATGAAAAGCGAGGGCAATGCAAGGTTTATCATACTGGGGGTCGCCATCTTCCTGGGGTTGTCCGTTCTGGGGTACCTCCTGGGCTCCAGCATCGTGAAATTCAAGGCATTTGAAAGGGCGGTATCCGTAAAGGGCCTGTCCGAGAAGGAGCTGCCCGCAGATATCGCCCTGTGGCCGATTCAATTCACCCGGGCCGGAAACGATATCGCCCGGTTGTACGCCGACCTGGAAAAGGACACGGGCCAGATCGCCGGTTTTCTGAAAAACAACGGTTTTGTCGATTCCGAGATCACCGTATCGCCCCCCGCGATTATCGACAAGGTGGCGCAGCAGTATGGGGATACGTCCAAGATAGAGCTTCGATACAGCGCGACCCAGGACATTACCGTATACACGGAAAAGATCGACGCGGTCAGGGCCACCATGAAGAAACTGGTTGAACTGGGGAAGGCAGGCATCGTATTTACCGGCGGCAATTACGACAACAAGACGGAGTTCATCTTTACCCGGCTCAACGACGTGAAGCCGGAGATGATCGAGGAGGCCACCCGGCAGGCCCGTGAGGTGGCCGAGAAGTTCGCCAAGGACTCCAACAGCAGGCTGGGAAAGATCAAACAGGCCAGTCAGGGTCAGTTCTCCATCACGGACAGGGACAGAAACACCCCGTATATCAAAAAGATACGTGTCGTATCCACCGTGGAGTATTATTTGTCGGACTGACGCGCAGGCCATATCGATCGCAGTCGGCTCGGGGGATGGGTCAAGGTGAATCACGATTCCGAGGATGAGACCCTGAGGGAAGGCAATCGCCATGAAGGTTCTGAGAAAACAGTGCGCAAGGGGTGCCGAAGAGGCGGAAGGGCTGGCGGTGATCATCGACGTGTTCAGGGCCTTTTCATGCGCGCCCCTTTTTTTTCATTTCGGCGCGGACCGGGTCGTCATGGAGGCGGATCCGGCGCGGGCGATCTTGGTCAAGCGCGAACACCCGGAGTATGTCCTCGTGGGCGAGGTGAACGAGGTGCCGATCGAAGGGGCGGATCTGGGCAACTCGCCCACCCACATCATTCAAAAAGGTGTCTCCTATTTCAGGCACAGGACCGTTATCCACCGCACCACGGCCGGGGTAACGGGCGCGACCGCCGCCTTCGGACGCGCGGACGAGGTGGTCCTGGGGAGTTTTGTCACGGCAAAGGCGATTGCCGCCTATATACTGGAGAGGCGGCCCGGACGGGTAACCCTGGTCGCCATGGGCGAGCGGGCCGAGAGGCCCGCCCCTGAGGACGAGGCATGTGCGGATTATCTGGAACACCTCCTCACGGGGACGCCGTACGATCCGGTTCAGGCCTTCCGCGAGGTGGTCTTGCAGCACACGGCCCAGAAATTTCTCTCAGGGGCGAGGGACTATCTCCCCCGTGAAGACCCCGTCTTCTGTCTCCAGAGGGACCTTTTCGATCTTGTCCTGACCGTCGCTGCCGTGGACGGCCGGCTGGAGGTATCGGGTCGCTGGGGGAATGGGGCCGGGTCATTCGGACCGGAAAGACCCTGATGTCCCGGCAATCCTTGAGGTAGGGCCTGGGCTATGGAAAAAGAGGGAAACATCGTCATCAACCGGGACTGGTGCAAGGGGTGCGGCATCTGCGTGGCCTTTTGCCCGGAGGAGGCACTGGTGCTGGATGAGCATGAAAAGGCCTGCTGGGCCTATCCTGACAGGTGTACGCGGTGCGGCCTCTGTGAGTTGAGATGTCCGGATATCGCCATCGAACTGGTGCGGAAATGACCCCTGAGCGACCCAATATAAGATTCATTCAGGGCAATGAGACCATCGCCGAAGCGGCCCTCTATGCAGGGCTCAGGTTCTATGCCGGGTATCCCATTACGCCCTCCACCGAGATCGCCGAAATCCTCTCCAGGAGACTTCCCGAGGCCGGGGGGACGTTTATCCAGATGGAGGATGAAATCGCATCCCTGTGCACGATCATCGGCGCCTCTCTGACCGGACTCAAGGCAATGACCGCCACCAGCGGCCCCGGATTTTCCCTGATGCAGGAGGCCGTCGGCTACGCGGTTATGGCAGAGGTGCCGTCGGTGATCGTCAACGTGCAGCGGGGAGGACCCAGTACCGGGCTCCCCACGGCCGTGGCCCAGGGCGACGTCAACCAGGCCCGCTGGGGCACCCATGGCGACCACGCCATTGTGACCCTCACCGCTTCCAATCTGCAGGATGTATTTCTCATGACCGTCGAGGCCTTCAACATTGCGGAGACCTTCCGGACCCCGGTCATTTTGCTGTTCGACGAGGTCGTGGGCCATATGCGTGAGAAGGTGGTGATCCCCGCGCCCGGTGAGATTGAGATTATTGAACGCCTCCACACGTCCGTTCCCGAAGGGACCAATTTCCACCCCTACCTGAGGCGCGAGGACGGCAGACTCCCCATGAGCGATTTCGGGGGGGTCCATCGGTACAACGTCACCGGCCTGGTCCATGACATGTGGGGATTTCCCTCCACGGATCCTTCCATTGCCTACGATCTCATTCATCACCTGGTGGACAAGTTGGAAAACCGGGCCGACAGCATCGCCCGCTATAAGGAATATTTCATCGACGACGCCCAGGTTCTCCTCATCTCCTACGGGAGTTCGGCCAGGAGCGCACTGCAGATGGTGGTGGATCGGCGCAAAAGGGGGATCAAGCTCGGGCTGCTTGAATTGCAGAGCCTCTGGCCTTTCCCGGCCGAGACGGTGCGGGAGAGATGTGAAGGCCGGACCCATGTCCTGGTGGTGGAGATGAATATGGGGCAGATCTGCAGCGAGGTCAAGAAGGTCGTAACAAGACCCGAACGGGTATTCCTCGCCAACCGGTTTGACGGGGTCTTCATTTCGCCGACGGACATCCTGCGGGTCCTCCATATGATACAGGGCAGGGGGGTCTGAACATGCCGGTCAAAGACTACCTGCGCCACCGTTTCCTTCCCCACATCTGGTGTCCCGGCTGCGGTCACGGGATTGTCATGTCGGGCATGATTCGTGCCGTTGAGGAGATCGGCCTTCAGAAGAATGAGGTGGTGGTGGTGTCCGGGATCGGATGCTCTTCCCGCATGGCAGGATACCTCGATTTCCATACCATGCACACCCTCCATGGGAGGGCCCTTGCCTTTGCCACGGGGGTCAAGCTGGGTCGGCCCGACCTGACCGTGATTGCGCCCATGGGCGACGGTGATGCCCTGGCTATCGGAGGGAACCATTTCATCCACGCCGCCCGCCGCAACATCGACCTGACCGCCGTCATCATGAACAACCGCATCTACGGAATGACCGGGGGCCAGGGCTCTCCCATGACGCCCCAGGGCATGAGAAGCACCACCTCCCCTCAGGGAATCGCGGATCCTGCCTTTGACCTGGTCGAACTGGCCAAAGGGGCAGGCGCCTCCTTTGTGGCCCGAACCACCACCTATCACGCACAGGAAATGACGCGGATGATCGCAAAGGCTATCCGCCATAAAGGTTTTTCCGTGGTGGAGGTCATGTCCCAGTGTCCCATCTATTACGGGAGGCATAACCGGATCGGGGACGGCGTCCTGATGATGAAGGAGTTCAGGGACCGGACCGTTCCGATCGGCTCCAAGAAAAAGGAGACCCGGCCCGATCTGATTGAACGGGGGATTTTTGTGGATGAGGAGCGGCCGCCCTATTCGAATGAGAGGGCCGATGGGGATGAGACCGTATGAAGAGCCAGAGGTCGGAGGTCAGTAGCCGGAGGTCGAAAAAGAGTGTACGCAGTAGGCAGTAGGCAGTAGGCAGCAAGAGCAGCGGCTAAAGTTGAGAAGCGGGAATCGGAAACCTGTAACCAGCAACGAGGAACAAGCACCTGGCATCCAGTATCGAGAAACCAGTGTCCGGAAACCCGAGGCATGAGTTCCCCATGCAGACCCAACGCATTATCCTGAGCGGTTCCGGAGGGCAGGGCGTGATTACCGCGGCCATTGTCCTGGCCGAGGCCGCAGTGGTGTACGAGGATTTGAACGCGGTCCAAACCCAGTCCTATGGACCGGAGTCGCGGGGCGGGGCCACGCGGGCCGACGTCATTTTGTCGGACAAACC
>Ga0209164_1005322_pt1 | contig 11010 bp, 10 predicted proteins | sample MTBNYHSulfiMetaG_FD_187458 | JGI IMG/M metagenome (GOLD analysis project Ga0209164, IMG submission 187458) | Enrichment culture microbial communities from rom New York Harbor, USA that are MTBE-degrading - MTBE-NYH (New York Harbor Sulfidogenic)... | ecosystem: Environmental > Aquatic > Marine >... | reverse complement strand
CACTGCCCGCTTGTCGAATACCTCGGCCGGAATGTACCTGGGGGCAATGTCAATGCCCTTGTCCTTGGCCTCGTCCAGGATGTTGGGGAAAAGACCCATCTCGAACTCGAAGGCTAGGATGTCCACTTTGGTCAGGTGCTTCTGCCGGCACTCCAGGATGACCTCCTCGACGTAAATTCGGGTAACAGGCAGGTTGATCGGCCCGACGGCGACCATGCGCCCGGCCTTTTTGCCGTGGAAGGTGCGCAGGCCATCAACCGGTTCGGCCCGATAGGCCTTCAGGATCAGATCCAGGAAGCCCTTTTCCTTGGCTTCGAGCTGCTTCCGCTTTTCCTCGTCGCGCAGGTTGGGGTTGACGCCGATGTAGTGCTGGCGCTCGTACTTGCCCAGGTTGAGTATTTCAAAGGCTCGGTAAGGCTTACCTTCTTTCTTTAGTCCTCTCTGAACGCCGATCAGGCGTTTACGAGTGGTGTGGACGGCAAATTTGCCCAGATCGGTGACGATCCACTTCCTGCCCAGCCTTTCAGCCACGGCGGCAGTGGTACCGGAGCCACAGAAGAAGTCAGCTACAATATCACCTTCTTTGGAAGAGGCTTTGACAATACGGTCAATTAACTTTTCTGGCTTCTGCGTAGGATAGGCAACTCTTTCAGGATGATTTCCTCTGAGGAACTGTAAGTCAGACCAAACATCGCTTAATGGCTTCCCCTGTGATATGATCTCGTCAATATATCTCTTGTATGGTTGCTGACCAGCTGCCTGACCTCTTGTTTCCCACACCCATTCTTTACCGTCTGGATCCTTATGTACTTTCCTGCGCAACCCCTTTAAACGTTCCTTTTTTTCATATGGAATAGCAATATTTTCCATCTTGATTTTAGATGAATCTGTTTTGGCGTAGAAAAAAATAGTATCATGTTTACTATTAAATTTATTTGATATGTGCATTTCACGTCCCGGATAATGCCATATAATGTCATTTCTGAAGTTATCTGTACTGAATATTTCATCCAATACTAAACGAATATAACCGCTAACTTTCCAGTCGCAATGAACATAAATACTCCCGTCTTCAGCAATCAAATCCCGCATCAGGGAAAGCCGTTCATAGATCATTGCGATGAAGGAATCAGCACCCTGTCCCCAGGTATCGCGATAGGCTAATTCTTCAATGATGTTCGGCTTTTTAGTGAAAATATCACCGCCGATTTCTATATCCATTGAGAAATCAGCGCCCACGTCAAAGGGGGGATCTATGTAGATAAGTTTTACACCGCCTTGCTTCTCTATTTCCTCCCGCATGGGGCCGTTCTTGAGGCTGGAGAGGATCAGCTTATTGTCGCCCCAGATGAGTTTATTGGTCCAGCCTTTGAGTTGCCTTCCCCTGGCGTCCATGTCGAACAGACTTCCCTGAGAGGACGGGGCCTTCTCGGATCGGGGCTCATCCACCTGTTCGATAACCTGAAAGGGAAGTACTACGTTGCAGACCTCGTTGGTTTTGCCGTTCCAAACAAGCTCCACCTCTCGCTTGTCTTCAAACAGAAGGAATCGATATTTTTCTGGTAAAGGCTTGTTAGCCTCCAGATATCGAATAATATCTTGTTTTTCTTGATCGGTCAGAATAGCCATGTAACCCCCCGGAGTAGAATTGAGCGCCTACGGCAGACGTGGCGATATTAGCGTTCTAAGGGGTGGGTAGTCCAGTCCGGAGAAATACCCCGTCAACCCCTGACCTTGCTCTTCGTGAAAATGTAGCTCATCTGGCGGGTGGTCCAGAGGGACGGTTTTGGTCAAATTTTTTCAAATTGTCTCAGAAATTGTCTCAAAACAAAAATTGGGAGCCAGACGATCCGGCTAACCCCCTGTTTTATCTTGGCAGTTCTAACGGGGTTCAAACCCTTGTCTCCGGCGTGAGAGGAGGCCAGGAAAACGAACAGGGCAACTATGGAGAGGGGTTTGGGCATGGTGGACCTCCTCATGGTCGTCAGGAGCATCCTTCCACGCCTCTGGGCGAGTACTTAAGTGTGACCTCGATACCCCGCCCAATCCGCTCTGGCAGACTCTTGATTAGGATAATAATAATTGTTGTACGCTGCAAATAACCGGTGCAAATGGAGCGCAGCGGAATTCGCATCCGAGTTAATTTGCCATGTTATTTGTTTTTTTATTCAATATCATCTAACATCCTATAGCAGCTTACGGCCAAGAGCGGACACAAAAAGCCGACTTGGAAGAAAAGGAAATCTTACACTATAAAAATAGTGCACTAAAATCCTTGATAAAAGTATTCGAACCTCAATTATCAAAGATCACATCCAAAGTCGCATTTTCCGTTGCTGACAGAACCAATGCGTAATGCTTGGCCCGTGTTAAAGAAACCTGTAACAAGCGCCGGGTATCCATGTAAGGCGGTTTCGCATCCCGTCCCCTAAAGTTCTGATATTGGTCTTCAACAAGCAACACTCCATCATACTCTCGGCCTTTCAATTGGTGCATGTTCATGACTGAAATGCTCGCTGACTCTTTACGGGAATCGAGTAACTGATCTCGCAGAATAGCTCGATCTAAAGCTTCCTCAGCTCCTACATAATTACCACTGGTCCGCCATAAACTTGTCAGCTCTTCTTCTATCAACGAGCCGCGCCGAAGCAGTCGCAAGTAACGAGCAAACTCAGCCGTCTTCGTCAAGTGCTCAACGTCCGCCCTTTCAAATGCCTTTCGCACCATTAGCCAGTCTTTGGTCGGAGAGCCTATAAATCCATCATTCTCGAGTGCTTCAATAACCCCGACGAGCGCCTTAACACACTTGGTCTTAGGACGCTTACCATCATCACATTTTTGCGCCCAGTTTTGTAACGTGTCAGATTTTTTAATATTTGTGGCGTTGTTGGCCGCACGTAACATATCGGCTATTCTACAAAGGCATTGCGATATACGATGGTCTAATGAGAGATGAGAACTTCCCATAACATTTGCGATAACACGTGCTGCTAAAACGATTTGCATTTGATCAAACAAGACATCATGAGGAATTGGTTTGTGTTCTCTATTTTTAATCATTATAGGATTTGCTAGCACATCAGATATTTTTCTCACCATCTGTTTGCTACGTGCCGCAACCGCAATTTTGATATCATTTTTTTCTGTTTTCTTTGTTCTTTTTTTGGTTTCATTCCATGTTCTGATAACACAAAGCCTGACTTCAACAGAGAACATACCGGGGTGAAACGCTCTTCTTTCGATATCATCTGGAAGTTCTTGCACAACATCAGGCGACAAGAGAGATCGGGCATATCCAACAATACCAGTCGCGGGACTGCGATTGTTTTCATTCTGAAAGTCAAATACTGGGGCATTCAATTCATCGCCAAACTCAGACAAACGTTTCTCCGAAACACCGTCGCGCCATTCATATATTCGCTGTTCCCTGTCACCAAGTGCTATGACGGTTGATCCTGAACTCAATGCCCGGACAAGAGACCATTGAGCTTCATCAGTATCTTGGAATTCGTCCACAAGGATTAAGGGATAGGCTGTGTTAAAACAGGCTTTCGCCGCATCTGATCGATTTAAAATTTCAGCAGCACGAGGGGCAAACTGGTCATACGTCACTAATCCATCCTCAATATACATTCGCTCCTGCTCAGCAAGCCATAAGTCTTTATTCAAGCCCGCCTCTCTTACGGCGGCATCTTGTGCTGAAACAATACTTAGTCGTCTTTTTTTTGATGTCAGATATCCGTGAGATTTCAAGACCTCCCACGCAAAGGAATGATAGGTTTTAATATCAACACGCTTGGCAATTTCTGATGTCAATATGCCACCTGCACTCTCCATAATCCTACGGATTGCTGCATTCGAAAAACTAAGAAATAGAACGCTTTGCTCCGCTGTCAAGCTTTCTAATACGTAACGCCTTGCTTTAAGTAATGCTATAGTTGTTTTTCCAGAGCCAGGACCGCCAATAACCAACATATGCCCATCGCCTTCCAGGATGGCACATCGCTTTTCACAAATGTTGAAACTATCTTCAATACAGCATTCACTCATGCATCATCATCCACGTCTTCGGTGGTTTCATCGCTGCCGTCAGTATCGTCTCCCACCAGGACATTTGGTAGGTCTTCACTAATGGTATCAAGTGCGGAGCTGATGATTTCCGGCAAGTCTTGGTCGCTACACATCTCCACTAATTTTTCGGGGTATCCTGATCCTTTTCGCTGCTTTAAAACCCGTTTGATAACGGCTCGTGTACCATCGTCGTCGAGATCTTCATCATAGTCGTAGAGTTCCGGTCTTTTTCTGTTGGACGGGTAATCTTCCCAATTACTGACTTCCCCTAAAAAACGGCGAACGGCATCAATATTTGTTTCTTCGGCCAAGAGATACTCTATACCAGTATGTTCAAGCTCCCATGCGCCGTCAAAAAGGGCCTCAATATCATTTTTGATTGCCGCATTTTTTTGAAGATCATAGAAGGCATATGTTTTCAATCCGAGGCCTTTGAAAAACTGTCCATACCGAAGGATGCCTCCATCTCCTTCACAATGGACTACAGTTACACCCGACAAATCCAAAGGCGTGTATGATAATTCATCATCGTAACTCTCCAAGACATTTGAAGCCGCATACAACACTTCTGCATCAGACACTCCCTCAACACAAATGACACCGTTACCGAGCATTGACTCCGCAAGAATACGCCGTAAATTGCCTCGATATGTTTTACCCTTGATGCCGGTAACTTCAATCTGGCGGCCTCCAAGTGAACCGTTTCTATCACGTTCCAGCAATACAACGTTCTCAGGACTAAACTGTTCGAGAACAAAGGGCGAATGTGTAGTCAGAATTGATTGATTCATATTCTTTTGCAGAAATTGGACAATTCTCCTTTGCGTGTGCGGAGGTATTGCTATCTCCGGTTCTTCCATTGCGAATATCACATTTACTTTTAGTTCAGCGATAAATGTGAGCAGTGAGAAAACAAGCGCATTAATCACACCTGATCCTAAACGCCAGTATGGAACATGCGCGTTTGACAGGGCGGAAGTCCCGAATAAGGTAATGGATTTACGCAAATCATCACGGGTTAGAGATGATGGGTATAGCTGAAATGCTCGATCATCCTCTGACATGTTAACAAAACGGCGAACCCTGCCATCAATCTCATCAAGCACGTCTTTGAGCTGCGGAATACTGTCGATCGGTGGATCAAGACCTTCAAGAGCATTTAAAGTCTGTTCCCACATAGCTGAGCGATTATCATCTTTGAGACGGAGAATAATATCTAGTAGCGAGCCACGTTCGAGACTGAGCGCACGTGATCCAGTGCGCAGAGCACGCAAATAGATAAAACCGAAACTGCGTTTTGCAGGACGAGTTACTCTCGCTTTTATTTCATCATCTTCAGGTGGAGGACTTGCAAAAAATGTTTTCGCCGTAAACTCGTCCTCTTCTTTGTCATAAAGACCCTCAAATTTTATTCTAAGGGCAGGAATAACGTTATCAGGTTCCGTATCTTCAGGCTCTGCATTCTCATCCAGCAAGGAATTGGTTTCAGTGTTCCAATACTCACGGTGTGCTCTGAATTTTGTTTCAAGATCAGCCGTTAGGTCTGTCAGAACTACTTCTAGTTCAATCGTGATTGGTGTGTTATCGGAGCTAATGTATCGCCGTTGATGAAAATCATGTTCGTTAATAGGATTGGAACGTGATAAACGATCTGGACCAAGACATAAATCCAATGCTTCACACATCGTCGATTTTCCGACACTATTTCCACCGATTACCGCAGTATGACCGGGAAAGAGAATTTCTCCGCTCGCAACACTCCGAAAGTTCTTCATTCTGAGACGACGAATAATCATTGTTTTTCCTCAAATATATAGAAATTTACAGAATTCGTAATACGTACCCTTTGACCCCTCAAATAAAAAGAATCCCCGTCCCATACATGCCAAAAAAATAAAGGATTAAAATCATATTTTGCACTAAGCTTTACCGTAATTGTTGCCAATCAAACATACTTGCATAATTCTTGAAGGTGGCTTCATTAAAAGAACCTAACGGTATCATTTGCTTTCCTAACCCATCAGGGATTAAGAAGCGGTTTAAAAATTCAATCGTTAAGTCCCCTTAGGCAGCATAAATGCTGGGCGACCTTGAATTAGGATATCTAATTCGTTCCGTTCCAGTCAACCTTTATATTCCACCATTAACCTGAACTAAAATCAATTCAGTAACACGAGATCATAGGAATGCCAAAGAAAAGTGAACTTGTCATCTCCGACCATAATTGGCCGACTTTGCCTTGGGTAGTATGGAGTTAGCTCTTACCCGTTCAAAGGCCGAATAAGCTCCTCCCCCTCATTGGCTGGGGAGTTGACCCTCAGCGAAACCTCGTAGCCTTTCATCAGGTTCTGCGGGTATGGTTTGAGCAACTCGGCCAGCTCCGCCGGATCGGTTAGCCCTGGATCCAGCCAGGCCCCCTCCTTCTCATCTGCCAGAATCACCGGCATGCGGTCATGGACCTCGGCTACCAGGTCGTTGGAGCCGGTGGTGATGGATCGTGTAGGATTCTAGCCAGGAATCATCAGGAGCCTTCCAGGAAGTCCAAAGGCCGGCCATGGCGAACGGCTCACCACCCTTGACGATGTAGCGTAGGGGCGTCTTGACCTTCTTGTCCGCGGACTTGGCCCACTCGTAGAACCCATCCGCCAGGACCAGGCACCGCCGCTTTCTCAGGAGCCCTTTGAAGCTGGGCTTGGAGTTCAGAGTCTCGGCCCGGGCGTTGATCATCCGGTAGCCGATCTTCTCCTCCCTGGCCCAATGAGGGATCAGGCCCCAGCGCATGAGCTTGAGCTCGCGGAGGTCCGCACCGACCACCACAGGGGCTGTTTGGCCAGGGGCGATGTTGAACCGCAGTTTGAGCTCGATCTCGGAAGGAACGAACCCGAACCGGTCTTCGAGGTCTACCTTTTTCCTGCCCTGGGTGTAGCGGCCGCACATTGGTGCCTCCCAGGTTAATATAGCCCGCCAAGGGGGAGGCTGGAGGAGGGTAAAAGGAACTTCCTTGGTAAACGGAAAGGAGGTAGATTATTTAGGAGGTCATTCTGATCAGAGATGGTGTTAGGAGGTCTCTTTAAAAGGTATAGATTGACGCCCATCCCCAGAGTGCGCTAATTGCAATGAGGAACCAATGATGGCCAAATATGATCCCCCCAAGCCGGACAAGAAGGATAATAGAAACCATTATGTTAAAGGTGCTCTCGCTGCGATTCCGTATGTCGGTGGTTTAGCTGCGGCACTTTTTGAAGACATAATTCCCTCTTCCCTGGAGAAAAGAACGCGTCAGTATATGGAGGAAATAGGACTAGGGTTAGAAGATCTAGAAAAGCGAGGTGCTATTGACATAGAGGAACTTAGAGACAATGAACAATTCATTTCGATTACCCTGCAGGCTGCAAGAATTGCGCTTCGTACTCACCAGAAAGAGAAATTAGAAGCCCTAAGAAATGCGGCATTAAACTCTGCCCTTCCAAATCCACCCGAAGAGTCCCTCCAGACCATTTTTCTAAACTTAGTGGATACGCTGACGGAATGGCATATCAAGATCTTAAAACTTTTCAGGGACCCCAAAAGTTGGTTCCAGAAAAATAACCTTCCCTTAAAAACTTCTGGCCTTAAAATCCGCCTGGATTTAGTCAGGCTCGCTTTTCCAGAACTGGCACAAGAGGGGTTTCTGGTGGATCATATTTGGCAAGATTTGATCGAAAAGAGATTGATTAAGCCGGCCGGATTAGGTGACGGTATTTTAGATCGAGATATCATAGAAGCCCTAAACAGTAGACTTGGGATTGAGTTCCTTGATTTCATCAGCAATCCTTTGGAGTTACCGGAGTAAAACCTAAATTACAGCGGAGCCCCCATGATCCTCCTCGCCAACCCTCACCAGAACCTCCCCGAGGACATGGTCCTCCGCTTTGAGGGTGAAGGCCCCCGGCCGGAGGGATACTATGTCAAGATCCCCAGGGAGACCTGGGAAGGCCTCTTGGAGGTGAACCGCGGGGAACCTCCCGATGTCTCCGTAGGCGAGGCCTACAAGCGGGAGAAGCGCTTCTGGGATTGGTTGGCTCTCAACTGCGCTGACAGCCTAAGCCGGAATGAGAAAAGTGAGCCGGTCGCTGATGACGTGGACCAGTTGAAAACTCTCTACGAGGAGTGGGGGTTGGAGCTGGTCGAGGTGCCGATCAAGTACACGACAACTGAATGATTCATTTCAATAGAGGCCTAATTTTTTGGCTTGGATTCTTCTGAACTGGAGGGCTTACCGGCTGGCTCATGAAGAGGGGCCCTGAGAGGCAACAAAATATTTGAATAACCCATGCGGCCTGCCATGCTATGAACCAACTCTCGCCAAAATGGCCAAGTGTGGTGAACTGCATTTAGTTTGCAGAAATGATTAATATCTTCTTTTGTTATATCACGTCTGTTGCTAATTTTGTATGCAAGTTGGAACTTTGCTCCAAATTCTACAGCGACATTCTTGACATCTTCGTTCTCGTCTAATTCGACGAAGCGAACCCCGGTATTAATTTCGGCCCAGAATGTATCACTGACTGGCTTGGTTTCCACCGTGTCGACAATTAAACGGTACTGGCGGATTAGTTGCTCCATATCACCTTGCTCTTGAGTTCGCATACTGAAGCTCTCAAGAACAACCAAATCAATCAATTGAGCTCTTTTCCCAACCCTATGAGCAGCTTTTAACCGCTCCTGGTCCACCCTAACTCCTTTTTTATCTGATATTTTTGATACTTCGTTCGTCAAGACTTTCGCCCGTTCATGCTACGCAGCCTGCTTGTATTCATTAATGCTTATTACATTTCTCCTATTAGATCTCCCGGGCGGAACGACCCGGCCAGGATCAGAGAGTTGCTCCCCGGTCAGCCATTTATCTTGATCGTCAAATGGATAAGCCGCTCCTTGGGGATATATAGAAACCTTGAAGCCGGCCCCCAGAGAGTAAATAATACCGGCCAATGTATTAATCTGGAAGTTTCGCTCGCCTGATAGGATCTGAGTTATAAAGCTTCGGTTTTTTCCCATCCGGCGTGCTAGTTCAGTCCGGCTAATGTTATGCCTTTCCATGTATTCACATATTTTAGCAACTATTTCTACCACAAAGACTTCTTGAGCTAGCAACTGACGATTTTGGGGCTCTTTCAGTAATTTATCAATGTACCCCATTTTAAATTCCTTCCTCATAATCTCGTTTTATTCTTTCGGCCCGTTTTATCTCTGGTTTTGGCGCCCTACGGGACTTTTTAATAAAACCGTGCGTTAATACCAGGACATCACCACAAAAGAAGCACAATATCCTGGCCTTAGTCCCTTCATGCTTTATTTCCCATAAACCACCTGTGTCTATAAGCTTCTTGAATTTCTTGGGATTCGGGATACTTCCATTCTCTCGTAGATAATTCAACCACGCCAAAATATGGGCTGTAACCTTATCGCCCAGAGACTCAAGAAACTCTTCAGCGGGACAACTTCCGTCAGGTTTGGTTATGGCAGCGATATGATATTTATCCCCTTTCCTGCGATCGAATATCGTTTTCGCCGCTCCCATGGTAAGTTTACACAAACATCAACAAACGTCAACAGGATACTGCATGTGGAATGCCTCCCACCCAGAGGGCGTGGTGAATCAGGATCATCAGGATGCCGAGTATAACCTCTGAAATATTATTAGGTCAACACTCTCCCCGGGGCCTCTTGGAACGCTGACTTCTCCAGGGTCACTGTGATTGGAAGTGTCCATTTTTCTCCGGCCCCAACGCAGGACTTGCTCATGGATTGCCCGGGAAGGGGTAGGAATGCCCAACCGCCTTGGTCCAGGAGGCGGCCATGGTTGTTTGAGCCATACCTAAAGGAGACGAGTATTTGGTCTCACCTAAAACGCCCTCCCGGGATTCCATATAGCCGCTTATCCCGGAAAATCGAATAGGAAGAGTAGGGTAAGTCCGAGATTTGGCCTTAGAATGTAAATATGGGCCTCGTAAATTATAATGATTAAGATAGGTTACGGAAATATTAAGCTCGCCGGAAGTGACAGCCGCAGCCTCCAAAATGACGGCCAGGAAGACCACCTCGAATACCAAGCCCCCTCGGACCTTGCCCATCCTGATTCATCTCTTTTCAGAACCCTTTTACCCCAAGATTTACCCCGGCCAAAATTAAAGGCTTGAGCCAAATGGCCCAAGCCTTTGATTTTACTTGGCGTCCCCAACGGGATTTGAACCCGTGTTTTCGGCGTGAAAGGCCGATGTCCTGGACCGGGCTAGACGATGGGGACGCAGGCCCTAGAGCGGGCTCTAATATCTACTCTGGTGGGCCGTGCGTGGATCGAACACGCGACTCTCTGCTTAAAAGGCAGATACTCTACCATCTGAGTTAACGGCCCATCCGCACGGGCAAACCTAAGTATCACAGGCCCGAACTATTGTCAACCAAGGCCGGCCTGCTCGGGCCGGCTCCGAGGGTCTCTCCCGGACGGGTTAACCTTCTCTTTCCTCAGCGTTTATTCTCTCGTAGAGGGCGATCTGCTCGGCTATGGACAGGTGCTCCTCCGGCGGCCCCAAGCCCCGGCAGACATGGCACCTGGTCTCGGAGCAACCCTGGCACATCCGGCAGTCCGGGCAGGGGTGGCGCTTGGACCCCTCCCGGGCCATGGGAAAGTCGCTGTCCGGGCTGCCGCTCATACCTGGGCTCCTTGTTAGGCCGCCCCGGCCGGGGTCTCCTCCCGACCCTGCTTGAGCCCGGCCCCGGCCTCCTTGGTGAAGTGGAAGTCGCCGTCGCCGTTGAGCTCCACCTTTATCCGGTCCCCATCCTCGAAGTGACCCTCCAGGATCTGGATGGCCAGGGGGTTCTGGAGCCGGCTCTGGATGGTCCGCTTCAGGGGCCGGGCCCCGTAGACCGGGTCGTAGCCCTCGTCGGCCAGCCGTTTGG
>Ga0209164_1005318_pt1 | contig 11014 bp, 10 predicted proteins | sample MTBNYHSulfiMetaG_FD_187458 | JGI IMG/M metagenome (GOLD analysis project Ga0209164, IMG submission 187458) | Enrichment culture microbial communities from rom New York Harbor, USA that are MTBE-degrading - MTBE-NYH (New York Harbor Sulfidogenic)... | ecosystem: Environmental > Aquatic > Marine >... | reverse complement strand
ATGGCGACCCTGGATGCATCCGGGGAACACTATCCAGGGATCTTCCGACACAAACTCTTGCTTGTGAACGTGCCCTAAGGCCCAGTATTGGTATCCCTTGGAGCAAAGATCATCTAGGGAGCAGGGGGCGTAGACCGCATGGCCCTCGCGGCCATCGAGGCTGGTGTGAAGAAGGCCAATATTGAACCGATCTTTATCGGCAACGCCAAATCCCGTTGCAAAATTTTCATCAACATGTTGTGTTCCAAAGCTTCGTCCATGAATCACGACGCGTAAATCATCAAGCCTTATCGTTTCAACCTTTCGAGATGAAAAAATTCTCATGTTACGGGGACTGGCCAAGGCTTTAGTCATTCGATTGGCAGCATCGTGATTTCCTGCAACGGCGAAAACCGCTATGTTGTATTGGTCTAGCCGTCCCATTTGCTGGCCGAGAAAAATACCGGTACTGTAATCCTTCCAGTCACCGTCATAGAGATCGCCTGCCAAGAGAACGAATGCGACCTTTTCTTCGATTGCCAGGTCCACGAGGTTCTCGAAAGCTCTCCGGCAGGCATCCCGAATGGCTTCCGCCGGTGCTGAGTCGTAGCGAGACAGGCCGCGCAATGGGCTGTCTAAATGCACATCGGCTGCGTGTATGAACTTAAACATGGTCATTCACCTCATTGTTTTTGAATCTGCAGGGTATCTTGGGCCGAGGCATTCCGCCGGTCATAGTGAGATGTCAATCGGCGAAGTAAAAATTTTCGCTGTATTGACCCTTTCTCTAACACATCTGCCTTGTCCCGGATCAGATGAAACATAAAATGAATGCAACGGCGATATTCTAAGAACAGAAGCCGGCGTGCCCAGGTTGTGGTCAAGATGAACAAAAAAATTCTTGTGTTATCAGAAAATAAATTACTGGGTCGCAATATCTCTCAGTTTACGGGTATCAAAATCGATCTCCCGCCATAAAACCAATAGACTTATTGCCTTTGAAGTTTTTGTCTTGTAACTCGCAGTTCACAGCAATTTCCCTCATCTTATGAGAGACCTACTAGACTTTCCCTTGCTCAGGCAGCTTTTTTGAAATCCACCGCTGCATTATATGCTTTCACCTTGAGCGCAGCCGAATCGCCAAACCATATCCTTCTGAGCCTCTTTTCGAGCTCCTCTTTGATGTCCGCATTCCATTCTTCTTGTTCATAGACCTCTGAAAGTTCAATCTCATCTGAGACCGGCATGACATGGTCGGAAAAATAGGTGATCGTGTTGTAGACGCTCCAGAGCGTATGCTTGATTTTCGGAGGGTCATTCGGATGGCCGTCCTCAAAGAATCTTCGACAAGTCCTCCTGTGTCGCTCGATTCTCTCCCTTCTCGATACCTGAGCCGCACTCGGTTTGTCCGGAATTTTAGGTATCGGCATCACTTGGTCCAGGTAAGAGATAAAATCGTCCTCATTCATTGAAATGTCTGCCATGTCCGTAAAAGATCTCTCTACTTCTTCATAGTTTCTCAGAATATTGACGATGAGATTACTGGCAAAAGCAAGTCGTTTGTTTACATCCGGGAAATGTGGGATTTTTAGTGAGTCACCGAAAGAGAGCGCCATAGTAAGGGTATTGTTGCAGACGACGCGGACTGGTGTGAGCTTGATCTGTAGAGTGGACATACCTGTATGAGAGTTGGCCAAAAGGAGGTACTTGTCGATCCTGTCTTCTTGACCGACGACAATGTCTCCAGGTATTTTGGCCAGCACCCAAATTTTTTCCCCTTCTCCCAGTGCACCTGCAGTCTCGTATATCGTCTTTCCGTCTTCTATGATGGGATCAAAGAACTTGAACGCATCAAGGTTCTGGACAATTCCGTAGTTGTCACCGACCACGCCAAAAACTGGACATTCAGGATTGTTTATCCGATGCAAAGGCATCAATGCCTTTCGGTTGACCTCGCGGAAAAATTGACCTTTGTCACCAAATCTGGTGAAAATTGGAAATTTGTCCACTTCCCAATCAAGCCCGGCTGCCTTGATAGCTTCCGCCGATGTTGGAGGTTTCTCAAGTTTCGTTCCCAATCCATGCCAAGGCGGTTGTCCGACATAAAACATGGCGGCCTTGCCATCGTCTAAAATGTGCGGCTGATGTGACATTCCTCTTGCTCCTTGCAATCAAAATGGAGTTCCAGCCAGGGTGATATAAAAAGAGCGGCGCCCACACAATGCGTATTGATGCGATTTTTTTACAGATACTCCCCTCAAGATCAACCGGATGTAATGAAGCGCTTAAGGAACTTCTTCATCGGCTCATCAAACAGATCACAATCCGTGATGTCCACAGCTGGAGTGGGTATAGGGCAGGCTCCACCAGCATGTATTGCGCTGTCTATAGTGAAGTTCCTGTCTTTCTTTTGGACCAGATAGCCTACGCAGTCAACATCTCCAAGTAGAAAATCAGAATCCTCATCAGGCTCTCTTCCTACACCATTGGCGCATTCGATCGGTTCTCCTACATTGGAGGAAGAAAATGGTGTAGTTTTTCAGATTAAACTACACAGGTTTTTCTCATTATTTTAGCAGGATGTTTCGATTCACACCGAACGAGCCTATGTGGATTGGATGGTTCGCTACGTCCGCTTCCACAAGATGCGGTCCCGCGACGACCTCTTCCCGCCGGAGCCCAAAATCGAGGCGTTCCTCACCGACCTGGCCGTAAACGCAAATGTCGCCTCTTCCACCCGGAGCCAGGCGATGAATGCCCTGGTGTTCCTTTACAAGCGAGTCCTCAACCAGCCCATGGAGGGCCGAATCAATGCCATTCGTGCCCCAAAAAAGATCAATGTCCCCGTGGTCATGACACGCGAAGAAGTCGCCAGTGTCATTTCCCTGCTGGACGGAACCGCCCAACTGGTCGCCAAGCTTCTTTACGGCAGCGGCTTGCGCATCATGGAAGGCGTCCGGCTCAGGGTCAAAGACATCGATTTCCAGATGAAACAGCTCACCGTCCGTTCGGGCAAGGGCGACAAGGATCGGTTCACAACCTTTCCCGCCACTCTGACGCCTTTGCTCCAGAACCACCTCTCCAGGGTCGGAACGCTGCACCAGCAGGACCCTGGCCTATGATTTACACTCACGTCCTCCTGCAAGGCGGACAAGGCGTTCCAAGCCCCCTCGACGATCTGGGCGTTTGACCCTGCCACTCGTCGCCTCCCCCCCCAACATGAACGTCTACCGTGCTGCACAGCGACTCGTTCTTCACCGTATCGGGCAATTCATCCACACGAACAATAAGCAGGAGTAAAATGAAACAGAAGCCAGCACTGAGCGCCGCTGCTCGACCGTTTGCAGTCAACGTTGATCGAATATCGTAGATGTGATTTTACAGTAAAGCGACCATAGCAGATTCGCCTCCTCAACGAAAGGAAATTTAGGATGAGGGTCAAGTCGACTCTTGATTCATTATGATCTACCTCGTTCCCGCGCAGAAGTGTGGGAACGAGGCACTGACGGTATATTGGTTTTTTCGGAATCCCTTCGTAATGTTTAGATCCAAGCACCTGCTCCCCCCGTCGGCCGCGCTCATCAGAAGATACCAGGTGTTCGAATATTCTATGCAGTAACGTGCGGCAAAAAAGGCGGATTGAAAAAAACAGCAAAATTCCTTGTAGCCCCTTAGAACAGCTGCTAAAAAGAATTTTTTGAAAAACGAGATAAGCAACGCGCCCGTGCATCTTCAGCCGTAATAAGAGGAAATTCACCCATGGTCCAACTGCAGACGACCCAGTTAAACCTGCCGCCCGGCATGATCCATCTCGGCATCGGTCAGCCCAGCCCGGCGCTGCTGCCGTTAAGCCTGATACGGAAAGCGGCAGAGCATCGATTGAATCAGCCGGACTCTTCTCTATTGGCCTATGGAGCCGAACAGGGGGACGGCTATTTCCGTGCGGCCCTGGCCCAATTCCTGGGAGACAAATACGGCGAGGCCGTCAATCCGGAGCACCTTTTTGTCACTGCCGGAGCATCTCAGGGATTGGATCTTATCTGTACGGTGTTTACAAAGACAGGCGACACGATTTTCGTGGAGGAGCCGAGCTACTTTCTGGCATTGCGCATATTCGCCGACCATCACTTGAACATTGTCTCTATACCGACCGATGAAGACGGTCTCGATGTAGATGCCCTGGAAGCAAAGCTCGCTGTCCACTCTCCAGTGCTTGTGTACACCATACCGACCTATCATAATCCGGCCAGCTTTACCCTTCCACAATCGCGACGGGAACGGTTGATTGGCCTGAGTCGAAAGCACAATTTCAGCATTGTTGCCGATGAAGTCTATCATTTGCTGAGCTATTCGCAGCCACCGCCTCGGCCGCTGGCCTGCTATGCGGATGAGGGCAATGTTCTGTCGCTGGGCTCCTTTTCGAAAATTCTCGCGCCGGGACTTCGTCTCGGCTGGACTCAGGGAAGCCCGGACTTATTACAGAGACTGATTGGTTGCGGGCTTGTGGACAGCGGAGGAGGACTGAATCCTTTCACGTCGGGCGTTATAAAAAGCGCTATAGAAATGAATCTGCTTGCTGAAAATATAGCATATCTGCAGTCGGTCTACACGCATCGGCTGGCTGTGCTGCAGGCGGCGATCCGGGCAGACTTTCCCGAAAGCGTGACATTCCTCGAGCCCGAAGGCGGCTTCTTCCTTTGGTTAAAACTGCCGAACGGGGTAGATGCAAGAATATTGTTGAAGGAAGCGAGGAAGCAAAACGTCGCGTTTCTGCCCGGAACATTGTTCTCTTCGTGCAACGGGCTGAATAACTACATGCGCCTGAGCTTCGCACTGTATGAGGAAGAGGAGCTAAAAACCGGTGCGCAACTGCTGGGAAAGGTCCTGAAGCAGCACTTAGCCTAGTGCCGCCGGGTGGAAACGTCTGTCCGGTTGAGCTCAGGATGTTCGAACTGAGGCAGGTTTCTATCCCGCAAACGATCAATCGTTTAAAGCCGTCATGGCGAGCCTGTCGAAGCAGTGCCGATGTTATTTTAAGGACGGGAAGTTGCATTCCGCGCCAGCTCGAGTCCCTGGATTTCTGTCTTCTCGGGAATGAGGCAGGCCTTGATCTTTCACCTCGCACACGTGGCGCAAGCACGCGCGCCGCGCGGGCGATTGCGCAGCATATTGCGGCTAGAGCGCAACTTCAATCCCCAGCTGGAGCTCCCGGGCGGTTTCGAGTACGCAAGCAGCTGCAGCCAGGTCCTGCACTGCGTTTCCCACCGTTTTGAACACCGTGATTTCCTCATCCGATGTTCTGCCCGCCTTCCTTCCGGCGGCAATTTCGCCTATTTCGGCATAGATTCGGTCTCTGCCGATCAGACCCTGCATCATCGGCTGGATAACATCTCCGGCTTCTGCCAGGCAGGATTCGAGGGAATCGACAACAAGCTTCGAGCGTGCAATCGTTTCCGGCGGAATTTCACTCGTATCGGGCTTGTAGGAGCCGATACCATTTATATGCACACCCGCTTTGAGCTTATTATCCGCAAAAACCGGGCTATCTGAAGTGGTTGCCGTACAAATGATATCGGTTTCGTTCAATACGTCATCCGATTCAGCTACCACGACCTCAAATCCCGCCAGCTCCGTCATTTCCTTTGCAAAAGCTTCCGCCTGCCGCAAATGAGTATCGATGATATACGCTTTACTGATTTCGCGCACTGCAGCCACCGCTTCCAGCTGGGTGCGGCCTTGTCGGCCGGCTCCAAAGATGGCAGCAGTTTTGGCATCTTTTCGTGCCAGCAAATCTGTCGCCAATCCTGACGCCGCTCCGGTCCGCAGTGCTGTGAGATACTCGCCGTCCATCACTGCCAGTGGACGCCCATTTTTCGCATCAAAAACAGCCACTAAAGCATGGATCAACGGCAGACCTTTAGCAGGATTGTCTCTGAAAACAGACACTATTTTGAGTCCGATTTTTTCCGTACTGGGAAGATAGACCGGCATGAAAAGCTCTGTTGCATTCTCCGTGGCAATATCCATGTGCATTCTTGGCGGAACAATCGCTTCACCGGAAGAGAGCTGAACAAATGCATGCCTCACGGCTTCGATCGCTCGACCCATTGGCAGGGATTTTCTGATATCGTCTCCGGAAAGAAATCTTATGGTCTGTGAGCTCATCTTCAATCCTTTTTTCCGTACTGCCAAGACAGGAGCTGAAGCAGGCGGTCAGGCCGGCTTGTGCTTTTTGATGAAATCATCCAGCACCATGGCCAGATCGGGACGGCCGATCTCCTGCAAGTTGTAGTGTACTCGCGTCGTGGGCTTGTTGATTTCGATGATGCGGTTCAAGTCGATGGGGGTGCCGATGATCACCGCATCACAGTCGGTGTTGTTTATGGTCGTCTCCATGTCTTTTAGCATCTGCTTGCCGTAGCCCATAGCGGGAAGCAGCGTACCGATGCCGGGATAAGCTTCGAAAGTCTCTACCAGCCTGCCCGTGATATAAGGCCGCGGATCCACCAGCTCACTTGCTCCGAATTTCCGGGCCGCAACCACTCCAGCCCCGATTTTCATTTCTCCGTGGGTCACGGTCGGACCGTCTTCCACCACCAGGACCCTTTTGCCCCTGATAACGGATGGATCGTCTACGTCGATGGGTGAAGCGGCACCCACCACCACCGCCTGCGGATTGACCGCAGCGATGTTTCTTCGGACCACGTCAATGCATTCCGGCTCTGCGCTGTCTATTTTGTTGATGATGACCACATCGGCTATCCGCAGGTTGGTCGCTCCGGGGTAATAGGTCAGCTCGTGTCCGGGGCGAAGCGGGTCAACGATGGTCACGTGCAGGTCGGATTTGTAGAACGGGAAGTCGTTGTTGCCGCCGTCCCAAAGAATCACGTCACAGCCGTTGGGATCTTTTTCGGCAGCGCGAACAATCTCCCCATAGTCCACACCGCAATAAATCACATTGCCGCGCGTTACGTGGGGCTCAAACTCCTCCATTTCTTCTACCGAGCAGTTGTGCTTTTCCAGGTCGGATATCTCAGCAAAGCGCATCACTTTCTGGGCAGCCAGATCTCCGTAGGGCATGGGATGGCGTATCGCGACCACCTTGAGGCCTTTATCCATCAAGATTTCAATAATCCTGCGCGATGTCTGGCTCTTGCCGGCGCCGGTCCGCACCGCACCAACCGAAACAACCGGTTTGGAGCTCTCGATCTGAGTGGCTTTTGGGCCCAGCAGAACATAGTTGGCGCCGGAAGCCTGGACTATGGCCGCAAGCGTCATCACATGCTGGTTGGAGACATCGCTGTAGGCAAAGATGCAATCGTCTACTTTCAATTCCTTGATCAACTTCGGTAGATCCTCTTCGACATGGATGGGAATGCCGTTCGGATAGAGCTCTCCGGCCAGTTCCGCAGGGTACTTCCGGCCTTCTATATCCGGAATCTGAGTGGCTGTGAAAGCAACCACACGGTAATCCTTGTTGCCCCAGTAGTACGTGTTGAAATTATGGAAATCTCTTCCTGCAGCCCCGATGATGATGACATTCTTTGCGGCCATTTTCTTCTCCGTTCCTCCGGTTGATTATTCGGTCCGTATCCGGCAAACAAGATTCAGTTTACCACCTCAGTTCCAGCTCGACCGGCCACAGCCTTGTCAATATCTTCCAGGTGGCAGATAACGCCACGATTTCCCGTTGCCTGTACAAAGTGTGTGACGGCCTCGACCTTCGGCCCCATGGAACCTTCAGGAAAGTGACCCTCCTGCATGTATCTGCGCAGCGCATCAACGGAGACTCTCCCGAGCATCTCCTGTTCGGGCTTTCCCCAATGAATTGCCACCCCCTTCACGTCGGTTGCAATGACGAACACGTCCGCCTTGATCTCCCGGGCCAGTTTTGAACTGGCCAGATCTTTGTCGATGACCGCCTCCACGCCACGAAACCCTTGACCTTCTCGAACGACGGGAATGCCGCCGCCGCCCGTGCAGATCACGATAAAATCCATATCCACGAGCTTCTTGATCTCGCGATGCTGGATGATCGCTACGGGTTTAGGGGAAGCGACCACGCGGCGATAGCCCTTATCGGTTTTCACCATCTTGTAAGGCCGCTTGTCAGCCTCTTCCCCGGTATAGAAAGGGCCAATCGGCTTGGTAGGGTTCTGAAACATGGGATCATTGCAGTCCAGCACAACATAAGTGATCAACGTGAGGAAAAAGCGATCCCCGATATTTCTTTCGTTCAAGGCTCTGTCCAACGAAGACTCGATCATGTAGCCGATCTGACCCTGGGTCATGGCCGCAATCACGTCCAAAGGCATGTTCGGAACTTCCTTACAGCTCTCCTGCTGCAAAAGCAGATTTCCCACCTGGGGACCGTTGCCATGGGTGATCACAATCCTGTAATCTTTACAGAGATCGGCAACCATCCCTATAGGCTGTCTCAGGTTTTCCAGTTGCTGCGCCGCGCTGCCTGTTTGCCCCTTCTGAATCAGAGCGTTGCCTCCAAAGGCGATCAAAACCACAGGGTTTTCTTTCATGCCACTCCTTGCGGCCGGGGTCGTTTGCAAGCCGGATGCACACCGTCGCTAGCAGCCCAGCGTCGCTACCATCACCGCCTTAATGGTGTGAGCTCTGTTTTCAGCCTCGTCGAAAACCACCGAGGCCTCCGATTCGAATACCTCGTCCGTTACTTCCATCGCCTCGAGGCCATACTGCTGAAAGATCTCTTCGCCGATAGTGGTGTCCCGATTGTGGAAGGACGGCAAACAGTGTAGAAATTTCACATCCGGGTTGCCGGTTTTGTCCATGACCGCCCTATTCACCTGATAGGGGAGCAAAAGGCCGGTCCGCTCTTGAAAAACATCTTTGGACTCTCCCATGGAAACCCACACGTCGGTGGCAACGAAATCGCACCCCTTCACTCCTTCCTCCACATTTTCCGTGATCGCGATCCTCGCCCCCGTCTCCTCGGCAATCGCCATGCACTGCTCCACCAGTCGAGCATTGGTCTGAAGGCTTTTGGGCGACACCGAGCGAAAATCCATTCCCATCTTTGCAGCGCCCACCATATAAGAATTCCCCATGTTATTGCGGGCATCACCCAGATAAGCAAACTTGATCCGGTTCAGGGGCTTTTCGCTGTGCTCCGTCATCGTCAAAAGATCTGCCAGGATTTGGGTTGGATGGAATTCATTAGTCAATCCGTTCCACACCGGCACTCCGGCGTATTTGGCCAGCTCTTCCACTTTGCTCTGGCCGAAGCCCCGGTATTCGATCCCGTCATACATCCGACCAAGAACTCGGGCGGTGTCGGCGATTGACTCCTTGGCTCCCATCTGCGACCCGGTAGGCCCGAGATAGGTCACATTTGCACCCTGATCGTAAGCAGCCGTTTCAAACGCACACCGGGTCCGTGTTGAGGCCTTTTCAAAAATCAGCACAATGTTTTTGCCCTTCAGCCGCTGCTGCTCGGTCCCCGCATAGCGAGCCCTTTTCAGGTCCGCGGATAAATCCAGTAAAAATTCGATCTCTTTCGGCGTAAAATCCAAAAGCTTCAAAAAACTCCTGTTCCTCAAATTAAATGCCATGCCATCCTCCCCCCTGGTGATGCTCACTGAATGGCGGCTTTACTCCGGGACCGGAACCCGCCAAAAACAAAGCCCCTTAAGCCAACCTGGGTCTGCCTGCAAGTTGCTTTAACTTTTATGAAATTTTCTCTGCCCGATCAATGTAAAAAGGTATGGAATTTTATTTCTAATGCGGCAACGGGGAAAAAACTGACGATTGCTCAGGAGTCCTTGCGGCAGAACAGAATCCTGGAATTCTAATTGCCCAAGGTCACGGGGAATAGTAAGAATCCGCCCGGGGAACACTATGAAGAAGCAGGGCATCTCCCTGTTTAGTGGCTGTCGGCCCTGCCTATGCCAAATGTTTTAAATGCGGGTTGGTCGCGCACAAGCGTCGGGAAAACGTCGTGGTGCTCTGCAACGCAATACTCCCTTAGAGCTCTAAAAGCATTCCAACTTCGTCACACTTGAAATATTTCGGGCACTTGCTGCATTCTCCCCAGACTTTTGCCGGCAGCTCCTGCGCCCCTTTCGGTTCAAACCCGAGTGCTCTGAAGAAGCCTTCAGCCAGGGTGAAAGCAAATAGCTTGTTAACCCCCAATCCTCTTGCTTCCACCTCCAGGAACTCGACTATCTTCCGGCCGAGGCCTCGCCTTTGGAAATCCGGATGAACGGCTAGTGACCTGACTTCAGCGAGATCCTCCCACAGAATGTGCAGGCCTCCACAGGCAACTATTGCTGATGGATTGTCCGCATCCTCGGATCGACCCTCCTCCTGTCGGCCGTCTTTTTCTTCTTTGATGACGGCTACCGCGAAATCTCTGATATTTTCGAAAACGTATTGAGGGCCTCTGGGAAGAACGAAATTCGCTTCGGCAAATCCGTTGATAAGATGAAGAATTCCTCTTACATCAGATATACACGCTTTCCTGATGAGGAATTCCTTCTCTTCATGAACACTGGTCTTCATCTTGAATCCAGCCGCGGTCTCTTTGCGTCCGAGCGGCTGCGGAAAAGCAATTTCGTCCATACCTTGCTGCCTTCTTCTAAAATGTTGCCGCCTTCTTGCGGCAGCCTATTCAATGTAAACTACGCGCTAATCACAATTTCCGGACTGCCCGGCAGGTCTGGTGCTCGCTGAGAATTCAAGCTTTCCTGTTGCGTTAGAACGGTAACAAGAACTCTTCCGGGTGTCAACCGCGCAGTCGCTGTGCAAACATTTGCATCGATCTTCCTGTTTACAAGGATAGACCCGAATCGAAATGTTGGATCTGTTACCTCCTTCCTTGACGTCTCGATTTAGGACTCGTCCAAAAACAAATGATCGTGATTTGAAAGTTGACGGAATATCTTACGATGATCTTGAGTTACGGTTGATATGTCACGCAAACAGTGAAACTGGACGCAAACACTTCGCGGCACATTTAGTTGCCCATCCTTTAAGTTCCCAGACACGCTGTTGCTTCTTGCCG
>Ga0209164_1005309_pt1 | contig 11032 bp, 8 predicted proteins | sample MTBNYHSulfiMetaG_FD_187458 | JGI IMG/M metagenome (GOLD analysis project Ga0209164, IMG submission 187458) | Enrichment culture microbial communities from rom New York Harbor, USA that are MTBE-degrading - MTBE-NYH (New York Harbor Sulfidogenic)... | ecosystem: Environmental > Aquatic > Marine >... | reverse complement strand
AGACCGCGCCCTCTTTCTCGTGGGCGTCTCCTTCCTGCTCCTGGCTGTGTGGGTGGGGTGGGAGGCCGTGTCGGCTCTCGTGGGCAGGGACGTGCCGGACGCGAGCCCGGTGGGAATCGCCCTTGCTGCGCTCTCGCTGCTTGTCATGCCGGTGCTGGCCCGGGCCAAGCGGAAGGTTGCGGCGGATCTGGGGAGCAAGGCCCTGGAGGCGGATTCCAGGCAGACGTCGTTGTGCGCCTATCTCTCGGCGATCCTGCTGGCGGGGCTGGGACTGAACGCTCTCCTGGGGTGGTGGTGGGCCGATCCGGTGGCCGCCCTCGTCATGGTCCCCATCATCGGGAGGGAGGGGGTCGAGGCCCTGAAGGGGGAGCCGTGCTCGGACTGCCACATGGATTTCGGGATCGCCGGGAGCCCGTCCCCCGGTGCCGGCCCGTCCGCACCTTGCCCGGAAGGGGGACGCCATGGGTGAGCGCGGGGGCAGCGTGGGCCATCCTGCCCTGACGGACGAGGAGGCGGCTCTCCCGAACAAGCTCCACTTCGATACCGTCTTCGAGCTCATCTTCGCCTCCGGGGCCCGCGGGACCCCAGCGACCTTGATCCTCCTGGAGGTGGATGACTTCCCGGAGTGGCGGAGTAAGAGGGCTCCATCGGAGGCTCAGGAGGCCCTCCGGGGCGTGGGAGAAGCTCTGTCCGCCGTGACCCGCCGGTCGGATCTGGCGGCCCGCGTTGGCGAGTCCCTCTTCGCGCTGACCCTGGTGGACTGCAACCTGGCGGGTGGACGCCTCGTGGCGGACCGCATCGACCTCCAGCTGGACTCCGTCCGGGAGGCCACCGGCCTGCGGTTCAGCTTGGGCATAGCTGCCTACCAGCGGGAGATGACCAGGCCCGAGGAGCTCAAGGATGGGGCGGAGAGCGCCCTCAGGAGCGCCCGGGCGCTGGGTGGCGACCGGGCCGGCTTCCATCGCTGACAGGTGGGGCGATCCCATGCGCATCCCGGTCCTGGTTTCCCTCCTCGTCCTCCTCTCGTCGGCGTCGGCCATCGGCCTCGATGCCCAGGATCTGAGGGTCATGAGCTTCAACGTCCGCTATGGCACGGCCTCCGACGGGGAGAACGCGTGGCCGCTCCGAAGGGGGCTGGTGGAGGGGGTGCTGCAGGATTTTGCCCCGGACGTCGTCGGCGTCCAGGAGGCCCTGCACTTCCAGCTGGAGGAGCTTGCGGAGGCGATTCCCGGCCTGGACTGGATCGGGGTGGGCCGGGATGACGGCGCCGCCTCCGGCGAGTACTCGGCCATCTTCTACAGGGCTGCGAGGCTGGAGCTCCTGGAGGAAGGCACCTTCTGGTTTTCCGACCTGCCCGGAGTGCCGGGATCCATGACCTGGGGGAACGAGCTCCCACGCATTTGCACCTGGGGCCGCTTCCGGGATCGGGCGGGCGGGAGGACCTTTACGGTGTTCAACCTTCACTGGGATCACCTCTCACAGCTGTCCCGGGAGAGGTCTGCCTCCCTCCTCCTGCTGCGGATCCGCGAGCACGCCGCCGCAACGGGAGGGGAAGACGGGGTTCTGGTGACCGGGGATTTCAACGCCGGCGAGGGCAATCCGGCGTTTCGCGCCCTCCTGGAGGCCGGTGACCCGGACCTGCTGGACGCCTTTCGCCTCCGACACCCCGATGCCGTGGGCGTGGGGACCTTCCACGGATTCCAGGGCGGCTCCGAGGGGGAGAAGATCGACGCCATTCTGGTCGGCCCCACCTGGGTCGTCCGGGAGGCGGAGATCATCCGCACCGGCGCCGGAGGGCGATTCCCGTCGGACCATTATCCGGTTACTGCCCTCCTGGGCTGGAAGGGCAGCGGGGGGGAGGGGCGGCCGTGAGCGGGGGAGGGGTCCCGGACCTCGGGCAGGCGTTCATCCATCGCTCCCGGCGGTACCTCATGGGCGAGTACCTGCCGAAGATCCGGCTTTCGCTGGAGGGGCTCACGACGGAGGATCTCTGGTGGCGGCCGAACGGGGCCTCCAACAGCATCGGGAATCTTATCCTGCACCTGGCAGGCAACGCCCGGCAGTGGGTGGTGAGTGGCATCGGGGGAGCGCCGGACACCCGGCGCCGCCAGGAGGAGTTTGATCGTCGGGTGGGGCCGTCAGGGGAGGATCTCCTGGCGCACCTGGAGCAGGCCATGGCAGAGGTGGACGGTGTGCTCGACCGCCTATCCGCCCCCTCCCTGGGGGACGCCAGGGTGATCCAGGGGATGGAGGTGACGGTCCAGGATGCCCTCTACCACGTGGTGGAGCACTTCTCCACCCACACGGGGCAGATCATCTACCTGGCGAAGCTCCGCTCCGGGCGGGACCTCGGGTTCTGGGAGGTGAAGGACGGCGTAGCCACCCCCCGGTGGGAGTAGGCGCCCGGAGCCGGAGCGGGCCCCACCCTCTAATAGGCGTCTGGATCCAGCTTCACCTTTCCCGCCATGTGGCGGTAGACCACCGTGGTGTACAGAGAGACCAGGATCATTCCCGGGACCCACCAGAAGAGAGCCACCCGCAGTGCATACGACGGCCCCGACGCGTTGTAGATGGTGAGGGACGCGCCCGGGTCTCCCGCGGCCGGGAGAACCATGGGGTAGAGGCCGAAGACGACGCTCACCAACATCCCCGCCAGGAAGACGGCGGAGCCCAGGAACGCCGCCAGCTCCCCTCCCCTGGCCGTGAAGATCCGGCTGGCGACCAGTCCCCCGACCGCCATGAGGGGAAGGAGATACGAGACAGGATAGGCGTTCATCCGGCTCGGGACCTGGGGCTGTATCCGGAAGGTCATGAGGGTCACCAGGGCCACGAACAGGAGGAGGAGGGGCCAGGTGAGGCCGGCAACCTTCCGGGCCCGGTCTCGAATCTCGCCTTCGGTCTTCAGGATCACCCACATGGCACCGTGATAGGCCAGGGCCAGGAAGCTCGAGACGCCCACCGTGACGGTGTACCAGTCGAGAATGCCCAGCTCGGAGTCCCGGATGGAGAAGGAGGTCCATAGGGGAGTGAAGAAATAACCGTCCTCCCCCAGGGGAACGCCCCGGACCACGTTCCCAAGGGCCGCTCCCAGGAAGATGGCCAGGAGGGCGCTGGAGGCGGCGAAGGCCACGTCCCAGGCGGGCCTCCAGACGGGGCTGTCGACATGGCTCCGGAACTCGATGGAGATGGCCCTGAAGATGAGGAGCCAGAGGACGATCATGAGGGGGAGGTAGAACCCGCTGAACCCCGATGCGTAGAGCTTCGGAAAGGCCAGCACCATGGCGCCTCCCCCCGCCAGGAGCCACACCTCGTTCCCGTCCCACACGGGACCGATGCTCTGGAGGACAGTCCGGCGCTCCGAGTCTTTCCGGGCCACGACGAGGTGGAGAATGCCGGCCCCGAGGTCAAAGCCGTCCAGAACCACATAGACGGTGATCATCACCGCCACGATGTAGAACCACAGCGTCTCCATCCTTACCTCCCCTCGTCATGGGCGGCTGGGGTCCGGCCATGGGTCCCGCCGCCGGCTCCCAACGGAATCGGCTCGTCTGCTGGCCCATGGCTTATCTCCCGGGACACCAGGAAGAGGAAGAGGATGCCCAGAAGGAGGTAGAGCCCCATAAAGCCCAGGAGGGTGAAGAGGGTGTTCCCGGACGAGACGGTGGCCGAGTACCCGTCCCGCGTCCTGAAGACCCCGTAGACCAGCCAGGGCTGCCGTCCCAGCTCCGCCGTCATCCAACCCGTGGTGTTGGCGATGAAGGGAAAGGGGGCCGTGAGCATGAGGGCCCACAGCATGGCCCTGGAATCGAAGAGCTTCCGCTTCCACAGCATGAAGCCGGCCAGCAGCATGACCGCGATGAAGATCGTACCGAGCCCCACCATGATGTGGTAGGCGTAGTAGTGGAGGGGGACGTTATCGGGCCACTCGTCCCGGGGGATGTCCGCCAGCCCCACCACCTGGGCGCCCCACCGGCGATACGTGAGGAAGCTGAGGATCCGGGGGATCTCGATGGGGTTGTCCAGCCTCATCCTCTCCATGTCCGGCTGGCCGATGATGACGAGGGGAGCTCCCTCAACCGTCTCGAAGATCCCCTCCATGGAGGCGAAGGCGGCCGGCTTGTGCTTGGCCACGTTGGCCGCCTGGAAGTCCCCGGTGGGGAAGAGGATGAGCAGGGAGGCCGGTAGGCCCACCGTTACGCCCAACCGCACGAAGTCCCGACCGTATCGGGCGTGGGTCGCAGCCTCGCCTGCCGCGTCCTCGCCCCAGCCCGTGAGCACGTAGTAGGCGCCGATCCCGGCCATGACGAAGGAGCCCGTCACCACGGCGCCGATCATGGTGTGGAGATACTGCCAGAGGAGCCAGGGATTGAGGATCAGGGCCCAGAAGCTGGTGAGGGCAAGCGTGCCGTTGGCTTGGACTTCATACCCCACGGGGTGTTGCATGAAGGCGTTGGTGGCCACGATGAAGAACCCGGAGATCCAGGCGCCGGCGAAGACGGCGAACGCCGAGAGCCAGTGCATCCTCGGGCTCAGCTTCTTGTGTCCGAAGAGAAAGAGGCCCAGGAAGGAGGATTCCAGGAAGAAGGCGAAGGTTCCCTCCATGGCCAGGGTCTGCCCTATGACCCCCCCCGTGGCCTCCGAGAACCGTGCCCAGTTGGTTCCGAACTGGAACTCCATGGGGATGCCGGTGACGACGCCCATGGCGAAGGTCAGGCCGAAGATCTTGCCCCAGAACCGGGCCGACCTGTCGTAGCGCGGCTCACCGGTCCTCAGGGCCTGGGTCTTCAGGATCACGATGAGCAGCGCCAGCCCCATGGTGAGCTGGGGGAAGAGGTAATGGAAGGAGACGGTGAAGGCGAAGTGGAACCGGTGGAAAAACAGCGCTGCGTCCATGAGGCTCTCCACTCGGGCTCGTGTGGAGGGGACGGCAGGGTCCCCTCTCCCGGGATGGCCGACACGCGTTCGACGGACCGGAGTCGACGCGGAATGCCTGGCTCGCCACGAAAGTGGGGGGCGAGGTGGGTAGATACAAGAGCCCACGGGATGGGAAAAGAAGCCAACCCGGCGCCATCCGCTGCTCGGTTCCGGCCGGGCCGGGGGTGGTTGACCGTCGCATGGTCTCGGGGGCATCAGGAGCCGTATCTTGTCCGAGTGACTCCATCAGACCTGGAGGGACCCATGCTCCTTACGGATCGACGCCGGTTTCTCGGCCAGCTCATGGGCGGCGCCGCCCTTGTCGCCACTCCTTCCCTGGCCCGGGGGGCTGCCCCGGACCCGGGGCACTTCTCGACCCTGGCCCTGCGGGGCAGAGGCGTCGCCGATGGCCCGGAGGCGGGTCCACCCGGGGGTCCGGACGACGAGCCCTACTGGCGCCGGGTCAAGGAGCAGTTTCCCCTGGCCCCCGGCCTCGTCCTCCTGAACGCGGCCAACCTCTGTCCGTCCCCCTATGTGGTCCAGGAGGCCGTCTTCGGCCACACCAGGGACGTGGACCGGGATCCCTCCTTCCAGAACCGGGAGAAGTTCGGGGCCCTGAAGGAAGAGGCGCGGGCCGCCCTGGCGGCGTACGTGGGTGCGTCCCCGGAGGAGATCGCCATCACCCGGAACACGTCGGAAGGAAACAACGCGGTGGTGAACGGGCTGGACCTGAAGCCCGGCGACGAGGTGGTCCTCTGGGACCAGAACCACCCCACCAACAGCGTGGCGTGGGACGTCCGGGCCCAGCGGTGGGGGTACACGGTGAAGCGGGTGTCCACGCCGCCAGGTGCCCAAAGCGCCGGCGAGCTGGCGCAGCCTTTCCTGCAGGCCATGACCTCCCGCACGCGGGTTCTTGCCTTCAGCCACCTTTCCAACGTGTCCGGGGTCCTCCTGCCGGCCCTCGATCTCTGCCACGCCGCCCGGGAGAGGGGTGTGCTCACCCTGGTAGATGGAGCCCAGACCTTCGGTGCCCTGGCCCTGGATCTGCACGCCATGGGGTGCGATTTCTTCACCGGAAGCTCCCACAAATGGCTCATGGGGCCCAAGGAGGCGGGCCTCATGTATGTCAGGGGCGGGAGCCTGGACCGCCTCTGGCCCAGTGACGTGGGGGTGGGGTGGGAGGAGGCACTGGGGCGAGGGGCTCGGAAATTCGACAACCTGGGGCAGAGGGACGACGCGGCGGTGGTGTCCATGGCCACGGCGGCCGCGTTCCACGACGCCCTGGGGCGCGCCGCCGTGGAGGGCCGGGTGAGGTACCTTGCCTCGGCGGTCCTCGATGCGCTGGCATCCCGTCTCCCCGGGGCCAGGACGCACACGCCGGCGGACCCGGCGCTCCGCGGAGGGGTGGTGGTCTTCGCCCTTCCCGGCGCAGATCACGACCGGCTCTACCAGGAAGTGTACCGCACCCACCGGGTAGCTTGCGCCGCCATGCACGGGGAGTTCGAAGGAATCCGGCTTTCCCCCCACGTCTACAACTCCGTGGAGGAAGTGGAGGCGGCGGTGGCGGCCGTGGCGACCCATGTCTAGGGGCGGAACACCGGAGATCCATGGGCGTCTCCCGCGAGGATCGGGGGGACGGGGCCGGGCATGGATGGGGCGCCGGGTGGCAGGGTGGCTGGGGGGAATCCCGCCCGTGCTGGCCGTGACCCTCGCACTCGGGTGCGGGGAGGGACCGGACCTCGAGCCGGCTCAGGGCCCGGACGTCCCTCCGGACCCAATGCTCATGTCACCCCTCCAGCCGGACCTCTTCGCTGCCCCGGGCGCCCAGCCCCTGGCGTGGGCGGATTTCGACCTGGACGGCGACCTGGATCTCTTCGTTGGCTTCCGGGGGGCCCCCAATCGTCTCTACCGGAACGACGACGGTCTCATGGTGGACGTGGCTCCCGAGCTGGGAGTGGACGACCTCCCGGAGACCAGGGCGGCGGCGTGGGGGGATTACGACGCCGACGGCGACCCGGACCTGTTCGTGGGATTCCGCCTGGAGGAGGGGTATCCCAACCGGGTCTACCGGAACGAAGGACCCGGGAGGCCATGGGTGGACGTGGCCTTTGAGCTGGGGCTGGACCTCTCGGGTAACACCCGCCAGACCTCCTGGCTGGATTACGACGGGGACGGAGACCTTGACCTCTTCATGGCCTTCCGGGACCAGCCGAACCGCCTCTTCCGGAATGAGCTCGCGGGGGCCGGTGAGGGAGATGCGGGGGATGCTTCCGGAGGGACGCGGCGGAGTGGAGAACCCCTGCCCGGCGGGACGGCCAGGGGACCCCGTTTCACGGACGTTACCGTGGTGTCGGGGATCGGCGACCCCAGGCGCACCGTGGGGGTTGCCTGGTTCGACATGGACTCCGACGGAGACCTGGACGCCTTCGTGGCCAACCAGGAGGGAGACGAGGACGGTTTCTTCCGCAACGACGGCGGCGTATTCACCGACGTGGCGGCTGAGATGGGCATGAGCTCCCCTGGCCGGGCGGCGGACATCGGAGGCGTGGGCCCGGCCCTGGCGGATTACGATGTGGACGGGGACCTGGATCTCTTCGTGGCCAACTACGGCGCCGATGTCCTCTGGCGCAACGACGGTGGTGGGCAATTCAGCGAGGTGGCTGCCGGGACCCCCCTGGGGGAGGACTACCACTCCACCACGGCGGCCTGGGGGGACGTGGACCACGACGGGTGGCCGGACCTCTTCGTGGTCTCCTATCTCTCGGGCATCGCGGAGGTGGAGGACCACCTCTTCCGGAACCGGGGCGGGGTCTTCCGGAACGCCATTCCGGATCTCCTCCAGCACCCGGGGGCCAGCCATGGGGCGAGCTGGGCCGACTTCGACGGGGACGGGGACCTGGACCTCCTCCTGGCCAACAACGATCCGGCGGGAGGGGGGCACCCCCTCTACCGGAACGACCTGCCTATCGAGACCGCGGGACGGAGCGTCCAGGTCGTGGTCACGGACTCCCAGGGGGTGGCACGTTTCCCCGGCTCGGAGGTTCGGGTGTACGCGGCTGCCGCCGGCTGGCGGCGCTTTCTGGGCTCGCCGGGGAGGGGCCTTGGACCCGAAGGACTCCTGGGCACGGGTATCGTCGACTCCGGGGGAGGATACTGCTCGCAGGGCCTGGCCCCCGTCCACGTGGGCATCCCCCCTGGAGTGGGGCGGGTGGTGGTGGAGGTTACGGTGGTGGGCGGAGGCCGGAGGACGGTCCTCCGAACGGAGCCTATGGGCCTTCCTCGCTCACCCGGCAGGGTCGTGGAGATCCGGGTTCCGGGAGGGTCTTGAGGATGGGCTTGTCCTGGACCGGGCTCTCCTCCCTGGCTTCGGGCCTGGGGCTGGTCATGGCGGCGTTCCTCCTCGTGGGTTCGGCTTTTCTCCTGGGCACGGTGATTCTGGTTGGGGTGGCTCCTGTCCTCCGCCGGAGGCCAAGGAGTGTGGCCTTGGGCACCCCGGTCCCCGGCGTGGACGAGCGGGACATCATGTTCTCGAGGGCACTCCTGGAGCCGGGGACGGAGCGCTTCGACGCCTACTACAGGGCGCGGCCCGAAAACAGGGTGAAGGACGACGTGTTCCGGAGGGAGCCGGGCCTTCTGGCTGCGGGAACGACCCACTTCCACCCCCTGGGGTTTGCTGCCGCCGACGCGGCCTTCTGGACGGTCGAGCGGCTCCGTCCCTTCGTGGAGGGAGAGGGGTGCGGGGGCGACAACCGATGGCCGGGCGCGGAGCCCTCGCTACCCGATCCTGCCTCCACCACGCGTTTCCTCAAGGGTTGGTCCATGACGCTCGGGGCCCATTCCGTCGGAGTTACAGAGGTCCGGGACTACCACCTCTATTCCCACGTGGGCAGGGGGCCGGACTACGGCAAACCCGTGGCGCTGGACCACCCCTTCGCCCTGGTGCTCACCGTGGAGATGGACAGGGAAATGGTAGACCGAGCCCCCCGCAGCGCCACCGTCATGGAGTCGGCCCGGCAGTACCTGAGCTCTGGGGTCATGGCCGTGCAGCTGGCCGACACCATCCGGCGCATGGGGTATCGTGCCAGGGCACATATCGACGGGAATTACCGGGTGATCTGTCCCTTGTTGGCGAAGGACGCCGGCCTCGGGGAGATCGGGCGCATGGGCCTCCTCATGACGCCCCGCCTCGGTCCCCGGGTGCGCATTGCGGCGGTCACCACGGACCTCCCTCTCGTCCCCGACCCTCCCGCCTCCGACCCCGCGACGCTGGACTTCTGCCTCCGCTGCCGGAAGTGCGCCGACGCCTGCCCCAGCCAGGCCATCCCCTTCTCCGATCCGGAAGAAGATTCCAAGGGGGTTCTCCGCTGGAAGATCGACGCCGAGGCCTGCTTCACCCTCTGGTGCAGGATGGGGACGGATTGTGCCCGGTGCATGGCCGTCTGTCCCTACTCGCATCCGGACAGCGCGCTTCACAACGCCGTGCGCTGGGGGATCCGGAGGAGTGCTTTCTTCCGCCGGGGGGCCGTGTGGATGGACGACCTGGTCTACGGGCGAAGGCCGGCCTCCAAGCCCCTCCCGGCCTGGATGGCGGAGGCTGAAGCCCAGGGATCCCGGACGCCCCAACGTTGACAGTTCAACTCTTCCGGAGGTATTCCATGTCGGGCACGCTGTCCGAACCTCGCCGCCTTCTCTTCCTCATGAGCATGACCGCTCTCGCCTGCCAGGGCCCCGGCCCCCAGCTTCCGTTGGACTATCCCGATGCCCTTCGCACGGAGCACACCGAGGATTATTTCGGTACCACCGTTGCCGATCCCTACCGTTGGATGGAGGATCTCGAAAGCAGGGAGGTGGCTGGATGGGTGAGGGCGCAGAACGCTCTGGCCATCCCCTTCCTCGAACGTCTGGAGGGGAGGGAGGCCCTGAAGCTGCGGCTGACCGAGCTCTGGAACTACGAGCGGTTCGGGATTCCCTTCAAGGAGGGCGGGCTCTATTTCTTCTCCCGAAACGACGGTCTGCAGGATCAGGATGTGGTGTTCGTCGCCGAGAGCCTGGACTCGGAGCCGCGGGTCCTCATCGATCCCAACACCTTCAGCGCTGATGCCACGGTGTCACTGGCGGGGCTGAGCGTCAGCCCGGACGGACGCTTCGCGGCCTACTCCACCTCCGACGGGGGAACGGACTGGAACACCTGGCACGTGCGTGAGGTGGCCTCCGGAGAAGACCTGGAGGATGTCCTGGCGGATACGAAGTTCACTTCCGCCTCCTGGCTGCCCAACGGCTCCGGGTTCTTCTACTCCCGTTACCCCAAGGGCCCCGACGGCCGCGGGAACGACCAGGCCCCGGTGAGGATCTACTTCCACAGCGTCGGCACGCCCCAGTCCGCCGACGAGCTGGTGTACGCCGTGGAGGACTCGGAGAGCCGGAACCCGTACGGCACGGTGACGGAGGACGGACGGTACCTCGTGATCGACATCTCGGAGGGGTACAACGAGAACGGCGTCTATTACCGGGACCTGGGGGTCCCCGGGGCGGGTGTGGTCCGCCTCCTGGACGATTGGGACGCACTGTATACGTTCCTCGGGAACGACGGGCCCGTCTTCTTCTTCCACACCAACCGCGACGCTCCAAAGAACCGGGTGGTGGGGATCGACCTTCGCAGACCCGCTCCGGAGCTATGGACGGAGATCGTCCCGGAGGGCGAGGAGATGCTGGAGTCGGCCTCCTTCGTGGGGGGGCGTTTTGTCGGCCAGTATCTGAAGGATGCCAGGTCCCTGATCCGGGTCTTCGACCGGGACGGGGCGCCTCTACGGGAGGTGGATCTCCCCGGGATCGGGACCGCCGCAGGGTTTGGTGGCAAGGGCGACGATCCCGAGACCTTCTATGCCTTCCAGAGCTACACCGTGCCTCCGACCCTCTATCGCTACGACGTGGCCAGTGGGGAGTCGTCGGTCTACAGGGAGACCCGGGTGGACGTGCGCCCGGAGGACTACGAGACCGTCCAGGTCTTCTTCACCAGCAAGGACGGCACCCGGGTCCCCATGTTCATCACCCACAGAAGGGGACTGGCGAAGGACGGCCAGAACCCCACCCTTCTCTATGGCTACGGAGGATTCAACGC
>Ga0209164_1005303_pt1 | contig 11038 bp, 7 predicted proteins | sample MTBNYHSulfiMetaG_FD_187458 | JGI IMG/M metagenome (GOLD analysis project Ga0209164, IMG submission 187458) | Enrichment culture microbial communities from rom New York Harbor, USA that are MTBE-degrading - MTBE-NYH (New York Harbor Sulfidogenic)... | ecosystem: Environmental > Aquatic > Marine >... | reverse complement strand
TTCTGGCTGGCAGGGTCCGGGGCGTAAACGAAGCCCTTTTTCGCGATCATGTTCTGAAGGTCCAGCGTGATGATCCCGGGCTCCACGGTCACGGTGCGGTTGGGCAGGTCCACTTCCAGAACCCGATTCATGCGGGAGAAATGAATGACTATGCCTCCCCGGACGGGAATGGTCCCTCCGCTCAGGTTGGTCCCGGAGCCGCGACCGATGATCGGGATCCTTTCTTCGTAGGCAAGACGCACGATCTTCGAGACTTCCTCCGTGGAATTGGGTAGGACCACCACATCAGGCCTTCCCTTTTCGAGCGATGCGTCATAGCCGTACAGGGTGAGATCCATGTCGGAATCAAGAACGTATTCCGGACCGACAATCTCTTTCAGTCGATCAACGATTTTCTGCTTGTCCATAAGGGCTCCGTTTCTTCAGTAACCTTTCCCCCTCCCCTTCATCCCCTCCCACCGGGGGGGAGATACTTTGAAGAACAATTTATTCGAATTCCCGGATTGCGTCAATGGAAACTCCCATGGAGCAGTCCGTCTCGCGCTCCATCACAATGTCCACGACATACGGCATACCCGATTCCACGGCTCGATTCAGGGCGGGTTTGATTTGCGTCGGGTCGGTGACGCGCTCGCCGACGGCTCCGCAGGCTTCCGCGAATTTCACGAAATCGAAACCCCGGCCCTCGTTTTCGGCAATCTGCGCCGCCCGGTCTACGGTGACGGAACGCCGTCCCCCTGCGGATACCGCCTTGGGAACCTGCTCCTCCTGGATGGCCCTGAGGCTGTCATACCATATCTGAACTTCGAAGTTCATGTCGTACATGTATTTCTCGGCCTGACGAATCAGGCCGAGGTACCCGTTGTTGAGAACCACGATCACGAAAGGCACCTTGTACATAACAGCCACGGGCAGAGCATCCATGCAGAACTGAAAGCCGAAGTCGCCCACGATATCCACGACCAGTTTGTCGGGTCGCGCCACTTTGGCCCCAATGGAAGCGGGCATGTCCCACCCCAGGGGGCCGGCACCCCCGCAATCCAGGTAATGCCTGGGCTTCGAGATCTTCTGGAACTGGCCGGACCATATCTGGTTCAAACCTATGCAGGTTACGAAGACGGCATCTTCATCGAAAAACTCGTTGATCTCCTTGAAAACACGCTGGGGCTTGATGGGAATGTCATCGTAGTCGGTTTTCCTCTCCATTCTGGCCCGAATCTGAGCAATGTCCAGTTTTGCGGGAGCGCGCGCCGGTTTGCGCCGCCTGACTTCTTCGAGAAGAGCCCGGAGAGTGAGTTTCGCGTCTGCACAGATGCCGAGATCGGGCATGATGTTCTTGCCCAGTTGTCCAGGATCCACGTCCACGTGGATGAATTTGCGATTGCCTTTGTAGACTTTGAGGTCACCGGTATGGCGATCATTGAAGCGGGCGCCCACGGCGAGCACCAGCGTGGAGTCAAGAAAGACCCGGTTGCCGGACCGGGTGTTGCATTGAATGCCCACGTGACCGGCCATGAGAGGATGATTCCAGGAGATGCCGCTTTTGCCCATGTAGGTGGTGACTACCGGTGCCTGCAGAGTCTCGGCCAGGGCCACGAAATCCTTGCACGCATCCGCTATGATGACTCCACCTCCCAGGAGCATCACCGCTTTTTCAGCGGCCAGGAGCATGTCAACGGCTTTTTCGATTTGCTTCTTGTTCGGCGGCGTAGCGAATAAAGGCAGAGGGGCATCGGTTTCGGGGTCGTATTCGATCTCCTCCTTCTGCACGTCCAGAGGCAGATCTATCAGGACCGGGCCGGGCCGCCCCTCGCGCATTATCCTGAAGGCCTCCCTGAAAACCCAGGGCACCATGGCGGGATCCTTCACACAGTAGGATTTCTTGGTGATCGGTTTGACAATCTCGGCGATATTCACGGCCTGGAAAGCTTCCCTGTCCAGTTGAGGGCGTACGTTCTGGCCGGTTATGGCAAGAACTGGGATCGAATCCACCTGGGCCGTATAGAGCCCCGTCACGAAGTTGCTGGCACCGGGACCGGATGTGGCCGCGCACACGCCGACGGTTCCGATCGCACGGGCGTACCCGTCGGCCATGTGGATGGCGCTTTCCTCGTGCCGGGTCACCAAGTGCTTGATAGATCCGCGGTCCTTCAGCGCCCGGTAGAAGGGCAGAATCCCCGCACCGGGAATCCCGAAGATGTATTTTACTCCTTCACTTTCGAGAATTCTCACTGCTGCCGCCGTCGTCGTCATCCTGGCCATATTGACCTCCTTTCTTATCCCCGAAGATAGGGCAAAAGTCTTTTCGATCCAATTCTCGAGTGTATTACGCCTCTGAAAATCCGAAATTCGATATTCGGACTTTCAACTTTCACGCCATTAAGAATTGACAAAGTCAAGGACAAAACCTCTAGAACGGAACATCAAGCTCACTCCTCCCCCGTGAATCCCAATTCCCTCGATATCGCCCGCGAGCATGTCTTCAAGGATTTTGCGAAGGACTTGATTTTCCCCGGCGTGATCCGCATCGCTGCCCCGGATATTGATATGCCGGCCACAGGTTTTGCGCGGTGATCGATCACAAGGGAGGCCACGCATCGGACTCCCTCTTCCATTTCCTCGTTGTCGACCGCATATTGCCGGGTTCGTATGCGGTCGAGTTCCTCCATGATATCGAAGCGGTCGATAATGGTGTGGGAGGTATGGGGAATCAGAGGCGTTCGGTCCAGATATTCCCCCACTTGAGGAGGACTCCAGCGGCTCATGAACATCTTGCCCACGCCGGTGCAGTAAAGGGGCACCCTCGCCCCGGGTTTGGTGAATAGCTGAAGCATGGTGTAATCGCTCCGGACATGATCCAGGTAAGCCACATAGTCCCCGTCCTGCACGGCTAGGTTAACGCTCTCCTTTGTTTCGCCCATGAGCTTTTCCATGTGGGGCCTCGCTATCGCCGCCAGGTTGAACTGCTGCTGAACCTTGGTGCCGAGTTCCAGGAATTGAATCGAAAGGGAAACTCTTTTGGTAAGCGGATTCTGCTTGAGGTAACGCCGCCTGACGAGTGTGGACGTAATCCGGTGGATGGTGGGCGGAGGAAAACCAGTGGCGACCGATAGTTCCCGAATGCCAATGTTTCCCGACTTTGCCACGGCTTCGATGATATCCAGCACTTTGTGGAGAGACTTCATAAGTGTTCCGCATAACGGAATGCAATTTTAAAATTTGATACGTTCTTATCCTCCCTGCAAAAGGATGTCAAGGGTTTTCGGGTTATCCCAATGAACGAAACTCTCTCGCCCCCTTCGCTAGCAAGTCACAGACAGCGTTCAGTGTTCAGTGTTCAAGAAAGACTTTTTGCGACCCCATGCTGAACGCTGAACGCCGAACGCTGAACACTTTTTGTTACATGTCACTCGTTACTCGTCACTTGCCTCTATTCTCTGGACCTCTTCGTTCTCTGCGTGAGACAAGTCTTTTTATTCGACATTTGCTCTACAGAAATTCGAAGGAGCGTGATATGGTTATATGGTCGATGGGGGCCTTGTGAGGGCGGGCACGGTGCCCGCCCTACGTCGACCTTGAATGGGGAACATCTCGTAGGGTCGGTCACCGCGCCGACCAAGAGGCAAAAGGCAAGGAAAGACTTGGAATGAAATTCGTTCATACCGCTGACACACACCTCGGTTTCGAGGTGATCAGGACGGCTCCTTCAGACGCCGCAGGCCGTAAGAGAAGAGCGAGGTCCGTGCTCGAAAATTTCGTGGCCGTTCTGAAACACGCATTGACCGTTGAAGCCGACCTTTTTATTCACAGCGGCGACCTCTTTAATAAGTACTACATTCCCCGCGAAGATATGGATGACCTGATCTCGCCTGTCACTTCCCTCTCGAAAGCCGGCATACCCCTAGTAATCATCCCGGGAAATCACGAGCGATCCGAGTTCCCTTTCGACCTGTTTCACGGCATTTCCGGAATTTACGTTCTCGATCAGCCGAAGTCATTGCTTTTTATGCTGGGGGGATACGAGGTCGGCATTGCGGGCTTTCCCTTTATTCGGGAGGATTCGAGGAGAAAGTTTCTGAAAGCATTGGAGGAAACCGGGTACAGTAGCCTTCGCTCGGATTTCAATATCCTGGTGACCCATCAGGCTTTCGACGAAGCCATGGTCGGTCCGGCGGGCTACCGATTCAAGGCGGGCCGGCCGGACACAGTATTACGGGAGGCGGTGCCTCCGGATTTCGACTACATCGCTGCAGGCCACATACACCGCTACCAGATACTTCCCCATCCTCTCAGGCCGGGATCGACTTTCGTCTACCCGGGCTCCACGCAACGCATGAGCTTTGCGGAAGCCGGTGAGGAGAAAGGTTTTGTGGAGGGGGAGGTGGTGAACAACAGGATCGAAACGCGATTCATACCTCTGCCGGCGTGGGACATGGAAATCGTGGAAATCGAAGCGGCGGGCCACAGTCCGAAAGAAGTGGAAAAGGCTATACGGGGTCAGTTCTGGCGATTCAGTCAGGACCTCGTCATTCGATTCAATCTGATCGGTGGAACAGGGGCGGCGGATTATCCCGAGGTCGACTTCCACCGCCTGAGGGACGAGATGCCCTCTGTGCTCGAATGCCAGTTCGCCCTCAGGGCGAGAAAGAGGTGGATTCACAAATGACGGGCTCGGACTGGGGGAAAAAGGTAGTTCCTCCTCAAGAGGTCATGAAGAAGCTCGATCCCGGGATGAACATCTTCATCGGGACCGGCGTGGCCGAACCCAGAACGCTGGTGAGGCATCTCATGTCCTCGGAAGCGCACAACCTTCAGGACCTTTCACTGAACCAGATAGTGAGCCTGGGGGATGCCATCTCGCTGCAGGGGCTGCGGTCTCAGCGATTCCGCCTCAAGACATTCTTTTCAGGATGGGTAGCAAGCGAGGCCATTACAGAAGGTCTCGTCGACCTGATCCCAAGCCGGTTTTCCAGAATACCCCGGTTGATCGAATCGGGGCAGATCCCTATCGACGCGGCCTTTGTCCAGATCACTCCGCCCAACGAGGCGGGTTACTGCAGCCTGGGTGTGGCCGTGGACGCGGCCAGGCAGGCGATGGAAAGAGCCTCTTTAGTGGCGGGTGAAATCAACCCGGATATCCCTGTCACCTATGGTGATACCTTTGTTCACGTTCGGGACTTTAACCTGCTCGTCAGGTCCACCGAGCCGCCCCTGTGGTTTCCCCGCTGGCCGGTCGATGAGGTTTTCGACAAGGTCGCTTCCAATGTGGCGTCGGTTATCGAGGACGGAAGCTGCGTGGCGTTCTCCATAGGGCCTCTGTTCGAGGCCCTGGGAAGGCATTTGATCCACAAGCGCCACCTGGGGGTTCACTCTCCCTTCATTACTGATTCCCTGATGGACCTGATCAGGAGCGGAGCCGTCACGAACAGACGGAAGGCGACGTGGAGCGGCAAGTCCCTAGCCTCCTACGCTTTCGGCACCCGGGAGCTGATGGAATGGCTGAACCGCAACCCAATGGTGGAATTCCAGGGGGTTGACAAGGTCTTCGACCCGCTTCAGATAGGCCGGAATCCGAAATTTCATGCCGTTCTACCTGCGAGAAAGGTGGACCTCACCGGGTTGGTTGCGCTTCATTTCGGGAAAGGCAATGTGTCGACAGGAGCCGGAGAAGCCATGGACTTCCTGAACGGAGCCGAGCTATCGCCGGGAGGGCGCACGATTTTTGCCTTGCCGAGCCGGAACAGAAAGAGATGGGCCAATATCCGGCTTTCCGTCGCGGAGTTCCCGAACCAACTCGGTTTGCGGGAATCCGTGGACATGGTGGTCACGGAGTACGGGGTGGCCAACCTCAGGGGCAGGACGCTCCGGGAGCGGGCCCAGGCACTCATCGATATTGCCCACCCGGACGATCGAGGAAAACTGGTGGAGCAGGCCAAAGAGAAGAGGATTCTTTACCAGGACCAGATATTTCTTGCTGAATGCGCCCGACTTTACCCGGAGATTGCGGCCAAGGCTACATTCAAGGGAGGCGCGGAAGTTCGCTTCAGGGCGATCCGGCCCTCGGATGAGGAAGAAATGCGCCGGCTCTTTTATCGCTTCTCGGACGAAGCCGTCTACTATCGCTACTTCAGCCCTGTGAAGACAATGCCCCACAGCAAGATGCAGGAGTACGTGAACGTAGACTGCAACCGAGTCGTATCCATCGTGGCGCTGATCGGTCCGGCCGGAGAGGAACGCATCATCGGGGAGGCAAGGTTCGCCAAGAATCCAACCGGGCCTTACGCTGATGTGGCGTTTGTCGTTGACGGGGATTATCAGGGTCTGGGCATCGGTTCCTATCTTTACGCCATGCTCATCCGCCTGGCAAAGGAGCGCGGGTTCAAGGGATTTACGGCCGATGTGCTTGCTTCCAACAAGGCGATGATGAGGGTTTTCGAAAAGGGGGAACTGCCCGTGAGCGCCAGGCTGGAGCAGGCTGTGTTTCACCTCAACATCGATTTCGAGAATCCGTAGTGCCGTGTCACAAATGAGCCGCCTCTGAAAGCGGGATTCTTATGAATTGTCCCAAAATTGAATTGACACGAACCGTAAAATCTTTCCCCCGACCCATCGGGAGGCCTCTTCAGAGCCTCAACCGGAAATGGGCTCATCGGTCTTAACCGCCCCCGAGGCACTGAAGTCTTTTTCTGGGCAGGCGCACAGGTCCAAGCTTGCCGGAGCCGTCTTCCTTTGGGGCTGCCACCATGACCCACTGGCTTCTCGGCGCCGGTTGATACCTCTGTAAGAGTGGTTGGGGCTCTGAAGAGGCCTCCCGATGGGTCGTGTTCCAGCGAACGCTTGGAGTGTCAATTCAATTATGGGACCGTTAGTATGCCTTATGCCCCCTCCGCAAGAGCTCACTTTTTTTCTCTTCTTCTCTGTGCGAGCACTGCGTGAGACAGATCTTGCCTCAAATGGAGCCGGCGATGATCAGGCCGAAGACCATGGCGAAGAGAGCGAAGCTCTCGACTATGCCCACGGCGGCGAAACACTTCCCGAAAACTTCGGGTTTCTTTGATGAGGCCAGTATTCCGGTGGCCGCCACCTTGCCCTGGTAGATAGCGGACACCATGATCCCGACTCCGCAGAAGAGGCCGATCCCCAGCAACCCGAGGCCCGCAGCCTCTTTGACTTTCCCCAGGAGGACGAACATTAGCACGATCCCGTAAATGGTCTGGGACGAGGGGGCAGCGGACATGCCTATAAACTTCCCGTGCCCTTCCTCGACTTTGGCCATCACGCCGTGCGAGGCAGCACCTGCGATGCCGCAGCCGATGGAACTACCCATGGCGGGCAAACCCACTGCACACGCGCATCCCGCGTAACCAAGCATAACCATCATATCCATGTGAACTCTCTCCTCTTCTTTCACTCAAGGTTTTATTCTGTGAAAAGGCTTGTAAACCAATCCATCCCCTGTGAAGCACCAGCGGTACCACTCGAGAAAATTCAACCTCAGACCGTGTATCACTCCGCCCATGATTGCCAGAAGCAGATTCACGGAGTGTCCTGCAAAAAGAACCAAAGCGGCAAACAGGTATCCGAACCAGGGCATTCCTGCGACGATGTCCTTTGCGAGCATGTTGAACGTCTGGGCCATATAGACAGTGGCGATCCCCAGGGCAAAGAGACGGAGATATGACAGGACGTCGGAGAAAACCTGCACGACACCCAGGAGGCCGTTCAACCCCTCCAGGACACGCAAGAGCGGGTTTTTACTGGTGGACGAAAAGATGAACACCACCGCGAAACCCGCGACGAGAATGTATGTGGCGATTTCGTTGTCAACTCCGTGGCCCATCCTGCTGTTAATGAGGAAATACCCGGACCAGATGACCACCACCCAGCCGAGGGCGGAGATGTCGCGGGTGCTCCTGAATTTCATCACGAATGACAGAGAAATGTGGATCATGCCGATGACGACGGAGATGATCATGGCAAAGTTTTGCCCCTCCTTTGTGTTGAGATCCACAAGGCACAATCTGGACAGGGGATTTTCGGGTTGCGGGGCAACCCCGAAATAACCACCCGATATTATTCCGTACCCGGTCACGGCGAAACTCAGACAATACATGAGGCGAAAGAAGCGGATTGCGAAGGGCGAAGAACGCCCGATCTTCTTCTGCAAAAAGAAAGTAAAGGCCAGCAGGATCAGTCCGTAGCCCGCATCCCCCACGATCATGCCGAAGAAGACGGCGAAACAGTAAAGGACGAATCCGCTGGGATCAAAATCATGGTAGCCCGGATGGGAGTACACCTTGACCAGGTCCTCTCCCGGCGCAAAGGGAGGCTTGTTCTGCAGGAGCACGGGAATACGCTCGTCAGCCGAGGGGTTGTCAGTGTAGTGATAGAACGTGAATGTCGCCGGAATCTTCGAGATCAGGTCCTGCTCCGGCAAAGGGGACCAGCACTTCACCACGAAAAGACGGTTTTCCAGTTCCCTCCCGGCGTTCAGCGCCGCCTTGCGATACTCCAGGAGGTTCGTGAGCGCAACCTCCTCTCTCCCGAGCACGTCGAGGTGGGCTGCAAGATGGGCGTATTCGGGTTCGATCCTATTCAGCTTTTCCTCCCTGTCGGATATCTCCCTGTGCACGGTGGACAGGCTTCTCGGCGGGAGCTTTTCCTCAGGAATTTCCAGGGAAATCGGGCGATCGGAAACGGTGATGAAGCACACCTCGCCTCTGGCTACCCCGATCACCTGATGGTAAACGTCCTGGAGAGGCAGAGAATCGAAGGTTTTCCGGGTTACCCGATAAAATCGGATGTGAAGACCTCTCTGCCGAAGCTTTCCCAATTCCTCCACGGAGAAATCGCCCCATGCTTCCAGAAGGGAACGCTCCTTTTTCAGGGCTGCGATTTCGGTCTGAATCCGCGCTTCCCTTTGCCCCAGCATTTCCCGTTTTTCGCAGACTTCCCCGGCGGACAGGGGCTGTTCAGCTTCCGCCTTTCCAACTCTCGAGGCAAGGAACCTGCGCGTTTCAGTGACACGGTTCAGCTCTTTGGCGAGGTCCACGGGCTCAAGCGGATCTCGAGGGAGGATGAGGTGAACCGCCCCGATCTGCTGGAGGTGGTCGAGGAACCGCTCCCTTTCGGTCTCCAGCCCGACGAAGGTGATTTTTCTCATCTTTACGATCATGCCGCTACGCCTCTGCTTCCTGGATTTTAGCCTTTGCCAGTTTCGCCCTGCCCACGGCGGCCGTCTCCTCGTCGCCCAGAAAGATTCTGATCTTGCGGATGTTTTCCTTGAGTTCCGGGATCAGCTTCTTTTCGAAAAGGTTGCACCGCTGGGTCGTCGTACGCAGTTCCTCGCGAATCAGCGCCTCCTTTTCCATGAGCACTCGAACCTCTTCCCGCAAGGAGATGAGGCTCCTGATGACGGAGATCGCCGTGTCGAGCCACGGCGGCGTGGCAAACAGGGAATAGGGGACATTTCTGAAGATGACTTCCTGGAATTCCGGCACATCCACGCCGGCAATGTTGTCGGTCTGTGTGCGGATTTGTTCTATGACGAGAAAGTCGTGGACGTCCACGCTCGGATCCGTGAGATACTTGGCCCACGGTTTGACCGACTCCGCCGCTTCCCGGAGCAGTCGCTTTTTCTCCTCGATCACGGGTTCCATCTGCCGGATAACGATCTGCAGCTGCATCTTCTTGAGCTGAAGAATGGGCAGGAACTTCTGGTACTTTGCCAGTCCGTCCCGCTGTGCTTTGAGAGCGGTCTTGTTGTACTTCAGTTTCTCGGCCATGGAAACATCCGACTATTTCATCATCAAGGTCCCTGGAAACTGCTTAGATGCCGTTGGCTTGCTCCGAGTCCAAATCCGAAGCACGAAATCCGTAATTCGAAACAAACAAGCCCCCGAATTTTCAGATGAAAAAACTCGGCACTTGAAAGGCATCATCTGCGGTTCTGGTCATTTGGATTTCGGTGCTTTGAAATTGTTTCGGATTTCGTGCTTCGAATTTTGGATTTGCTCTCTGCATTGCATATGGATCCTTTTTCAGGCGGCCTGGTTTACCTCGCCCCGGCCGGGCCAGTACTTCTGAATGAGGTGCTCTTTCAGTCCCGTCTGCACGGGCTCGAAATGCCTCCCGAGAATGTCCCAGCACAGATCGAGGGCTTCCTCGATGGGGATGTTCACGTTCAGGTCCATCAGTTCCTCCTCGAAGTCTTTCCCATAGGCGAGGAGCGTCTCGTCCCATTTTGAGAGCTTGAATCCCATGGCGATTTTGTTTCGGGATTCCCGGCAGTCCGAATAGAGCCGGATCATCGTGTTCATGATGTCGTTGTGGTCTTCCCGGGTGACTTTGGACACCACGTTTTGCTTCAAACGGCTGAGAGAGCCGAAAGGATCGATGACTCCGTTGTGAAGATAGAACTGGCCTTCCGTGATGTACCCCGTGTTGTCGGGGACGGGATGAGTAACGTCATCGCCGGGCATGGTCGTGACGGCAAGGATGGTGATGTCGCCCAGGCCTTCAATATCCACCGCTTTCTCGTACCGGGAAGCGAGCTGGGAATAGAGATCGCCGGGGTAACCTCGGTTGCTGGGGATCTGTTCCATGGAAATGGAGATCTCTTTCAGGGAGTCGGCGAAGTTCGTCATGTCCGTGAGGAGGGTGAGAACCCGCCTGCCGGACTCGGCAAAGCGTTCAGCCACCGCGAGGGCCATGTCTGGCACAAGCAGGCACTCCACCACCGGGTCGGAGGCGAGATGGATGAACATGATGACGCGGTTCATGATTCCCGCCTCTTCAAAGGTGCGCTTGAAGAAGGTGAAGTCATCGAACTTGAGCCCCATGCCTCCGAGGACGATGATGTCCGCTTCCGCCTGCATCCCGACGCGAGCCAGGACTTGGTTGTAAGGCTCTCCGGGAATGGAAAAGATGGGGAGCTTCTGGCTCACGACCAGGGAATTGAACACGTCTATCATGGGGATGTTGGTGCGGATCATCTGCTTGGGTATGATACGGTTGGCGGGATTGAAAGAGGGGCCGC
>Ga0209164_1005302_pt1 | contig 11047 bp, 9 predicted proteins | sample MTBNYHSulfiMetaG_FD_187458 | JGI IMG/M metagenome (GOLD analysis project Ga0209164, IMG submission 187458) | Enrichment culture microbial communities from rom New York Harbor, USA that are MTBE-degrading - MTBE-NYH (New York Harbor Sulfidogenic)... | ecosystem: Environmental > Aquatic > Marine >... | reverse complement strand
CGCTGACACCCTGACGGGCCTCTTCCTGGTGGCGGAGGGTGGCGATACGGTGTCGCTGGCCGCCCTGGGGGAGGGTGGGGAGGGTGTGCTCCAGCTCAGGGCTCCGCCGGGGAGGTACCTGCTGAGTCTGGAGCTCTGGAGCCCTCAGGGACGTTGGGGAGCCCGCTTTCGCCACGGTGTCGAGGCGGAGCCGGTTCCCTCCGACGTTCCCACCCTCTCGGATCTCCTCCTGTTGCGTCGCGGGGAGGAACTCCCGGGCTCCCTCCGGGAGGCTCTGCCGAGGATGCGTCCTGGGACCCGGCTCGAGCCCGGCACGCCCCTCACCGTGGCCTGGGAGGTGTATGGCCTGGGCGACAGGCGGGAGCCCCTCACCTTCCGGCTGAGCCTCGTTGAGGAGAATGCCAGCTTCTTGCGGAGGGCTCTGTCCCGGACCGGCCTGCTCCAGAAGCCGCCGGTCCTGACCCTCACCTGGGAGGAGGGAAGCTCCGATCACGGAGAACCCCTGTTCCGGGCCGTGGACCTTGACCTGCCGCCTCTAGGGCCGGGGACCTACCTCCTCCGCCTGGAAATGGACATCCCCTACCGAACGATGGCGATCTCGCAGCGCAGGATGACCGTCCCGGAGCCAATCCCCCCGTCCCATTCGAGATAATCATCACGAGTTGACGACTCCCTGGGTCACCTCTAGATTGGCGCGCTGTCACAGCAACGGAGACGAACGGTAACGTCCCATGGACGACACCTATCAGCGAGGGCCGCTTCTCCTCCTCTCCGGCCGGGCCAACCGGCCCCTGGCCGAAGAGATCGGGGAGCTCATTGCCAAGTCACCAGACTCGGCTACCATCCGGGATTTCGCCGACGGCGAGATCTTCGTCAGGATCGACCGGAACGCCCGGGGGAGGGACGTCTTCATCGTCCAGCCGACCTCGTCGCCCGGGGATCACATCCTGGAGCTGCTGCTCCTCATCGACGCGGCGAAGCGAGCTTCGGCCGCCCGGGTGACGGCGGTCATTCCCTACTACGGGTATGGCCGGCAGGATCGGAAGGACCAGCCCAGAGTGGCCATCGGAGCCAAGCTCATGGCCAATCTCATCGTGGCGGCAGGGGCCGATCGCGTGGTAGGGATCGATTTCCACCAGCATCAGATCCAGGGGTTCTTCGACATTCCGGTGGATCACCTCTACGCGGCACCCGTCCTTGTCCGTTATTTCCGGGACAAGGGGCTGGAGGACCTTGTGGTGGTGGCTCCGGACGTGGGCTCGGCCAAGATGGCCAGAGGGTATGCCCGGAGGCTCAAGGCGCGATTTGCCATCATCGATAAGAGGCGCCCCGCTCCGAACGTCGCCGAGGTCGTCAACGTGGTTGGCGAGGTAAAGGGGATGACCTGCCTGTTGGTGGACGACATGGTAGACACGGGCGGGACCCTGGCCAATGCCGTCCGCGCGCTCTGCGAGCGGGGGGCGAAGGCCGTCTATGCCGCCGCTTCCCACGCCCTCCTCTCGGGTCCGGCCGTGGAGCGTCTCTCGGCCGTGCCCCTGGAGGAGTTGGTGGTGACCAACAGCATCGACGTCCCCGAGGATCGGCGATTCGAGGGGCTTCGCATCCTCTCGGTGGCGGGGCTCCTGGCCAATGCGATCCAGTACATCCATTCGAACGAGTCGGTGAGTGCGCTCTTCGAGGTCTCGGATGAGGACGGCTAGCACTCGAAGGTTTCTCAGGCCTGGTTGAAGCCGGACCGGTGGACGGCCGGCGGCAGGGCCCCCACCGGACAGTGAGACGGAGAAATGACGAAGAACACGCAATTGAGAGCTTGGCCCAGGACCGGGACCGGGAAGGGTGCGGCCCGGCAGCTCAGGGCCCAGGGGAGGCTTCCGGCCGTGATCTACGGCAAGGACATGGAGACCAGAGGGATCTCCATCGACCTACAGGAAGCCGAGTATCTATTCCATCGGATCGCCGTGGAGAACACCATCGTGGACCTGGTGGTGGAAGGCGACGAGGAGCCGGTCCAGACCCTGATCCGGGAGATCCAGACCCTCCCGCACAAGCCCGGTCTTCTCCATGTCGATTTCCTCCGGATCCAGAAGGGGGTGGCGGTGGAAGTGGAGATCCCGGTGAGCCTCGAGGGGGTCCCGGTCGGGGTGAGGGAGTCTGGCGGGATTCTCGAACAGATGGTGAATGAGCTCAGGGTGAAGTGCATACCCTCCCTGATCCCCGAGGTCGTGTCGCTGGACGTGACCCGCCTGGCCGTCGGCGACTCCATCCATGTCCGGGAGATCGACCTGGGCGAAGGCGTGGAGATTCTCGTGGACGCGGATCGGACCGTTTGCTCGGTCCACGTCCCGAAGGTTTCGGCAGCCGACGAGGCCGAGGAACGGGAGGCGGAGGAGGAGGCCGCCGGCGGGCCGGAGGCCCCCGGTAAGGGCGAGGAATAGACCTGGCCTGGCCATGAAGGTGGTGATCGGGCTCGGCAACCCTGGACCCGAGTACGATGCGACCCGTCACAATGTGGGATGGTGGCTTCTTGATCGCCTGGCCTACGAATGGGACTTCCCGCCTTTTCAAAGGGAAGGGAGGGCGTTGGTTTCCGATGGATCCAGAGGGGATGAGCAGTTCCGGCTCATGAAGCCGACGACCTACATGAATCGGAGCGGCCAGGCGCTCTCGGCCCTGGCTTCCCTGACGGAATTCCATCCGGAAGAGGATCTCCTTGTGGTAATCGACGACGCGGCCCTGGAAGTGGGCCGCGTTCGTTTCCGGCCCCGGGGATCCCCCGGAGGCCACAATGGCTTGAAGTCCGTCTCCCGGGCCCTGGGCTCCGACGAGTATCCTCGCCTCCGCATCGGGGTTGGAATCCCTCCCGAAGGCATGGATCTGTCGGATTGGGTCCTTTCGCGCATGGGCTCGGAAGACGAAGATGTCATCCTCGGGCTACTACCCGGCCTGGTGAAGGGGGTGGAGGTCTGGGGCATCGAGGGGATGGAGTCGGCCATGAACAGCTTCAATCGTTGAGGCCCTCGCCCCCACAAACGAGTCCAACCGTCAAAACGGGAAAACGTCGCCCATGAGCGGAATCATCAGCTTCACTGACTGGTCGTGGGTCCTCGGGCTGGTGGGCCTGCTGGTCGCCCTGGGGATCTTCGGGTACGTCAAGCGCCAACCTACCGGCACGGACCTCATGCGGTTCCTCGAGGAGCAGATCCACGACGGGGCCATGGCCTTCCTCAGGCGCCAGTACACGTTCCTCTTCTTCTTCGTGGTGGTGGTGGCCTTCCTCCTGGGGTGGGCCATCGGCCTGCAGACGGCCATCGCCTACATCGCCGGGGCGACGTGCTCCGCCGTGGCCGGCTTCATCGGGATGACCTCCGCCACCCGCGCCAACGTCCGGACCGCCCAGGCGGCCAACCAGGAGGGTGCCGGGAAGGCCCTGCGGATCGCCTTCTTCGGAGGCGCCGTCATGGGGCTGGCCGTGGCCTCCGTCGGTCTCATCGGCATCGGCATCTTCTATGTGATCTTCGCGTCCGGCGCCGTGCCGGGCACCAACGACCTCCCGCGTTTCGCCGAGATCATCTCGGGCTTCGCCATGGGAGCGAGCTCCATCGCCCTGTTCGCCCGTGTCGGCGGAGGGATCTACACCAAGGCGGCCGATGTGGGAGCCGACCTGGTGGGGAAGGTTGAAGCCGGGATTCCCGAGGACGATCCCCGGAATCCCGCGACCATCGCCGACAACGTGGGCGACAACGTCGGCGACGTGGCTGGCTTGGGAGCCGACATCTTCGAGTCCTATGTGGGCTCCATCGTGGCCACCATGGCCATCGCCGCCTCGTCGGCGGCCCTCGCGGGGACGCCCCTCCAGGGAGTGGCGCTTCCCCTCGTCACCGTCATGGTCGGGCTTCTGGCCTCCCTGATCGGTGTGGGGATGATGAAGGTTCTCGAGCGTACCGATCCGGCCGCGGCCCTGAGGAACGTGACCTTCATTGCCGCCGGCCTCTTCCTGGTGGCCATGTGGTTCGTGGTCCAGGCCTTCGGCGTGGAGATCGTGGATCCGCTGACCCGCGAGATCTTCCCGGTTTCGGGTCCCTTCTGGGCCATCCTGGCCGGTAGCCTGGTGGGGATCTTCATCGGGCTCGTGACCGAGTACTACACGGCAGCCGGTCCGATCCGCAGGATCGCCGACTCCAGCAAGACCGGTCCCGCCACCAACATCATCACCGGGCTTGCCATCGGGATGGAGTCGGTGGCCATTCCCATGATCCTCATCTGCGTCGCCATCTTCGTCTCGTTCGAGGTGGCTGGTCTCTACGGCATCGGAATCGCCGCCGTGGGAATGCTGGCCACGGTGGGTGTCACCATGTCGGTGGACGCTTACGGCCCCGTGGCGGACAACGCCGGGGGAATCAGCGAGATGAGTGGCCTCGGTCCGGAGACCAGGGCCGTCACGGACTCCCTGGACTCCATCGGGAACACCACCGCGGCCATCGGGAAGGGATTCGCCATCGGCTCGGCGGCCCTCACCGCCCTGGCTCTCTTTTCCGCCTACTCCAGCCAGGTCGGGCTCCAGGAGACGGGCATCAACCTGGTGAACCCCCTGGTGGTCATCGGGCTCTTCCTGGGTGGCATCCTGCCGTTCTTCGTGGCGGCCCTCACCATGACCGCCGTGGGCCGCGCCGCCCAGGGGATGGTCGAGGAGGTCCGCCGGCAGTTCCGGGAGATCCCAGGCCTCATGGAGGGAACGGCGAAGCCGGACTCGGCCCGCTGCGTGGACATCTCCACCAAGGCTGCCCTGAGGGAGATGATCCTTCCGGGAATGACGGCCGTAGCGGCTCCGGTGGTGGTAGGGTACCTGCTGGGCGTGGAGGCCCTGGGCGGCCTCCTGGCGGGTGCCACGGTCACGGGCGTTCTCATGGCTCTCTTCATGGCCAACGCCGGTGGCGCCTGGGACAACGCCAAGAAGTACATCGAGAAGGGCGCCCTGGGCGGGAAGGGTTCCGATCCCCACAAGGCCGCCGTGGTCGGCGACACGGTGGGAGATCCCTTCAAGGACACCTCCGGCCCGTCCATGAACATCCTCATCAAGCTCATGAGTGTGGTTTCGCTGGTTCTGGCGCCCTGGTTCATCAAGGTGCACGGACTCGCCGGCGAGCAGGCGAGCAACTGGATCGTGGATGTGATCCAGAAGCTCTTCGGGTAGGTCCTGGACACCCCGGGGCCCCGGAAGGGGCCCCGGCGCTCGCTGTGAGATGAGGCCCGGTTCCGCAAGGAGCCGGGCCCGCTCATTCTGGTCCCTTCGCCAAGGAGTCTTCCGTGCCGAAAGAGCCCACCTTCGAGAACGCCCTCGCCTTTGCACAGGACCTCATCCGGATTCCCTCCAGGTCGGGCATGGAGAAGGAGGTCGCCAAGCGGATCCTCCTGGAGATGGAGGCCCTCGGTTACGACGAGACCCGAACCGATGAGGTCGGAAACGTCATCGGGGTGGTGCGGGGAGTGGCGGGCGGTCCTCCGGTGATGCTGAACTGCCACATGGACGTGGTGGCTGAGGGTGACCCCGCGACGTGGGAGCACCCACCCTTCGGGGGGGAGGTCGTCGACGGGTTCCTGCACGGAAGGGGAGCCATGGACATCAAGGGTCCCCTGGCCCTGCAGACCTACGCCGCCGCTGCCCTCCGGGGTGCGGCACCGGGGGACGTGGTGGTGGCCCACACCGTGTTCGAGGAGCGGGGCGGGTGGGGCATGGAGCACCTCATGGCCTCGGAAGCGGTGAAGCCCGCCGCCGTAGTCATCGGGGAGGCCACGGGAGGTGACATCACCACGGGCCATCGTGGGAGGGGAGAGCTGGAGGTGGTCTTGATGGGCGTGGCGGGACATGCCAGCGCTCCCGGGCGAGCCAGAAATGCCCTGGACCTGGTTCCTCCGGTGCTTCGGGCCCTGGCGGACCTGGCGGACCGGCAGGGGGAAGACCCGGTTCTGGGGAAGGCTTCTCTGGTGGCCACGGGGATCGAGGTTTCTCCGGAGAGCCGGAATGTGATCCCGGACCGTGCGGTGGTGGTGGTGGATTGGCGCACCTTGCCCGGGAGCACGGACGAACAGCTCGAAGACCAGGTTCGGGACGCTCTCAGGACCCACCTCCCCCATGCTCCGGAGGGAATGGGCGTGGAGGTGCGGACGGCACGGGAATGGCAGGAGACCTACACCGGCATCGGAGAGCTTCGCAACCTCTTCACGCCGGGGTTCCTCATGCCTGCCGACCATCCTGCCGTAGTCGCCGCGGCTCGCGCTGTGGGGAGCCGGGAGGGAAGGGGGCCAGCCAGGGTTCGCCCCTGGACGTTTGCCACGGACGGGGGTTGGAGCCGTGGGGTGTTCGGTGTGCCGACCGTGGGCTTTGCCCCGGGTGAAGAGCGGTTCGCCCACACCAACAGGGAACGGCTGGACCTGGACGAGGCTCTGTGGGCTTTCGCACGGCACTCCGAGCTGATCCTCGCGCTCCAGAAGACCCTTGGATGAAGCCCCGGGCCCTTGCCCGGGCGCGGTTGGATGCAAAGAGAAAGGGGGCCGAATCCCGGCCCCCTCTTCCGTGGACGGTAGGAAATCCCTACGACATGGGGACAGGCTGGTAGAGCTCGCCCTCCACCCGCTCGAAGATGTCGTCCATGGACCGCCCCACGATGGTGAGGCCATGGTTCTTGAGCCCGACCACGGCCTCAACCGGGACGGCTGCCTCCCGCACGATGTTCGCCACCGCGGTGCCGAGCTCGTAGGTGCCGCAGGGATAGTTGAACTCGGTGGAAGGGGCGCCATCCATCCAGGCGTGGACGTGGAGGATGGCCCCGACCTCGGGATGCTCGCGGTAGATCATCCAGTGTTCGATGGCATCGACGGACACCCGGCGAGGCTCCACCGCCGGGGGCACGCTCAGGATCATGGCATTCTTCTCGGGATCGTAGTCCTTCACCAGGAGGATGTCCCGGCCGATCTCCCGGAGGTTCGACTTATCCACTCCGGAGGCGCTCATCCAGAACCGGGTGGCGTCCATGCGCGCGGAGAGATTTCCGTAGCTCAAGCCACCGATCCCGTAGAGGAGCTTCAGATGCCGCTGGTCCCTTTCGTTCAGGTACTTCTCCATGGGGAAGGGGGTCGGCAGCAGGTTCAGCTCATCCAGCTTCCTCCCGGCCCGGGCGATGGAGTCGGTGATCGTGTCACCGCTCCAGAGCTCCTCCGGAAGGTCGGTGTCGAAGATGTTGTTCAGCACGAGGCGGCTGGTGGCCAGGGGCCGGATCCGTTCGTACACCAACCGGAAGTACTCGTGGGGGAGTGCAGACCCGGAAACGACGTAATGCCCCTGTTCGGGAGTCACGAAGTGGGCGGCAGGTAGCGGTTCCCCCTCCTTCACCAGGCCGATGAGGAGGTTGCAGAGGGACCGCACCAGGAGCGGGTATCCCTTCTCCATGGGACCGCCGAAAGGTGGGTCCACCTCCGTGACGCTGACGACGAAGACGGCTTGCGCCTTCCGTCGGAATGGCTTCGGGCGCGCCGGGTCGACGTAATTGATGACCAGGGAAGCCTGGTCCGGGTCCGCTACGAAGACGTGACCATTCTGGTCGAGGACTCCCCGGAGCCCGGCGTTGAACCAGGCGAGCCGCTCCGCTTCGTGCTGCCCAACGAATGAATATTCCATGCCCAATCCTCACCCTGGAGCCCGAACCCTCGCGGGCCCGGGGAATGATCTGTAAGCCTTTCAACTCGTCAAGGTGCCAAAAGGTCCGTCCAGGGCGCAAGCCCCCTGCCGCCCGCCCCCACCTCGGCGCTTTGACCCTCGGAGCCATCCACCACTACTTTCCATCGAATCCCGGTCGTGGGCATCGGTCGTCGACGCGCCGGTCCGCCGTTCGCCCGGCGGGGCTCCATCCGGACTCTCCGAGGCTGGACGCCATGCTCCAGGTAGGAATCGTCGGTCTTCCGAACGTAGGGAAATCCTCCCTCTTCAACGCGCTCACCGCCGCAGGGGCGCCTGCCGAGAACTTCCCCTTCTGCACCGTGGAGCCCAACATGGGGACGGTAGCCGTTCCCGATCCCAGGCTCCCCCGGATCCATGCCCTGGCAGGTTCAGCGGAGATGGTGCCCGCCTTCATCCGCTTCGTGGACATCGCAGGGCTCGTGAAGGGAGCCTCACGGGGGGAGGGTCTTGGCAACCAGTTTCTTGGACAGATCAGGGAAGTCGACGCCGTTGCCCACGTCCTCCGCTGTTTCGACGATCCGGACACCGCCCACGTGATGGGCTCTGTGGACCCGCTTCGGGACCTGGCGATTGTCGAGACCGAACTGGCCCTGGCAGACCTGGAGGTTCTGGAGCGAAGGGTGGAGAAAGTGTCGAAGAAGGCGCGTTCGGGGGAGAAGGACGCCATCCGGGAGATGGACCTCCTGGAGCGCCTGGTGGGCGCGCTCTCCAGCGGTCTCCCTCTCCTGGAGCTTCCGCTCACGCCCCAGGAGCGCCTCGCCGTGCGGCCCATGAGCCTCCTCACGATGAAGCCCGTTCTCCTCGTGGCGAACGTGGCGGAGGGGGAGCTGACCGGGAAGGCCCGCCATTCCGTTTCCGGATTGGCGGGCGTGACGCCCGGCCCGGAGGGGCAACGGCGGGTGGTCCTCGTTTCTGCAGCCATCGAGGCTGAGCTGGCCCTCCTCGATCCTGACGAGCGCCAGGCCTTCCTCGGGGACATGGGACTTCAGGAGGCAGGGCTGGAACGCGTGATCCGGGCAGCGTTCGAGGTCCTGGATCTCATCACCTTCTTCACCACCGGGGAGAAGCAGACCCGGGCCTGGACTACGGGCCGGGGCACCAGGGCACCCGAGGCGGCCGGTCTGATCCACACCGATTTCCAGCGTGGGTTCATCCGCGCTGAGGCCATCGGATTCCAAGAGTTCGAATCCCTGGGCAGCATGAAGGCGGCTCGCGACCAGGGTGCCATCCGGTCGGAGGGCCGGGAGTACGAGGTGAGGGACGGGGACATCCTCCTCTTCCGCTTCCATGTCTAGGGGAGCTCCGGGATAGGGCCGCAAGGCCCGGGCCCAGTAGGAACGGACTTCCTTCCGCAGTTGTCCCTCAGGGGGCATTCAACTAAAATTACTGGCTGATCCCGCTCCGCGAAAACGGCGGGGCCCGTGTCAACTACGGTCCGAGGGAGACCACGTGAGACTCTACGAAGCTGTCTACATCTTCGATGCTGCCCTGGACGAGGCGGCCATCAACGGGAAGCTCGAGCGTTACCATGCCCTGGCGATCGGAACGGCCGGCGAGGTCACGGCCGTGGATCACTGGGGGATTCGCCAGTTGGCCTATCCCATCCAGAAGAAGAAGTCCGGCTATTACGTCGTGGCCCAATTCAATGGTGATCCGGAAGGGCTCCCCGAGTTCGAGCGCGTCCTGAGGCTCGACGAAGGTCTGCTCCGGTACCTGCTGGTCCTGAACGAGGGGGAGCCCACCTCCGGCATGTCCATCCTCGCGCCCCGTCCCGTGTCGACGGCCCCGGCCCACGATGACGACGACGACGACGATGATCTTCCTGAGTTGGACGAGGAAGCGGAGGACGACGACCGGACCAGCCCGCCGGAGTTCGCCGGTGGGAGGGGGCGCCGGCGCCGGGTGGAGGGCCCCCGAATCCAGTTGCTGAACTTCAAGGACGTCTCGACGCTCTCGCGCTTTCTGACGGAGTCGGGGAAGATCCTCCCCCGCAGGACGACGAAGGTGACGGCCGGATTCCAGAGGCAGCTCGGATCCGCCATCAAGAGGGCACGGTACCTGGCCCTGCTGCCCTATCTTCGGGATCACGAGGCTTGATCCTTCATGGGGGAGACGCCCACGGGAGGATCTCAGGGGTGGCTCAGGGCCGCCGGGCTCATGGCGGTCCTGGGGGCTCTGCCGATGGTCAAGCCGGGGGTTCTCCTGGCAGTGCCGCTGGGCCTTCTGGTCTTGCTCCGGTCTCCCCGGGGGCTCCCGGGTCTTGTGGTGGGGGTGTTGATTGTGGCGGTGCTCCTCGGGGGGGACTCCTCCTCGGGTCTCTGGTATGTGGAGAGAGGCTGGTCCCTCATCCTGGGAGGGTGGTTCCTGGCAGTCACCCTCCGCTGGCCCGACAAGGCTTTCCTCCCCCGGGGTCTCGGGGCACTGGCCGGTGCGTTCGCGGCCGCGGCGCTGATCTTCCGCGTCCGGCCCGGTGATTGGGCGGTCGTGGATTGGGCGGTGGCAGCCCGGACGGAAGCGGACGTCAGGATGATGCTGGGGGCCTTCCGCGAGAACCTCGGGCCCGGTGCGATGCCCGCAGCCATCGAGTCGCAGGTCATGGAGTTCATGGCGGCCTATGCTGCTGTCTTCCCGGCGGTTCTCGGCCTCGCCTCACTCGCCGGGTTGGGTGTTGCCTGGTGGGCCCATCTGAGGTTGAGCCGCGTTCGCGAGGAGGGGATCGGGCCTCTCCGGGACTTCCGGTTCAACGACCAGTTGGTTTGGGTCCTTATCGTGGGTTTGGTGGTGCTCCTGGGATCCTCCACCCTCCTGGAGCGTTTCGGGACCAATGCTGTGGTGTTCATGGGGGCCCTCTACGCCCTGCGCGGGGTGGCGGTGGTCCTCTTCCTGACGGGGGGGGTCTCCGTCTTCGGAGGCATCCTCTTCGCGCTGGGGCTCCTTCTCGTGGGCCCGGTCCTGGTGACGGGAGCTTTCGTCATCGGGCTCGGGGACACGTGGCTCGACCTGAGGGCCCGGCGACGGACGACCTCCCTGCCCTGAAGCCTGAGAGAACGACTGCGAGGAACGAATCCATGAAGCTCATCCTTCGCCAAGCTGTGCACAACCTGGGAGAAGCCGGTGACATCGTGAAGGTGGCTCCGGGGTACGGCAGAAACTACCTCCTTCCCCAGGGCTTGGCCTTCGAGGCCAGCAAGGCCAACATCCGGCGCCTGGAGGAGGAAAAGGCCCAGGCCGAAGAGCGCAGCCGGCGCGCGTACCTTGAAGCGAAGCGACGGGCCTCCCAGTTCGATCACATGGTCCTGACCTTCCACGCTCGTG
>Ga0209164_1005300_pt1 | contig 11049 bp, 6 predicted proteins | sample MTBNYHSulfiMetaG_FD_187458 | JGI IMG/M metagenome (GOLD analysis project Ga0209164, IMG submission 187458) | Enrichment culture microbial communities from rom New York Harbor, USA that are MTBE-degrading - MTBE-NYH (New York Harbor Sulfidogenic)... | ecosystem: Environmental > Aquatic > Marine >... | reverse complement strand
CCGACCGAGCGCATGGAGCAGAGCCTGGGCTCAGGCGTGGTGGTCGACGCGAAGCGGGGCTACATCCTCACCAACCACCATGTGATCGCGGGGGCCGACGAGATCTCGGTCAACCTCGCCAACGGGCAAACCCTGGATGCGACGCTGGTCGGCTCCGATCCGGAGACCGATATCGCCGTACTGCGTGTGAAGGATGGCGGGCTGACGGCACTGCCGATGAGCGATTCGGACAAGACCCGGGTAGGCGATTTCGTGGTGGCGATCGGCAATCCCTTCGGCCTGGGGCAGACGGTGACCTCCGGCATCGTCAGCGCCATCGGCCGCTCAGGCCTCGGTATCGAGGGGTATGAGGACTTCATCCAGACCGACGCCTCGATCAACCCCGGCAACTCGGGCGGCGCACTGGTGAACCTGCGCGGCGAACTGGTGGGGGTGAATACCGCGATCCTCTCCAAGAGCGGCGGCAACGTGGGGATCGGCTTCGCCATCCCGATCAACATGGCCCGCGAGATCATGAACCAGTTGGTCGAGCACGGCGAGGTACGCCGTGGCGTACTCGGTGCCCAGGCCCAGGACCTGACACCGGAGCTGGCCGCCGCATTCAACATCGAGCGCCAGCAGGGCGCGGTGGTGACCCAGGTCACCAGCGGCTCGCCGGCGGACAAGGCGGGACTGCAGGCGGGCGACGTGATCACCGAGTTGAACGGGCGGCCGGTGCAGAACGCCACCGACGTGCGCAACCGCATCGGCCTGCTGCGCATCGGTCAGCAGGTGGAGATGAGGATCGTGCGTGACGGCAAGGGCCGCACCATCCGCGCCAGGGTCGAAGAGCCCGAACTCGCCGCGCAGGCCGGCGACAAACTGCACCCGCGCCTGGCCGGTGCGGTGCTGGCCAACCTGGCCGAGGAGACGGTGCAGGGGCGGGTGCAGGGCGTGGTAGTGGCGGAGGTGGCTCCCGCCTCGCCGGCGCTGATCGCCGGGCTGCGCCAGGGCGATGTGATCGTGCAGGCCAACCGCAAGCCAGTCGCCGATCTCGACTCCCTGCGTGCCGCGATCAAGGGCAGCGATGCGCTGCTGCTGAACATCCAGCGCCGCGGCGGGGCACTGTTCCTGCTGCTGCAGTAATAACAAGATTTAACCACGAAGAGCACGAAGGACACGAAGTGAACTCACGCCCCCCTGTGGACGGCATTTGCCCATTCCCCGGGCGGATAACCTTCGTGTGCTTCGTGGTGAGGTAGCAGGCCGGACATAGCGGAGCGGTGCCCGGCAGAACTGCAGTAACATCGGGCGCGGCAAGGATGCTGCCCCTGCCTTGAAGAATGACGCATCCCGTATTAGTGGGATGCGGTGCGCCACTCCCTCATCTGCGCCCATGCCGGTGGGATGCATCCCACCCTACGTCCGGCGGCAGGGATATCTTTCACCTTTCACTTTGAACTTTGAACGTAACTACTCGCCCCCCTTAAGAAAATGATCTCACCGCAAAGTGCCGCTCTTTGGCTTCCTGCCGCCGCGGCACTAGTGCATCCATGCACGTCGCGCAAAGTACGCAATGTGGGCTGCGCAGCGGTAGCCCCGATGTGGAGGTAGGCGGTAGGTCCGATATCGCGTAGCGGTATCGGGCAAGTTCTGCCGGACACCGCTCCGCTCTGTCCGGCCTACGACTCCCGCTCTCCCGACGATCTCCCGTAGGGTGGGATGCATCCCACCATGAATTTTCCCCAATGATGGGATGCATCCCATCCTACGCCGCCCTCACGCCCTGCGGCTTGGCGAGAGTATTGGCAGGGGCGCAGGGCGTGCCGTGCACGCCATGAGAAATGCAAACAGGGGCGAGTAGTTACCTTTGAACCTTGAACCTTGAACTTTGAACTTTGCTTTGAACTTTGAACCTTGAACCTTGAACCTTGAACCTTGAACCTTAAACCTTGAACGCGGCAGGTATGCCCCTCCTACCAGTGATAGCCGACCAGCAGCCCAGCGTGGCCGCCACCGCTTTCGACGTCGCCGGCATCCAGGCCGACCTCGATGCGGGTGTAGCGCAGGTCGAAGCCGACATTGAAGGCGTTGATGCTCCAGAGCATCCCACCGCCCACCCACACACCGACGCCGTTACCCTTGTCTGACTGGATCGGCGCCCCGTCGAGGGTCCGGTCTACCTCGAGCTGGCCGTAGGCAAGGCCGCCGCCGAGGAATGGCCGGGCATTCGAGATCCCCTCCCAGTACTTGCGCAGGCCGAGGTTGAAATCGCAGGTGTGGACATCCTCGACCAGGAATCCGGTCCCCTGCCCAGGCAGGGAGGCGAGGCCCTTGAAGTCGCCCTCGGTGAAGTGCACGTCAGCGGCGATACTGAACGGCCAGCCCGGCTGTCGGAAATCGAGGGCCACGCCGATCTCCGCCTGTTCGTCGGCGTACCAGTCATCCTTGTCCAGCGCCTTGCCGCCGAGAAAGGCGTTGAGGTTACCGCTCCAGGCGGCGGCTGCGGCACCTGGCAGGGCCAGGCCAAGACCCAATATCAGGAGGTATATACGCTTTTTCATTTCGTCTCTCCTATCTCGATATTGCCGGCAAATAGCAGCCGTTGCGCGTTGCGCATGGAACCGGGGGGAATTAACTAATAGCTAGCCGAGCGAAGTGAAAAATCAAGCGAGAAGAACGGGTTATGGGAGCCGGTTCAAGCTTTCGATGACGCGGGGGGAGCACTTCGAGGTGAACAAGTTTTATCTATCCAATACTTGATTAAATTAATAAGGTACTTATATTAGTTAATAAGCAGTTTCTAAATATAGCTGCATCTTCCCAATCGCATACCCAGGAGGTAAGCCATGGCAAGCCTGATTAACGGTTTCCCGCACGACGGCGTTGTCACCATCAACCGCGTCATCCTCAAGCCCGAATACAGCGTCGATGACCTGCAGGAGCGGGTAGCGATGCTGTGTGAAAACGTCAAGACCTACCACTCCACCACCGGTTTCGTCGGCGGCTTCGTCTCGCTCAACAGCGGTGCCGTCTCCAACGAGGGCTCCACTGTCGGCCAGGCGGTGGAGAGTCCGCTCAAGGGCAAGGAGGCGCTGATCATCACCTTCTGGAGCTCCTTCGAGGAGCACGAACAGTCGCACAAGTCGGAGACCTTCCAGCCGCTGTTCAAGGAGGTGCTGGAGCTGTGCGAGAACGGCAACGAGGAGATCGCCTATGAGATGCTCTGGTCCGGCGCCGCCTACAACGCGGAGCAGGCCCGGGCCGCCCAGGAAGCGAAGGCGATGTACGCCGCCTGAGTACCGATAATGCCGCCCTTCGGGGCGGCGTTTCTCGAAAAACCTGCCACGGAATCCACGGAAGGACGCGGAACTATGTATGCTGGCCTCGATTTGAGGCAGGCACTTCCGTGGCTATTGCGCATCCGTGAATGTGCCAGGATGCACCAGGGCGGTAATGCAAACCGGTTGAACCGGGGCTGAACATTCCGTGTCCTTCCGTGGATTCCGTGACCTTCCTTTCAATTCCATGAACATTTCCCAAGGGTTCTGGTCAAGCTTGTTGACAGGATGCTACCATCTGCCTCGTCTACATCCCGGTAACCGTTTCCCAACAGAGAGCGAGGACGATGCTTAAGAACAGTGCGACCGAATACGGTCTCTTTTCCAAGACCCTTCACTGGCTGATGGCAGCCATCATCCTGACCCTGATCTTCGTCGGCATCTACATGGCCGGACTGCCCAAGGAGAGCGCGGCAGAGAAGCAGTACGCCTTCCAGTTCTATGACCTGCACAAGTCGTTTGGTGTGATTGCGCTTGGCCTTATCATCCTGCGCCTGGTGTGGGTGCGCGTCAGCCGCGCCCCTGAACTGCCCTCGGCCTTCGCGCCGAAAGAGCGGGTGGTGGTCAAGGCGCTGCAGGGTCTGCTCTACCTGTTGATGATCGTCGTTCCGCTCAGCGGCTACCTCATGTCCAACGCCGGCGGTCACCCGATCCACTTCTTCGGCCTGTTCGAGATGCCTGCCCTGGTCAGTGAAAACGAGAGCATCGGCGGCCTGACCCACGAAGCCCACGAAATCCTGGGCTGGGCCATCCTGGTCCTGATCGCGCTGCACCTTGCAGGCGCCGTCAAGCACCGTCTCAAGGACAAGGGCGGCGAGACCGACATCCTCAAGCGGATGCTGTAACAGCCCCCGCCGGCGGGCGGCGCGCTCCTGTAGGCGCCGCCCTGTCGGCACAGCTGTACCTCGGCTAAGCTGGTTTCAGGACACTCGCCGCTGGACCGCCCGATGAGCCACAGCACCGCCACTGTTACCGCCGGCCTGCACTGGCAGCCCCTGGCCTACCCGCTCTTCTCCACCACCGTATTCTACCTCGCCTTTACCGCACCGCTGCCTTATGGGCATGGCCTCGGCGGCATCGGGCTGCTGTCGCTCGACTTTGTGCTGCAGTTGCTGCTGGCGCTGGGGCTGTTCGCACTCTCGCGCAACAAGCTGATTTTCGTGGTGCTGCAGGCCAGCCTGATGGCGATTGTCTATCTCAGCAGCCCGTTCAAGCTCCTCTACTTCTCCGGTGATCCGGTAACCCCCTACGACCTCGCCTCGGTCTGGGCGTTGCTGCAGATCCTGGAGCCGGCCACCCGCGCCCTCATCGCCTTGCCCCTGCTGGGCCTGGGCGGCCTGTTGCTCTACAACCTGCAAGTGACACGCCGCTCGCTGCTCACGCTCCTTGCCCTCTTATTACTCCTGCCGCCCGGCCTTGAGGCCGCCTCTCCGGCGATCTCTCACTGGTTCGACAACGCCTATCCGACCGATCCCTGGCGCCGCGGCTTCAACTACGCGATGCGAGGCCCGAGCGTCTACCTGCTGCACGAAAGCGTCAAAATGTTGAGTGAGGAGACGTATGTGCCGTCGCCCCGAGAGGTGGCCGGGGCTATCGCCGCCCTGGAGTTGACCCCTGTACCGCTCCCCGAGCCGATATCGGCCAAACCGCGCAATCTGCACCTGTTGCTGGTCGAGTCGTTGTGGGATGCCAGCCAACTGCCCGCCCTGGCAGACACCCCCGCGCCCTTCGACCCGGCGTTTCGCGCTCTCTGGGAGCAAGGGGGACGCTCCGAGGTGCTCAGCCCGGTTTATGGTGCCGGCACCGCCAACGCCGAGTTCGAGCTGCTGTGCGGCCTGCCGGTGCTGAGCGACCGCATCGTCTTCGAGCACGAGATCCGCAACGACTCCTTGCCCTGCCTGCCGCAACTGCTCGGGCGCCACGGCTATCGCACGGTGGCCCTGCACCCCAACCGCAAGCACTACTGGAACCGCTCCTTCGCCTACCCGCGCCTCGGCATCGGCGAATATCTCTCCCAAGCGGCATTCGCCATGGACGATATGCTGGGCAGGCAATATCTCTCCGATGAGAGCCTGCTGCGCCAGGTCAGGGAGAAGCTGCAGGGCAGCAGGACACCGCAGTTCGACTACACCATCACCATCGCCGAACACTACCCCTACTACCCCGATCTGCTGCAGACACCTGTCGCCTGGAACAGCGGCCATCGGGAGCTCGACCGCTACCTCGACCTGGTTCGCAACGGCACGGAGGCCATCGCACGACACATCGCCGCCCTGCGCCGGGAGGACCCTGACGGTCTCATTGTCGTGCTCGGGGACCACAGCCCGTTTCTTGGCCCGGACCTCGCGGGTTACCGGGCGGCGGGACTGCTGGCCGTGTCGGGGGGGCGGGTCGATGCGCGGACGCAGCGGATACTCGCCACCACACCGCTTGTGGTGATCGACGGCAGCCGCGGCCCGCTGCGCCTGGGGCAGCTCAACCTCTACGAACTGCCCTCGCGGCTACTCGAGCTGCTGGGGCTGCCCGATGCGATGCCACTCGCCGGCGCCGGCGGCGGACCGCTGCACTACCGGCCGATGGCCGGGCTGGGAATGCTGGTGTGGGGAGAGGGTCGGGCATATCAGTGCGATGGCGCTCAGCGCCCGCTCCAATGCAGGGATGCCGACGCCTGGCGGGAGGCGATCCAGACCCTGCGCCTCGACCTGCTGCGCGGTGGGCAGTATCAAGTTCAGTTCAAAGATGAAAGTTGAAAGTTCAAAGAGGGCGGCAAGGTTCGGTCCGTTGAGAGTTTGGAAAGATAGGAGGTATTGGAAATCGGGAAAAGCGTAACCGCCCGAACGGAGCCCGCATGCTTATTCCTTGAACCTTGATCCTTGAACCTTGAACTTTCATCTTTGAACTTTGAACTTTGAACTTTGAACCAACACCACATTGTGCTCGTCACGATAGGCGAGGTGGAAGTCACCGCGTTCGAGCAGCAGGCCGACCAGAGGCGCATCGGCCTCGCAGAGCACCGCATCGAAGTGGTAGCGGTCGAATACACTCTCCCACTCCCCGGCGCCGGAGATCATGGCGGTATAATCGCGCATCATCGCATCGCCGTACATATCGGCGCGGATGTCGATATAGACCCGCTGCCCGGGATAGAGGCGGTGCAACAGGTAGCCGCCATAGCGGTACTGGTTGAACAGCCTGCCCTGGAGTGCGTTCTGTTCGATAAAGTCCACCGCATCGACCGGCAGGATGGTGCGTTTGAGCTGCTGTTGCGCCCGCTCGAGCGCCGGGGAGAACATCGCGAGCAGCACCAGCACCGCCCCCAGCAATACGGCATTGAACAGGTTCTCACGGGGACCAAGCTCACCGCCCGGGCGAGCCCTACGCCAGCTGCCGAAAACGGCACCGAGCCGCGAAGATCGTCCGAGTGCGACAATGGCGAACGGCAGCATCGTCAGCGCCGCCAGTGGTATATGACGCACGGCAGTCAGGCTGGCGGCGATCATTGCCCCGGGTAGCAGCCACTCGGTGATGTCCGGCAACGGCTTGCGATCGAGATAGAGGCCGATAAAGAGCAGCAGGCAAACCAGGTAGCCCTGGTTAAAGGGTTCGCGCCAGTCGGGTGGGCGCCATTCGCTGATCACGCCCATCGCCTCGCGGTTCATCAGCTCGAACGGAAACCACCAGTTGTCTATGAAATAGGGATTGACCAGGGTTGCCAGCAGCGTCGCCGCCAGTACCGGCAGCAGGATCTTCAGCTGGCGCCCCTTCTCCGTCGGCCTTCCCGCACGCCACCACAGCCACCCTTCGGTAAGGACGAACAGGCCCGGCATGGCGATACCCAGCAGATAGGCGCCATGGCTGTTGACCCACACCAGCATCAACGGCGGCAACAGCCACAGCCCCTGCCACCGGCCGCGATACTTGAGATCGAGCAGCGCCGCTAGGGTGATGGCGAAGGCGACGAAGGTGATCACCTGGGGCCGCGGGATGACGAACACCAGGTAATACGCCATCAGCAACAGTACCGGCAGCAGTGCAACAAGCCCCACCGCCCTCTCCCCGAGTCCGGCGCAAAACAGCCGGTAATAGGCCCACACCCCGAGAGCCGAGACAGTCCAGACGATCGCGCCTTCACCCCCAATGCCATACAGGGCGGCAACCGCCACCTCGAAGAGCCACTCGTGCATATGCCACGGCGCACCCTCCATGGTGAAGGAGAAGACATCCACGTGCGGCAGGAGGTCATGGGCAAGGATGTACTGGCCCGCGACCAGGTGAAAATAGAAATCGGGATCGTGGATCACCGTCACCGTGCCGAGCACGGCGAATACGATGAGGAAGGTGACCCTTTGGGTGGAAAAGAGCTTTAGCATGGCGGTGCTCAGTGGCGGGTATCCTGCGCCCAGGGCGAACCCTTCTCGCGGAAGAGCGCGAGACAGGCGTCCACCACCTGCGGGTCATAGAGTGTCCCCCTGCCGCGCCGGATCTCCTCCAGGGCAAGTTCGGTCCCGATGGCGGCCCGATAGGGGCGGTGCGAGGCCATCGCCTCGACCACGTCAGCCACCGCCAGGATGCGCGACTCGAGCAGGACCTCGTCGCCCTTGAGTCCCTTGGGATAGCCGCTGCCGTCGAGGCGCTCATGGTGCTGGACCACCATTTCGGCTAGCGGCCAGGGGAAATCGATGCCGCTGATGATCTCATAGCCGTTCATCGGGTGTGACTTGATGATATCGAACAGCTCCGGTTCGAGTTTTCCCGGTCGGGTGAGGATCTCCGCAGGTATCGAGATCTTGCCGATGTCGTGAATCATCGCCCCGAGGCGTACCCCCTCCAGCCGCTGCTCGCTCAGGCCCAGCTGCGTGGCGATCTGCACCGCCAGCTCCGCCACCCGCTCCTGGTGGCCGGCGGTATAGGGATCGCGTTTTTCGATGGTGAGGGCGATGACGCGGATGGTCTGCAGCAGGGAGTTCTGCAACTGCTCGGCAAAACGCAGATGCTCGACTTCGGCCCGTTTGCGCGCGGAGATATCGATCACCATGGAACGGCTCTCCACCACCTGGCCCGCCGCGTCCAGTACCGGATCGACACTGACGCTTACCCACACCGGATGGCCATCACGGTGGCGCATCTGCAGTTCCACATCGCGCACCCCCTCCCCGTGCTGGAATCCCGCAAACAGCTCCTTCGCCTTTGCTACACCCTCTTCGGTATCGGCATAGAGGTCAAAGACCCGCATCCCTGCCAGCTCGCTGCGATCGTAGCCAAGTATGTTGCAAATGGCCTGATTGAACTGCAGTAGCCGGCCATCCGCTGCTGCAACCGCGAGGTAACCATTGGGCGCACTTTCATACAGCTCTTCGTAACGCGCCTCAGTCTCCCGCAGCGCCGCCTCCGCCCGCTCCTGCTCGCGGCGGTTGCGCAGGGTGCGGATGCCGAAGGCGAGATCGCCAGCCATCTCCACCAGCAACAGCACTTCGGCATGGTCGAAGGCGTCGGCCTCTTCCGCGTCGATGGTGAGCACACCCAGGACCTCGCCCTCGGAGATCAGCGGCAGGGCGATCACCGAGGCGTAGCCCCGCGCCAGTGCCGCCTCCCGCCACGGCCCGAAGCTCTCCGCGGAGTGGGCGATATCCCGGGCAATAAAGTAATCGGCGTTGCGAACCGCATGCCCGGCAGGACTCTGCCCCGACTCATCGTCGCTCCAGGTGAGGTTCAGCGTATCGAGAAAGCCGTGTTCGTAACCGGCATGCGCCACCGGCCTGATCGATCGGCGCGCGTCCCGCTCCGCGTAACCGACCCAGGCAAAACGGTAGCCGCCGTTGTCGATGAGGATGCGGCAGATATCATCCATCAGCTCCTGTTCCCGCTCGGCATGGACCAGGGTGGTATTGCACAGGCTGAGCGTGCGCAGGGCGCGATTGAGCCGCTGCATCTCACGCTGTGACTGGCGCAGCTCGGTCACGTCCTGCACCGTGCCGATCATGCGCAGGGCCTCGCCCGCTTCGCTGAACTGCACCTCGCCGATTTCGTGCACGATGCGCTCGCTGCCGTCGGGCCGGACGATGCGGTGATCGATGGCGTAATCCTGCTCGCCTGCCACCGCCCGGTTCACCGCGCCGATGACAGCCTCGCGGTCATCCGGGTGGACCGTCTGCAGAAAGGCGTCATAAGTGGCGCCGAACTGCTGCGGCGCCAGGCCGAAGATGCGGTAGATCTCGTCGGACCAGGCAAGCTCGCCGCTGAGGATGTTCCAGTCCCAGTTGCCGAGGTGGGCGATATGTTGCGCGGCGGCCAGGCTCGCCTCACTGCGCCGCAGCCTGAGCATCGCCCGCACCCGCCCCAGGCTGTTGATGATGATCTCCCCTGCGGTGCGCAGCAGTTGCACATCCTCCTCGGCCCACTCGCGCTGCTGCCGGATGTTGTCGAAACCGACAAAACCGGCAAAGGCACCGCCGTAGCTGAGCGGTACGGTGAGCAGCGAGCGGATCGCCTCGCGCCGGAACTCCGCGCGCTCGGCGGCGGCGGCCTCGGGCAGCTCATCCACATCGGGCACCGCCACCACGGTACCGGCGCGCAGCTGCGCGCCGAGCCAGGGCAGCTCCCTGAGCGGCAGGCGCTGCAGACGGCCGATCGCCGGGCGCTCTCCCGGCGCACACCACTCGTGGGTGTTGGCGATGGTATCGGCGTCGGCATCGTAGTCGAACAGATAGGCTCGATCGGTGCCCGCGAATTCGCCAAGCCGCTTGAGCGCCCCGTTGATCTCCTCATCCAGCCCGCCCTCCTCGACGTTGATCAGAGCGGAGGCGATGCCCGCGATCACCGACTCAAAACCGATACGATAGATCAGTGCCGCCTCGGCCTGCTTTATCCGGCTGAGATCGAGCAGGGTGAGCACATAGCCGTCATTCTCCCCATCCTCGCCGTGAATGGTGCCAACGGTAATGAAGGCAGGCCTGGCGCTGCCGTCCAGTGTCGCCAGTTCCATCTCGCCCGAGGCATTACCGCTCCGCCCCGCCTCTTCGAAGAGCGCTTCCATCTGGCCGGCGAACGGTGCGCGTACCAGTTGGAGGGGATCCGTACCTGCAGGCCGGCAGAGCGCATCGTGCTCATCGCGCCCCAGCAACTGCCTCAGCCCCGGATTGCAGTAGAGCACCTGCCGCGCGCGGTCGAGGATCAGCACCCCCTCCCCCGCCTGCTCCACGGCACGGCTGAGGATGCGTCTGCGCGCTTCGGCGCGGCGCACTTCGGTGACATCCTCGAGGATATGGATGGCGTGCCTAATGCTCTTGTCCGCGCGGGTGATGGCGAAGGAGCGGGAGACGAAGATCTCGCCGTCCGGCAGCTCCAGCTCATTGCCCTCGTGCGTACCGTACCGGCATCGACCCGCCCTTCCAGCACCGCATGCACCACCGCATCGTGGGTGCCGGGGAAGCTCAGCACGGTATCCCTGGCCGGGGTGACGCCGAAGTCCTCCATCTCCCGCCAGGCCATGAGATAGCCGCCGAAGGAGTTCTCCTTGACCGCGGCGAAACGCAGGCCCCGGAGATCCGCGATGGTGTTGATATCGCTTCGATCGGCACGGGCCAGGATCACACCACCGAATTGGGTATAGCCGCGCACCCCGTTGCGGTTGCGCAGGGTGGCGATGCGCCCGGCGCCGTAACGGGCCTCCAGTTCGACATAGATGGCGGAGTTGGCCAGCACGAACTCGATCCCACCTTCGGAAACAACC
>Ga0209164_1005298_pt1 | contig 11052 bp, 8 predicted proteins | sample MTBNYHSulfiMetaG_FD_187458 | JGI IMG/M metagenome (GOLD analysis project Ga0209164, IMG submission 187458) | Enrichment culture microbial communities from rom New York Harbor, USA that are MTBE-degrading - MTBE-NYH (New York Harbor Sulfidogenic)... | ecosystem: Environmental > Aquatic > Marine >... | reverse complement strand
CATAGGTCTCTCCGTTGATCGTCACTTCCAATAATCGTTTCGATGGCTTCGTTCTCATGAGGCACTCCTGTTATCGACCGCCGGTAAGCTGATTCACTGCGCGGGTCAGGGCATTCAGGGCTTCGATCTTCAGCATTCCAGCAATGTAAGATCTCGAATAACCATGGTGTGGGATTACGTTCACTTCTTTACATATTTCGCGAACTACGTCTTTCAATAAAGGTTTCGAGATGCTCTCGCCCTCAAGGAGAGATTCGCCTTTGAGTCCGCGTACAGGAGCGGAAGATACCGATCCAAGGGTAATTCGCGCCCGACTGCAAGTCTTTAAATCATCAGTGGTCTCCAAAAGGACAGCCACGCTAAGCGCAGCGAATTCGATTCCCTCCCGCATTGTCAACTTTGAAAAGCCGCAGCCCTGGCTGCCTCGCGATCGAGGCACAATGATGGCAGAAACAATATCATCGTGTTTAATATTTAAAGGATGTTTGGGATCGCCACTGTAAAGATTCTCAAGATCAATAATCGTAGCGCCTTTGCTGCCGGTGACTTCAATCTTCGCACCAAGGCAGATAAGGGCAGGTGCGGTATCCGACATATACACAGCCCAGCACTTTTTCCCCTTCGGTACGAAATAGCAGAAATCTCCTCCCCGTTTGAAGCACGGCTCTACAAACTGAAATGTATGGCTCTGGTTGAAATACAAACATCTCGTGTCCTGGCAGAGGTTTCCCGCCAATGTAGCAACATTCCTGATTTCCTTGGTGGCAACCTTGCTGGCGGCCTTAGCGAGAAGCGGCGCTTTTTGAGCCACTTCGGGGGAGGACGCCAAAGCCGCCAGCGTCAGGGCACCACTTAGTCTTAGCTCTCCTTCGGAAAGGATTTTTGGAGGGGCGACCTCCAGACCCTTTAGGCTTATCAATCGCTCTGGCTCAGCCAACCCGTACTTCATGCGGGGTAATAGATCCGTTCCCCCCCCAAGCAAGGCGTTTTTGAAAGCATTTTCCCTTAAAAGGGTCGAAGCATCCCGAAGCGTGGTTGGCCTTTCGTATGCAAATCTGGGAAGGTACATATCCATCCCTCCGTAAAAAAGTTTACAGCACAAAGGCGGAATTTCTTTCAAACGGCCCCTCCACCAAAATGAATCGCGGAGGGCTACCGCCACAAACAAACGTTTGTAGCATCGACAATTCTTAGCTAAGCAAATAGCATGCCGCTAAATAATAAAAGGGCAACATATTGAAATAGTGTTATAATGTTATTTCACTGTTTAATTTTCTTAAGATCAAATGTCTCCTAAAAAGAGGCACTAATGCCTCTTAAAATGAAACATTATTTTGTCTCAATGTGTGTGAGACACGCCCCCTTTGAAAATTCAGTGTAGGGCGGGTAAGGTTTTGAGCCATGAAGAAGCCAACCCAAATTGCACCGACAAGGCCCATGGCTGAAAAATGGGGCCCTGTGGGTGATCCTGTCGCCCCAGCATTCCGGAGCACAGAACATGGCATTTTTTCTCCATCCCTCTGTGTCGCTTTGCCAGCTTCCGGATCAAAAGGACGTATGGATATCCACAACCACCTGTTAATACGTACGATTTCTTCGCCTCTGCGTAAACCGCTCCATCCTGGACCTATCCCTTTGCTTGTTATTCCCATTTCCCCTTGTAAACACTGACAGATGGAGGATCTGATCCTCCAAAGCCAGGATGAACCCCGTCACGTGAGTGGATTCAAGCCTGTAGTCAGTGCCCAGACCAACGGCGGGATGGGCTTCGGTGAAGGCAGAGGTGGCGGCTTTTCTGAACTTGGTCACCTCGCTCTTGACGGCGTTGGACGTTTCATCAGGCTTGTACCAATCGATGGCATCCAGTGCATAGCTTTCCAGAAGCTTTTTGAAGACCTTCGAAAAGGTATCGGGCCTCCCAAAGGCATCCATTCCGGCAACCTTTCCGTTGATCATGAAAACGGCTCCCACCTGTGAGTCGATCAACCGGAACTCTTTGATATATTCATCGATGGAGGGCCTGTCCTTCTCGTAGATCGCGGCCATCGCGCCGGATGGGGAATAGACATCCCTTCTCGCCGCCTTTTCGGCGATGCCGTCCCAGATCGCTCCCTGGTCTGACCGGAATTCGCCGGTGGACCGGATTGAATAGGACACCTGCTCGGCCTTTCTGGCCCGGAGATTGGACGACATCATCCGGTTCTGGGTGTGAAACCCCGGTGCGTTATAGGACCACCTCCCATGCTCCACACAACTCACCGGGATCACAAGGGTGCTGTTTCGATCCACCAGGATGGTGGTGTTGACGATCCGGTTTTGTTTGGCGCCGACCAGTTCCTCGCCGTCCAGAATGAGGACCAGCATGTCGGATTTGTTCACGACCTTCAGTTCCGGGACCGACCCGCCCTCGCTCACCTCGACCACCTCGATCAGGCTTTCGCTCAGTGCCTCATCCAGCAAGAGGTATTCCAAGCCCGCGCTGTACGGGGAGAGGAGCGGGTAAAGGGCCAGGTTCTTGTAGGTCTGTTTCCTGCCGACGTCGAGTTGATCGAGAAAATCTCCAATGATTTTGTCCATAATTCGTGTCCTCCTTTCAAGATGTTGCTCATCCCGGTGCCATCTCCCGGAGCTAGGGGGCGGGCGGAACCCGCAGGGACCAAAGAAAGCGAAAAAATGACCTTTTGTGAATGCTCAGCCGCTCAGCATTCTCTGTGAGATGGCGTCATGATAAATGATGGGTTTGTCATATACGGTCACAATGGAAAAAATATCCCAAATCCCACCAAGAAGAAACCCAGAGCTTGAGGAAGCCGGCCCGGAGCTTATTGGAAAAAAACGCCGGCGCAATTTTACGGCCAAATACAAGCCGCGGATCCTCGCATAGGTCGACCGGTGCTCTGAAGCCGGAGAAGTGGCCTCCCTGCTTCGCCGTGAAGGGCTTTACTCTTCGATCTGACCTGTTGGCGTCGCCAACGAGACGAAGGCATCCTCCAGGCGCTGCAGCCGAAGAAGCGCGCCGCAAAGAGATGGAAAAAAATCCGTTGGCACCATGAGTAGCTATTGCCCAACCCCATGTTTGCACTGAAACTCGTCGTCCAACGCGGGAGAGCGGTTCTGTAAGCAACAGCTGCATTGCTCCATTTTCCGATTTGTTCGAGGGCGTTCACAGTCTCAATGTAGGATGGCTCATCGGCACTAGCCAACAGTTCATCGAGCCGGAGGACGACGAAGCCCCAGTTTTCCGCGCGTCCCCACGTCTTTTGGAAGGTTCGCCAGCCTCTTTTTCGGCTGCCCTTTGACCACCTACCCGGAACCGAGGTTGGGTTTCAGCTCAGAAGGATGGTCCCATGGAAGCGCCTCATTTTGTTCCCTGTGCGATAGGGGTTTCCCTCCTTTGCCCATGCATATTGCACAATTCATCCACATTTTCTCCCTACAAATGAAGGTAGACTAATTTGCGGCTGAAAACCGAATCCGTGTGGAAACAGATGAGGGATGGAGGCTTTGCCAGGGATTTGTCCATGCAGCGCCTGAGGGATGAACGGGTCTGAGCCGTAATCTGAAAAGAAGGAGGCGACACCATGAAGTATGTTCTATGCGTAGGAATGCTCCTTGCCTTGGCCGTATCGGCCCCTGCCTTAGCGGCGGATGTGAATGTGAGGATCGGGATCCCTTTGCCCCCGGTGATTGTGTATGCAGGGCCGATAGAAGTCATCGTCATACCGGATTCGTATCTATATGACGTCTATGTGGTTCCCGATCTGGAGGTGGAGATCTTCTTCAGCCGCGGCTGGTGGTGGCGTTTATGGGAAGGGCGCTGGTACCGCTCGCGCCATTTCGACAGAGGTTGGGCTTATTATCGATACATCCCTGATTTTTATTACGATATTGATCCAGATTGGAGAAAGTTCTACAAAGGCCGTCATTGGAAGGGGCACCGATGGAACTATCGGCGGATTCCTCACCATCAGCTTGAGCAGAACTGGAGTTATTGGAACGCCCATCGCTACTGGGAAAAAGAAAGGAAATGGGAGGTCGAAAAGTACCAACCTCTTCCTGCGCAAATGAGGCAGGAGGTGAGGCACAAGCGGGAATATGAATATCGGAGGAAACCCGAGGTACGAAAACATGAACAATGGAAAGTGCAGCAGAGGCAGCCTCAGCGCCGTGAAATGAATCGGCAAGAATATCGGCGGAAGTCCGGCGAGGAACAATTCAAAGGGCCGCAACGTAAAGAATCCGATGTGCGTAGATATCAACAACAGGGTCAGGAGAGAAATACGGATGGGCAGCGGCAAGAGCGGAGAGGTCGGAAAGGGCCTGATTCTAAAAACTAATAAAGGTCGCAGCAAGGAGTGTGTCTGAGACAATGGAAATCGGATGGTCGCGTGCAGGGATATCGCTTTATGAGAAGCGGCAACGCTTTTGCTCTGGAAGCTCTTTTGACAGTCGTCTCAGAAATGGCTTTTGTATTGACATGTGAGAGGGCTGCACATATGGTTTTAGAGTGGCTGCGTTGGATTATTTTAGCTTATAAATAAATAATTAAAGTTTATCCGACTAAAACATGCTTCGCCCCATGCAGGGCCAGGGGCCTGGATCAATCGGCAGGCTGACCGAGCCAGGAGAGCCCCCGTGCCCTGTCCATGGAAGGTAGTCTGCACTGCCTCTACCAGCACGGGAAAATTGGTTTTGCGAAGGCGGCAAGCCTGACCGAGGGAATGCAATTGTCACCTTTTTCAATGTCCATATTTGGGCTGGATTGTTGCCATAGATCGGCGGATCAAATCAACCGCTCAGAGTGATTCTCCTGGTGGGATCCAAACGCTGCCCGGAGAGGAGTCGTTTCCTTATGTGCGAGCAGAAACGCACGCGAAACCACCCCTTCGAGCTGCCCGTTCGGCTGCCTCCAGTCCCAATGCTCACAGAGCCCCCGGGAAATCGCAGTTCGGGTGTGTTCCTGGTGTCTGCTTATTTTATCGCGGATCAACGCGAGATCTTTCTCTGATCTGAAAACTGCGAATATGAGAGAGGGAAGCGTTAAAAAAGAGAAAAGAGCATGAGAGTGAAGCGTTGAAAAAGCTTGAAGAATGTGAACATGAAGGAAAAGATGTGGAAGGATAAGGAGGGCGGCATCCAAGGAGGCCAGCCTTGTTTCGAAACGCCAACGATTCGACTATGCTGAAAAATAGGGAAAAAGACAGATGGGCATCTTAGCGTGGATCATATTGGGTTTGATCGCAGGCGCCCTTGCCAAATGGGTCATGCCGGGCAGAGACGGCGGGGGAATCATCGTCACCATTCTACTGGGCATTGCCGGGGCGTTCGTAGGCGGCTGGATCGGCTCCTTTCTGGGGCTGGGCACGACAGGCGGCCTGAGTATCGGCAGCATCATCACGGCTGCGGCCGGGGCTTTCCTGCTGTTGTTCATCTACCGCCGAATTAAAAGGAAATCTTGAATATTCCTTGAAGGATAGGTCTAGGATCAGCTCGATCCTCAATCTCTTCAAGGATGCTCGCTTATGGCACTGTGATAGGCCTGAGATTATCGGGGCAGGCAGCAATCAGACAGACCTTATCTGAAAAGGGGGCGCCCATGACTCAAGTGAAGACGCATGAATTCTTCAACGCCACGGACTACTTTCTCGACCGGAATATCCGTCGGGGCCTGGGCCATAAGGTGGCTGTCTATACGGAGCATCGGAACTACACGTACAACGACATACAGAAAATGACGAACAAGTCAGCCAACGCGTTCCGTGAACTCGGGGTGATGGTCGACGATCGCATCCTGATCCTGATGCTCGATGTTCCGCAGTTCTATGCCATCTTTTGGGGGGCCATCCGGATCGGGGCCGTTCCTATCCCCATCAACACCATGCTCTCTCCTGAGGATTATGAATACTATCTCAACGACAGCAGGGCAAAGGTCCTCGTCATTTCAGAGCAGATGTTCCCCTCCATATCCCAGATCGAGGGCGACCTCCGGTATCTCAGGGACCTGATCATCCTATCGGACACCAAAGGCGCCCACATCCCCTTCAAGCAGATGTACCGTCATGCCCCTGCAACGGCCAAGACGGAATCCACCACCAAGGACGATATCGGCTTCTGGCTCTACAGCTCGGGTTCCACAGGCGCACCCAAAGGCGCCATTCATTCCCAGTACGATATGGTTACGGCCACGGAGGGCTTTGGCAAGCGTGTGCTCGGCTTGACAGAGAATGACATCCTCTTCTCCGCGGCCCGCCTCTTTTTCGCCTACGGCCTGGGCAATTCTTGCTACCTGCCCTTTGGCGTCGGGGCCTCCGTTGTATTGAATGCTGAAGCCCCCAAGCCTGAAAATGTGTTCCACCATATCGAACGGTTCCGTCCCACGGTCTTTTTCGGGGTTCCGACACTCTACGGTCAGATGCTCGAATATCTGGAGAAGCGGGACAGGGAGACCGGCGCCACACCCGACCCCAATGCCGCTCACGAGTTGTCTTCGGTCCGTATCTGCTTTTCGGCCGGGGAAGCCCTCCCGCCTGAACTCTATCACCGGTGGAAGAAGCGTTTCGGCATCGACATCCTCGATGGCATCGGGACAACCGAGCTTCTCCACATCTTCATCTGCAATCGACCGGGCGATGTACGGCCCGGGTCCAGCGGGAAGCCTGTGCCCGGATATGAGGTGAAATTGGTTGACGATCGGGGAGAGGCGGTCCAAAAGGGCGAGATCGGCACCCTCCTGGTCAAAGGCGGGACCGCTGCTCAGCAGTATTGGCGGAAACGGCAGAAGACGCTCTCCACCATGCAGGGGGAGTGGATCAACACGGGGGACAAATATTATGAAGATCCCGACGGTTACTTCTGGTGCGCCGGCCGCGGCGACGACATGCTGAAGGTCGGCGGCATATGGGTTTCCCCGGTGGAGGTGGAAAACTGCATCATCGAGCATCCCGGGGTTGGGGAGGTGGCCGTTGTGGGAAAGGCCGATGAGAAGGGCCTTGTCAAACCCAAGGCATTCGTCGTGCTGAGAGAAGGGTATCATCCGTCGGAAGAGCTTGAAAAGGAGATCAAGCAGTGGGTCCTCGACAGGATCGCCAAGTACAAATATCCCCGCTGGGTCGAGTTCGTGGAGGTGCTGCCGAAGAGCGCCACCGGCAAGATCCAGCGGTATAAATTGAGGTAGTCGGATAGGGCGATGGAAACAAGCCTGCCATCGCCGGTTTTGGTCAGTCGATGGGTGTCAGACAGGCTCTCGAAAAGGAGGCATCAATGGCTCACGGGACATCGCAGGATTTCTTCAACGCCGCCGACTACTTTGTCGATCGCAATGTTCGTCAGGGCCGTGGTCACAAGGTGGCTGTGTATACGGAACATCGCAATTACACCTATAACGACATTCAGAAAATGACAAACAAGTCGGCCAATGCCCTCCGTGAATGCGGCTTGAGGGTGGACGACCGCGTACTTATACTCCTGCTCGATGTGCCTCAGTTTTATGCGGCATTCTGGGGCGCGATCAAGATCGGGGCCGTGCCTATCCCTGTCAACACAACGCTCGGCTCTGAGGATTACGCCTATTTCCTCAACGATAGCCGCGCCAAACTCCTTGTCATATCAGAGGAATTGCTTCCTGTGGTCACCCATATCCAGGGCAACCTACCCTATCTCCGGGACCTCGTCGTGATATCGGAGACAGAAGGGGCCCACATCCCTTTCAGGCAGAAGTACCGGCATGCGCCGGCCGAGGCCGCGACGGAATACACCACCAGAGACGATGTGGGGTTCTGGCTTTACAGCTCGGGGTCCACAGGGCTGCCAAAGGGGGCTATCCATTCCCACTACGACATGGTTGCCGCCACCGAAGGCTTCGCCCAGGGTGTCATCGGACTGACCGAGAAGGATACGGTGCTTTCAGCGGCAAGGCTCTTTCATGCGTATGGACTCGGCAATTCCTGTTATCTCCCATTCGGCGTCGGCGCCTCCGTTGTCTTGAATTCCGAGACCCCCACGCCTGAAAATGTCTTTCGTCTCATCCAGCGCTTCCGCCCGACGGTCTTCTTCGACATCCCTACCCATTATGCCGAATTGCTTGATTATCTGGAAAAGCGGGACAAGGAGAAGGGGGCCGGCTCCCAGGCCGATGCAGCGCACGAACTTTCCTCTGTCCGCATCTGCGTTTCGGCCGGCGAAGCACTCCCGGTTGAGATTTATCGCCGTTGGAAGGAGCGTTTCGGCATAGAGATCCTGGACGGCATCGGGACCAGCGAGCTTGTCCACATATTCATCTGCAACCGCCCCGGGGAGGTGCGGCCGGGCTCTTCAGGGAAGCCCGTTCCGGGCTATGAACTGAAATTGGTCGATGATCGAGGAAAAGAGGTGCCCAAGGGGGAGATCGGAACGCTCCTGGTCAAAGGTCAGACGGCTGCGCAGCAGTATTGGCGGGGGCGTGAAAAAACACTCGCCACCATGCAGGGCGAATGGATCAACACGGGCGACAAATACCGCGAAGATGCCGACGGGTACTTCTGGTGCGCCGGGCGCGCCGACGACATGTTGAAGGTAGGGGATGCCTGGGTTTCTCCGATCGAGGTGGAAAGCTGTATCGCAGGGCATGCCGATGTCCGAGAAGTTGCGGTTGTCGGGTACATGGATGAAAAGGGGCTGATCAAACCCAAGGCGTTCGTCGTCTTGCGCGAAGGGGCAGAAGCGTCGTCAGGTCTCGCGGATGATATGAGACGCTGGGCGGAAGACAGGTTGGCCCCGCACAACCATCCCCGCTGGATCGAGTTTGTGAACCAACTGCCCAAGGGTCCTACTGGAAAAATACAAAGGTCGAGCCTGAGGGAATGAGGGCCAAGGCTGCATGCCGTCAGCCTGGCAACGTCCATTGAAAATCCGAAAGCCAAAACCAAGGGGAGGCGCAACGCCGACACCCAGGTTGGAAAGGGATCCTGACATTCGCCCAGGTTTCCTCGTGCCGGGAAGCCGGAAGAGGGCCGTCCGTAAATCACCGAAATGGCGCCCTGTCTCTGCGGCGGACATCTTGAGTCCAGGGGCTCGCAGCGGACGCTCCAGAAGCTTATGAAGAGTGCGAATACGATTCTGTATTGCCGGGAGTGGGAGGAGACGGTGCGGTTCTACAGGGACCGGCTGCATCTGCCCGTCCGCTTTTCAAACGACTGGTTCGTGGAGTTCGAGTTGACCCAGGGGGCGCGGCTCAGCGTTGCAGACGAACGGCGGTCGTCCGTGAAGAGTTCGAGGGGGCTCGGCATCACCCTCGCCTTGGAGGTCGATGACATCGAAGGCGTCCGGGAATATGCCGAGAGGGCCGGCTTGAAACCGACGGCGCTTCGGCGCCATCCCTGGGATGCGCGGGTGTTCTATCTGGTTGATCCCGAAGGGCACCGGGTGGAGATATGGCAGGCCGGGACAGGCGGCGAAGGGTGAGACCTCTGTCCGTGCCGGCGGGGAAAGAACCCCGAATCTTTCAATCAAGGAGGAAAAAGGTCATGGGCAAGCTGATTCCGATCTCGTTGGCGGCCGTCCTGCTTGTCTTTTGGAACATCGGGCCGGCGGCGGCCAAGCCTTCCAAGTGCGAGGAATGCCACGTCAAGATCTCGCCACTGCAGGTCCAGGATTTCAATCGGGGCAAGATGGCCGAGACCATGGATTGCACCAGCTGCCACGGGTCCGCCCATCAGAGCGACCAGGACGTCGACAAGGTCCAGCTGCCCACGATCGCGACGTGCCAGGCATGCCACGAGGAGCAGGCCAAGCAGTACCTGTCCGGGAAGCATGCGCTCGGGCTGATCGCGCTCGAGGCCATGCCGTACACCCACATGCAGCCCGCCGCCTTCGTGGAGGGCCAGAAGGGATGCGGCGGGTGCCATACCCTGGGCTTGAAAGACCAGAGTGTCCGGGAGAGCGACAAGAGAAAGTACTATCCCTATGGGATGGACTGTCAGAACTGCCACACCCGCCATGCGTTCTCCAAGCGCGAGGCGGCCGAACCGGAGGCCTGCAAGACCTGCCACATGGGCTTCGACCACGCCCAGTGGGAGATGTATTCCGGGGCGAAGCACGGTGTGACCTACCTCGTCAACCGGGTGGTCGATCCCGCGAACAAGGATCGCGCGCCCCGCTGCCAGACATGCCACATGCCTGGCGGGGATCACCGGGTCTTCTCGGCCTGGGGTTTCCTGGCGGTCCGGCTGCCTGAGGACGACGCCGAGTGGATGGGCTACAGGGCGACCATCCTGAAGGGGCTGGGGGTGCTGGATCCCGAAGGCAATCCGACGGCGCGGCTGGAGGTCGTCAAGGCCGGCAAGGTGGCCCGGTTGAGCAAGGAGGAGTTCGAGGCCGAACGGCAGCGCTATGTCAAAGTCTGCAACCAGTGCCACACCCCGAACTTCGTTTCCCACAACATGAAGAACGCGGACCAGATGGTGAAGGAGGCCGACAAGCTTTTCGCCGAGGCCATCGAGATCGTTGCGGGCCTTTATGAAGACGGAATCATTCCGCGGAAGGAGGGGGCTCCGGCCTATCCGGACCTGCTGACGTTCTATGACGTCAATACGAAGGTGGAACAGCTCCTCTACGAGATGTTCATGGACCATCGCATGAAGACCTTCCAGGGAGCCTTCCACCTGAATTACGACTATTCCACCTGGTACGGGTATGCGAAGATGAAAAAGGACCTGGTGGAGATCCGGGAAGCGGCTGCAACGATGCGCAGCCACAAGGAAAAACAACCCTGACGCCCAGGGTGGGGCGGGCGATGCTTCGACCATGAGGGCTGTCGCTCCTGGAGCGACAGCCTCCCTGGACGAATGCTGCCGGGCGGCCTCGAATTGGCCCCCGGGCGGCTGCGTCTCCCACGCCCGGCCCCCTTTGTCAACCAGGTGTATCTCGGCTCTGCCGACAAAATCCTCTCCGTCTTTATGGCCAAAGAGAGCGGGTTCCCCAGCCGGATTTCCTCCAAAGAGTTCGGATCGCTTTTTGCCCTGCTTGAAATCGACAAGCCTTTGGACCTCGCCGGCATTGTCGACGACGTCGTCCCTG
>Ga0209164_1005297_pt1 | contig 11052 bp, 9 predicted proteins | sample MTBNYHSulfiMetaG_FD_187458 | JGI IMG/M metagenome (GOLD analysis project Ga0209164, IMG submission 187458) | Enrichment culture microbial communities from rom New York Harbor, USA that are MTBE-degrading - MTBE-NYH (New York Harbor Sulfidogenic)... | ecosystem: Environmental > Aquatic > Marine >... | reverse complement strand
CACGATGAGAAGGACACCCAGGAACATGGAGATACGACCCATATAGTCTCCATGACGGGCAAAAAAGGTCCGGCCCTTTCGAAGACGGATTGGGCCTTTGAGAACGGCCTTTTTCCACCAGGGCGTGCGGGCCATCACCACGCCCCTTGCGTCGATGAGGGCGGAGATCCCGGTATTGGCCACGCGGACCAGATCCCGCCGGCATTCGATGGCACGGATGGGGCTGAAATTGAAGTGGTGGAGGTAGCCGGGCGTGTGCTTCCACCATCCATCGTTGGTAATCATGCAGATAAAGCCCTTTTCTTCCCGGAGTCTCCGAGCACAGTGGGCGCCAAAGGCCGACTCAAAACAGGCGATGGGGAGGATGCCGATGGAGGCATCGGGGGACATGAATGCAGGGCTCCCCTGGCGAATGCTGTAGGTGCCGTTATATCCGCCGAGTTCCAGGGAGAATTTTCCGAGGAAGCCCAGATACTGCACAAACGGAACGCGCTCAAACAGGGGGACCAACTTGGTCTTGTGATAGAATTGGGGTGGGGACCCGGGTGAAAGAAAAAGGGCCGTATTGAAGGCCTCGTAGAAGAAGCCTTCCTCTCGGTTAAAACGGCTCCAGGGAGGGATATCCGATTCGACTTTCTGATAGCTGTGGACCCCTATCAGACAGGTGAGTTTCGGGTAGCTTGCCTGAAAATCCACCAACTGACGATAGTAAGACGAGGTGCTGGGATTTCGCTCGTCGATGTGCTGCACCACAAGGGTCTCGGGGCCGAACAGGTAATCGGTCTCCCCATCGCAGATCTCTTCCGCCGTCTTGAAAAAGTCATCCAGGTGTTGGGCCTGCCTTTCGGGAACGAATTTCTCCGTGTATGGATCCAGATTGGGTTGAACCAAGGCCACCGTAACGATGTCTCCCTCGTCCCTGAAATGGTGAAACATGTGATAGGATGCCAGTATGGGGATGAAAACCAGCAGAGCGGTTGCGACCCCCATAAAAACAGCGGATCCCCAACTCCGTTGCCGACAGGTGACCGCCATCTTAAAGATGGCAAAATTGATCAGGATAATCCAGAGCGTGCCCCCGCGAAGGCCGGTATACTCCACCCATTGGATGAGTTTGGGCGCCGTGACCAGGGCGTTGCCCAGATTAAGCCAGGGCCAGGCCAGGTCCCAGGATTCATGAAAATACTCGTATCCCATCCAGATAATCGAAAAGGGAAATATCAGGGGGATGTGCAGGCTTGCTCGAACGCGGCTGATGGACCAGAAAACAAGGGCCTGTAAAAGCGCGTTGGCCACCATGATGAAAATGGCGCCCAACCACTGTGCTTGAATGATCCACCATGATCCCAGGATATTCCACAAGAGGAACCCGGCAAAGGCATAATTGAACACGGCATAGGGGTTCGGGTGATCACGGGTTTCCTCCTCCAGCAGTAAAAGGGGCGTCCAGGCAATGAAAACCACAAAGAACAGGGGCGAAGCAGACCAGGGAAGGCCCAGCAGCAGACCGCCGGTCAGGGCCAAAAAAAAGGCCCTGCGGGTGTTATAATCCGTTTGGCAAAGGGTGATGAGAACTCGCCTGTGTGAAACGCAGCCCCCGTTGTTGTTCGAAGATCCGGCCTTCAACGGGAGTTCCGCCCGGGGCTTTTCAGCTTTAGGCACTTGTAACAGTTTCTGCCTGCCGGGCAAACTGACTGAACCGGCGGGCCTCCGCTTCATTCCCCAGGGAGGCATAGATCTGACTGACCCGGTCAAAATAGAGGGCTCGGTTGAAAGGATCTCCCTGGGCCAGAAACAGGTAGGATTCCAGAATCGTCACGCTCCGCTCACCTAACGCAAAGCGGATATCTGCCAGTTTTCTCTGTACCAGCGGGTCGATACGGGTGTGGCAGCTGCGACACTGGTTCATGATTTCACAATAGAGGTCTCGTGCCTTTTCAAGATCTCCGAGGGTTTCGTATGTCGTGGCCAGGGCGTTTAAAACAGCGTCGTGTCGTCCGTATGCCTTCATGAATGCCTGATAAAAGACCGCAGCCTCGGAGGGCCTGCCTGATCGAGCCAGGCTTTCCCCTTTCAGCAGAACGTAGGCCGAAGAATTCTGAAGTTCCTCGGGGCAGGATTCAAGAAGGGCCTCGGCCCGGTCAAAGGCCCCCGTCTCCCAGAAGACCTCGCAGAGGACCTGATAACCGGGAAGCGCATCGGGATGGTGCTCAACAAAGGTTTCCAGCAATCCCTCTGCTTCATCAACACGTTGTGCATTCAAAAGGGCCGTGGCCAGCTCGAGGGGGATAAAGGAAGCCGGAGAGGGGTTCTCCTCCATGGCACGGGACAGGGCATGGACTGCAAGTTCGAAATCCCCCCTGTTCAGCGCCAGATAACCTGTCTGAAAGGAAGCGCCGTAGGAGGCATAGGCGGATCGCACCGCCTCAGGCAACGCCCCCAAGAGGGCCATAAAGGTTTCCACGTCGTTAGCCTCGATATACTCCTGTTCATCCAATGGAAATAACGGCTCCAACTCGCTCGCGTCCCGTTGAACGGCCATTGACGTGGAGCGCTCCACGCCCCGCAGTCTGTTTCTGATGTCCGCCTGTAATGTCGTATCCCGTGTCAGGTCGAGGGCCAGCTCAAGCAATTCCCGGGCCTCGTCTTCAAATCCGGATTCTATCAGTTCTTGGGCGGCCTGCATATGTTCGCGCGACAGGGCCTCCATGGAGCCGTGGCGCTTTTCATGGATTCTCGCTTTGGATTCGGCATCATTGGGTGCGCTCCTTCCAAGGGCGTCCAGGGCCGTTTCATAGGCCAGTTTGGCCATGCCCCAGTCCGATGCCCTGACACAGTCGTCACCTCGTTGTTCATATTTTTCAGATCTCGGTCTGAAAAGGCTTTTCAGCCCCATAGCTAATGGCTCCGACCCTTATGACTTTTGAAAACGACAAGCTTGTGATCATTCCCACTCTCTAAATTGTCCTCTTTCGTTTTCCGAAAACAAACGCCGTTTATATTTCAGGCACAGGAACCCGCTTGAAACGCCCGCCCTCTATCCCTTGGCGCGCTATTTCGCGCCGTTGACAAATGACAAAAATCGGAGGTATGCTTATGCCGACGTTATCAGAGCCCTCTCAGCGGGAGGATACAACATGGACGACATGAGGTTCGTGGCGGATTCCATGCTGGGCAGGTTGGCGAAATGGCTCAGGGTGTTGGGTTACGACACCTATTATCAACCCTCGTACCCTCCGGAGGTCAGGGATGCCCTCATCAGGGAGGGGAGGCTGCTGCTGACCCGGCACAGGAAGCGTGCAGAAGAATCAGGCAAGAGGGCCGTATTCATACACGGCAATCAAATAGGTGAGCAATTGATTGCACTGGCAGGGGAACTCCAACTGGCGCCCCCTCCCTCAGCATGGTTCAGCAGATGTCTTATATGCAACGCTCACTTAAGACAGGCGCGTGAAAGCGAGGCGCGAGAGAGGGTCCCCGAGCATGTCTTTCATCAAAACATGAACCAGATTCGCTTCTGCCCAGCGTGCGGCAGGTACTTCTGGCCTGGGAGTCATCGGTCAGCAATGACGGCCCAATTGAAGGAATGGGGGTTCCCTGCTAATCCCTAAGTGCCCTCTCGCTCACATGGAACTAACAGCCTGCCAAGGGCTTCTGAGGGCATCCGAACAGACCGGTCCCCTAAACCCGAACCAGCTCTTCAGGCGGTAAACATGCCCGTTGGCAAAGGCCTTCCCGCAATCACGCCTCAGGGAAGGGGATGGGCTTCTTCCCTGAAACGGATCGGCTCCGGGAAAGCAGCTTAACAAGTAGCGTTACGCTTTCTTGCTTGCCGCGCCTTTTTTGGCAGTTGTTTTTTTCTTGGCTGCCGGCTTTTTCGCCTGGGTCTTGGCAGTCTTTTCCGCTGCCTTGGCCTTTTTGAGGGCTGAATCTAATTTTTTGATATTTCCCTTTGTGGCTGTTGCTTCTTTGTTAAGTCGTGCCAGTTTTTTCTTTGCCATCTGCAAACTGCGCTGAATTTGTTTGAGAGTTGCCATACCATCTCCTTTCGCTCATGGTTAATAATATCATTATTGAGAGCGAAGAATAGATGCTAATTTGACATAAGTCAAGAAAATATGTCGATTCCATGAGAAAGTAGTATTAGCGGGATTTTCATTTGAATTTTATGACAGTCTGTCCCAAAAGGACATCCAGATGATCAAATCCATGAATATCGGCTGGTGGGTCGAGCGCTGGAGCGACCTCCATCCGGATAAGACGGCCATCCTGTTTGAAGGGTTGAGGATCACCTATTCAGAACTCCATGGCCGCGCCAACCGAACCGCCTGCTGGCTTCAGTCTCAGGGCATCAGACAGGGAGATCGGGTGATCGTCATACTGAAGAATTGCCCGGAATTTGTCGAACTATACCTGGCATGTGCACGGCTGGGGGCCATTTTTGTCCCTGTAAATTTCAGACTGACGTCCCCTGAAATGGCGCATATCATCCAAAACGCCCAGCCCCGCATGGTTGTTTTCGGCAGTGAATATGGCGACCGGATACATCGCCTCCAAACCGTGCATGGGAAACGGGCCATCCTTTTCTCCTGCGTGGGAGACGATCCGTCCATAGAGTATCTGCGCGAAACGCGTCGGTTTGACGGCCAGGTCCCTTTTCCCCCCGGGTCCATGGGCCCCGCGGACCCGGAAGACCCTCAAGTGATCATGTACACCTCCGGGACTACCGGCCCGGCCAAGGGGGCGGTCCTTTCCTATCGAAAGACCTTCTTCAACTGTCTGAATGCCGACATCTTCTTTGATCTCTCCTTTGACGACATCATGCTGGTTATTCTCCCCATGTTTCATTCGGGCGGGCTCTTTATCCAGACCTCCCCCATTCTGTATAAAGGCGGGACCCTCGTTATCCATTCCCGCTTTGACCCTGTACCGACGTTCGGGGATATCGAGCGTCACAGAGTCACCAAGTTTTTGGGGGTGCCCACGATATATCGAATGCTGATAAACGCCATGACCGACGGACAATATGATCTCTCCTCTCTGAGGGTATCCGCGATCGGGGGTGAAATGGCCACACCCGAGCTCCTGGAACGGTGCAGAAAGGGCGGCTTTCCCGTAAGGCAGATCATGGGCCAGACAGAGACGTCCATCCTGTTTTGGGCCTGTGAAGAGGCCAATGCCAGGAAGCCCGGCACCGTGGGAAGGCCGGTTTTCCACGCAGAGGTCCGGCTCATGGACCGGAACGGTCGTCCTGTCGAGACCGGAGAGGTTGGGGAGATCGCGGTCAGAGGCGCCATCATGATGACCGGGTACTGGCAGGACCCGGTCCGAACCCGGGAGACCATTCGAGACGGGTGGCTGTACACCGGCGACCTGGCCCAAATGGATGAGGACGGGTATTTCTATCTGGTGGACCGGATCAAGGATATGTATATCTCAGGCGGGGAAAATGTCTATCCGGCCGAGGTGGAAGCCATGCTCAAAGGACACCCCGATGTGGCGGACATCGCTGTGGTGGGGGTCCCCCATGAGACGTGGGGAGAGGTGGGGAAGGCCTTCGTTATCCCCCGGAACGGCGCCGACCTCTCGGCGGATCAGGTCATTGAATACTGCCGGGGCAGGCTGGCGCCCTACAAATGGCCCAGGGAGATCGTTTTCTGTGAAGACTTCCCCAGAACGCCCCTGGGAAAGATAAAGAAGCGATTGCTGGTCGGCTGACGCACCTGATACTGGATACGGGTCACAGAGCGTCTTCTCTTTCCCGAACTCAGCGTTGGAAGGCAGGCATGGACGCTCCGCGTCCGTAGCGCCCATTCCCCCCGCCACGGTCGAAAACCGGTCTAACTGCGCTCTCTTTTTGCCCACTTCCGAAAAGATCTTGGCCTTGGTACAGCGCTCCGGTTGCAGCGGCGGGCCTCTCAGGGGCACTTCCGCTGCAACCGTTTGTTCGCTGATGGCTTCTATTTCTTGAGGTCTCTCAAAAGCATACAGAGATCAGTCTCCTTTTACGCCCTTGGCGATGCGATCGCCGATCTCCTTGTCGATGTTGCGCCAGTATTCAAACGCACGCGCCAACACCGGTTCGGAAACGCCGCTTTTCAGGTGTCCGACCACGTTGGACACCAGGCGGTCGCGCTGCGCGTCGTCCATGACCTCTCGTACCAGGGTGCCGGGCTGGCCAAAGTCGTCATCATCCCTGCGCTGGGTGTAGGCGGCGCGGATGAACTCGCCGCTGGCGCTCCAGGTGGCCGCCTCGGGATATCGCTCGGGGTCGGCCTTGGGGCCGCCCTTTGAGTTGGGCGCATAGACCGGGTCGGAGACGTTCTCAACCCGCATGGCGCCGCCCTTGCTGTAGCTGTTCACCTGTGCCCTGGGCCGGTTGACCGGGATCTGCCTGTAGTTGACCCCGAGGCGTGCCCGGTGGGCGTCGGCGTAGGAAATCAGGCGGGCGAGGAGCATCTTGTCCGGGCTCGGACCGATCCCGGGGACGAGGTTGTTCGGCTCAAAGGCCGCCTGCTCGATCTCGGTGTGAAAATCGCTCGGATTCCGGTTCAGGGTGAGCCGACCCACTTCGTGGGTTGGGTAGTCGCCGTGAGGCCAGACCTTGGTCAGATCAAACGGGTTGAAACGGTAGGTTTCGGCCTCTTTAAACGGCATGATCTGCACCTTCAGGGTCCAACTGGGGTAATCCCCCCGCTTGATCGCGTCAAACAGATCGCGGCGGTGGTAGTCGGCATCCTCGCCGGCGATCCGGTCGGCCTCCTCCTGGGTGAGATACGCGATCCCCTGGTCGGTCTTGAAGTGGTATTTCACCCAGAAGCGCTCGCCTTTGGCATTGACCCACATGTAGGTATGGCTCGTGTAGCCGTTCATGTGCCGATAGCTTCGGGGGACCCCGCGATCGCTCATCAGGATGGTGACCTGATGGGCGGACTCAGGAGAGAGGGTCCAGAAGTCCCACTGCATGTCGTTGTCGCGGAGGCCGCTCTCAGCACGGCGCTTCTGCGAATGGATGAAGTGCTGAAATTTCATCGGATCGCGCACGAAGAACACCGGCGTGTTGTTCCCCACCATGTCGTAGTTGCCATCGGTGGTGTAGAACTTGAGGGCAAAGCCGCGAACGTCCCGCCAGGTGTCGGGACTGCCGCTCTCGCCGGCCACCGTGGAAAACCGGGCCAGCACGTCGGTCTTCGCACCCGGTTGAAACAGGGCCGCCTTGGTATAGGCCCTGACGTCCTGGGTTGTCTCAAAGTATCCGAAGGCCCCCGAGCCCTTGGCGTGGGGCTGGCGGTCGGGAATCATCTCCCGGTTGAAACTGGCCATCTGCTCCATCAGGTAGTGGTCGTGCAGGAGAATCGGGCCATCCGGTCCTACGGTAAGGGAAAACTCGTCGCTGGACACCGGGATGCCCGCATCGTTGGTTGTGGGGTTGCGGTCGTTGTTTTTCACGATAATACCTCCGTTCCATTTCTCGGCCTGTTGGTCAGTTATGCCTCCTGGTCCATTGGCTGAGCGCGATTGTTGGAGCGGGCCGCAGGCACATCCGTGTCCGTGCCGGACGGCCCGCCTGAAAAGATGCGGATGGGCACAAAGAGCAACGACGGGCGCTAATCGAAGGCCATCTCCGTCTTCCAGACCTCCCACACCTTTCCCACCAGGTCCGGCCCCGGCTTCAGGGTCATCTTACCCGGTTGCCACCCGGAAGGCGTTGCCTCGGCGCCCTTGCTGTTGCGTACCACCTGGAAGGCCTGGATCTGTCTCAGGGACTCGGCCACATTTCTCCCCACCGGAGGCGTCAGGATTTCATACCCCTGGATCACACCGTCGGGATCGATAATGAACCGTCCCCGTGTCTCCACGCCCGCCTGGTCGTCATAAACGCCGTAAATGGCCCCCACCCTGCCGCCTGCGTCGGAGAGCATGGGGAAAGGCACCCCTCCCTTGACCATCTTGGACAACTCGTTGTCGTTCCACATCTTGTGTACGAACACGCTGTCGATGCTCATGGAAAGGACCTGTGCGCCCAGTTTCTGGAACTCGGGATATTTCTCGGCAACTGCCGAGATCTCCGTGGCTCAGACAAAGGTAAAATCACCGGGATAAAAGCAGAGAACCACCCACTTGCCCAGGTATTCAGAAAGTTTTACATTCACGAATTTGCCTTCCAGATATGCCGGCGCCACAAAGTCCGGCGCTTTCCTTCCGATCATCACCATGGATTTTTCCTCCCTCTTCTCTGTAGCGGTTGTTTCTTTCGGTTCCTCAGGTTCCGGTTCACCCACAGGGCCGCCGGTCGGTCGTGCGCAGCCCGCCTTGAATTCTTCAGGCATAGACGCCCTCCTTTCTTCAGTTAAACTGGTTTACATCAAATTGATCCTGACGTTAATGTCCCTTCTTTTGACAGACCGGACAAACTCCGAAAAAGTCAAGCCGATGGCTGGTAATCTGGAAACCGGTTTCTGAGGCCAGTTCCAGTGTCACTTTCTCAAGGCTCTCCAGGTCCGGATCGATAATCCTGTGGCATTTGGTGCAGATGAGATGGGGGTGAGGATCGGGTCTGGCCCCGTCGTACCGGTTGCCCCCCTCCGGAAAACCCAGTTCCAGCACCTCATTCAGCTCTTTGAGAAGCGTGACGGTCTTGTAAACCGTTGCAAGGCTGGTGGTGGGAAAATCCCTTTTAACCTCATCATAAATAGTCTCGACGCTGGGGTGTCCACCGCTTTGGGCCAGAATCCTAAGGACTTCAATGCGCTGCGGGGTAATCCGGAAATGCTGCTCCCGCAACTTGTGAAGCATCTGTTCAAGGCGGCCTCGGTTTTTAAGCATATTATATCCTCTAATAATTATTTTAAAATGATAATTATTCTCGTTTAGAATAAACGGGCGACCGGCGCCTGTCAATAAAAAAATGCGGCCGACTCGAAATTTGGATATTCGTAACCGGACGGCCAGGGGCCTCATGCGCCAAGGGCCTATTCGCTTTCAATGCTGCATAGGCACAGAACGCCTCCGTTTCACGATGAAGAAGCGCTTTTGAGGCCTATCTTCTCCTTCGGCAAAATAAAATTTGTCAACATCGGAGAAACATAATGGAAAAGAGGCGAATTGTGATCGGGGTATGAACATCGAAGGGAGCCACTGGTGCCGCCGACATGTTCCTGCCAGGGGACCTCTGATGTTAGCGAGGAATCTTCTTGACAGCCAAATTATTCCTCTGTATTAATATGTGATAGTGGTTCTCTAAAAAAAATGGTTATGTAGAGCTTGAGGCCGGTATCAAAGATTCCGACTGATACGAGGCCTGCATACATGGCAGTGTGACGAAGTCGTTTTTGAACGGATTTGGAGAACACCGAAAGAGGCAGCGATCCCTTGGTCCCTATCCAGTTGACCTTCAAGGATCGCATATTGAATGACTGGCGGGAATAGAGAAAGGAGGATGACGCATGAAAAAGAAACGAACCAAGATCCGCTTTGCAGTGATAGGAGGGGCTTCTCTCTTGTTCGTCATTTCAGGTTCCGTGATTGCCGGAGAGGCGGTCAAGAGCAGTTACAGCCCTGTTGTCATGAAGGAACCGTTTTCTCAAACCATGAACCGGATGAAAGACGCCAAAGACGGGATCATGCAGCGCCAGATGGACCTGCTGAAGAAGCGCTACGACCTGAGCAACCGGCCGGCCAAGGGCTTGATGATGTCCGGCGGCACAAAGCCGGTCCAGGAAGGGGTGCGGGTGAAACTCCCCGCGGGCGTTACCTGGGACCAGCTCGCAGCCATGACGCCGGAACAGATCAAGGAAAAGGATCTCTGGCCAAACGGGTTCTATCCCCTCCCTCACCCCAACCATCCCGAGGGGGGGATGGTTTTTCCCAAATACCATATTGAAGAGATCAACAAACAGGAGGGGAGGGATCTTACCCGGTTCGATATGGAGTATGATCTCCCCGATCATTTTCTCCCCGAATACCCGCCGCCCATCTATCTGACCACCCGGCCCGATCTGGGGGATGTGTCCAAGGGTAACGTCGTCACTATCATGAATTACTTCGACCTGTTCAACGGGATCCTGAATCCCAAACAACTCGAGGGCCTTCGCCTTTTGGTGACACCCTTCCCGCAGCAGCAGTTCAACCAGACAACGGATCGGCGGTCGGAGCTGCCGCATCGGGGGGTTACCTGCTTTGACTGCCATGTAAACGGGCACACGAACTCAGCCACCCATCTGGTAGGGGACATTCGGCCCCAGGAGTTCAGGCACGGACTGGATACCCCGCCGCTCCGAGGCGTTAACATTCAGCGTCTCTTCGGTTCCCAGAGGGCCTTGAAGTCTGTGGAGGATTTCACCGAGTTCGAACAGCGGGCCGCCTATTTTGATGGGGACCCGGTGATCGGCACCAAGAAGGGGCTCAATATCCTGGACCGGGGAAGCCAGGTCCACTTCATGGCCGAGTTTCAGGCCCTTCTGGACTTCCCGCCTGCGCCCAAGTTGAATATCTATGGCAAGTTGGATCCGAAACAGGCCAGTGAGGCGGAGCTGAGGGGACAGGAGCTCTTTTTCAACAAGGCCCAGTGTGCGGTCTGCCACCCGGCTCCTTACTACACCGATAACCTGATGCACAATCTCAAGGCCGAGCGGTTCTTCAAACCCCGCATGATCAACGGCCGGATGGCCTCCGCGGACGGACCCATCAAGACCTTCCCCCTGAGAGGGATCAAGGATTCTCCCCCCTACCTCCACGATCGGCGCCTGATGACCCTGGAGGATACCGTGGAATTCTTTAATCTGATCCAGGGGCTCAACCTCACGACCCAGGAAAAGAAAGACTTGGTAGATTTCATGAGGACGTTATAATCCTGGGACGGGGATTCACGGCGGCCCGATTCGGCGATATCGATCTTGAAGGCCACCGGGAATGGGTGGAGCGGGTTCGCCGAACGGCTGATCTCAAGGCCGTCCTTCCGCAAGTATTGCAGACAGCCGGGCTGCCAGCCCGCTGACCAGAAAATCGCGTCGGGACATTCTTCTCGCGGCCATGATATTTCTCCTTTTTTCC
>Ga0209164_1005296_pt1 | contig 11053 bp, 10 predicted proteins | sample MTBNYHSulfiMetaG_FD_187458 | JGI IMG/M metagenome (GOLD analysis project Ga0209164, IMG submission 187458) | Enrichment culture microbial communities from rom New York Harbor, USA that are MTBE-degrading - MTBE-NYH (New York Harbor Sulfidogenic)... | ecosystem: Environmental > Aquatic > Marine >... | reverse complement strand
TCGCCAGGGCACCGGCGGCCTCGAGGGCGGCGGGGAGAAGCCCGTCGGCGGGGAGCACCTTGTCGGCCAGGCCGATGGCGAGGGCCTCGTCGGCCTTCAGATGCCGCCCGGTGTAGATCATCTCGCGGGCCTTGCCCAGGCCCACCAGGCGGGGCAGCCGCTGGGTGCCGCCGGCGCCGGGGAAGATGCCCAGTTTGATCTCCGGCAGGCCGACGCGGGCATCCTCGGCCAGGTAGCGAAAGTCGCAAGCCAGGGCCAGTTCCAGCCCCCCGCCCAGGGCGAAGCCGCTCACGGCGGCGATGGTCGGCTTGGCCAGAGCCTCCAAAGCGAGCAGGGCAGCCGAGAGACGCCCCGCCAAAGGGGCCTCGTCGCGGCCCGACGCCGCCGCCTGCAGTTCCCCGATGTCGGCGCCGGCGGCGAAGTGCGGGCTCCCCGTCACCACCACCGCCCTGACGGCCGGGTCGGCAGCCCGGCCCACCGCCTCCTCGAGATCGGCCACCAGGGCGGCGGAAAGGGCATTCACCGGAGGGCGGTTCAGGGTCAGCAGGGCGACGTCGCCCTCCATGGAGTACTCGACCAAGCTCACGATGCCTCCTTGCGGGTCAGCCCGAGGCTACCGCTCCCAGCAGGCGCTCGGCGGCCGTCCACGGGTCGAGGTGGCCTGCTTCGACCAGGGCCACCAGGCGACGGTGCTCCGGGGAGTCGGCGGCGTCGGCGGATCGCCGGGCCAGGGCCGCTGCCAGGGCAGAGCGCAGCTCGCCTCGCCGCCGTTGCCGCCGTCCCTCCTCCAGCCCGCCCCCCGCTTCCAGGTGCAACCGGTGCGACAGGACTGCCTCGAGCACCTCGGCGACCCCGGCTCCCCGAGAAGCGACCGTGGTGAGGATGGGCGGCGCCCAGGGCCGCTCCCCTCCCATGGCGAGCATGGTGCGGAGGTCGGCCACCGCGTCGTCTACCCCGGGCCGATCGGCCTTGTTGACCACGAAGATATCGCCGATCTCCAGGATCCCGGCCTTGGCCGCCTGTACCCCATCGCCCCAACCCGGCGTGACCACCACCATGGTGGTATCGGCGGCGTCGGCTACCTCCACCTCGTCCTGCCCCACCCCCACCGTCTCGATGAGCAGATAGGGGAAGCCGGCGGCGTCGAGCAGGGTCAGCCCTTTGGGGGCCGCCGCCGACAGGCCCCCGAGATGGCCGCGGCTGGCCATCGAGCGGATGTAGACCTCAGGATCGGAGGCGTGGTCCTGCATCCGCACTCGATCGCCGAGCACCGCCCCGCCGCTGAAAGGGCTGGTGGGATCGACCGCCAGCACGGCCACCGGCTCCCCGGACCGCCGCAAGGCGGTGATCAGGCCGTCGGTGAGGGTGCTCTTGCCGGCTCCCGGCGCTCCGGTGATGCCGATGCGATAGGACCGCCCGCAACGGGGGTAGGCCAACCCGAGAGCTCGAGAGGCACCGGGGCGGCCTTCCTCCACGATGGTGATGAGACGGGCCAGGGCGCGGCGGTCGCCGTCGAAGGCGGCCGCGGCGAGGTCGTCTACGTCGCCGGCAAGGGGCACCGCGGCAGGATACCCCTGCGCCGCTCCCCGCCCTTGCCGGTCCCGCCTACAGTCGCCCCGTGCCCGCGGTGTTCGATCCCGCCGTGCTGGCCACCGACCCGGAGCCCCGCCGGGACGTGCTGGCCGCCCTAGCCGGCGTCCTGGAAGCCGCCGACCCGGCAGCCGCCGTGCGCCGACACCTCCGGGTCTCGCCCCGCCGGCTGTCGGTGGGCGGCCGTTCATTGCCCCTCCCCCGGGGCCGCTTCCTCGTCCTGGCTTTCGGGAAGGCGGCCCCGGCCATGGCGGCGGCGGCTCTGGAGGTGCTCGCGGGGCGGGAGGTGGCCGGGGCCATGGCCTCGCCGTCCGGGGCCGAGATCGCCCCCTTGGAGGCCATCGCCGCCGGCCATCCCCTGCCCAACGCCGGCAGCCTGCAGGCCGGCGATCGCTTCCTGAGTCTGGCCGGGGACGCCGGCCCCGACGACCTGGTGCTGGTGCTGGTCTCCGGCGGCGGCTCGGCCCTGGCCGAGTCGCCTCTGCCCGGGCTCACTCTGGAAGACCTCGAGGAGGTGAACCGCGCCCTCCTTCGCAGCGGAGCCCCGATCACCGAGGTGAACACCGTGCGCCGCCACCTGTCGGCCTTCAAGGGCGGCCGCCTGGCCGCCGCCGCCTACCCGACGCCGACGGCCACCCTGATCCTCTCCGACGTAGTGGGCAGCCCTCTGGAGGCCATTGCCGGAGGGCCGACGGTGCCCGACCCGACCACCTTTGGGGATGCTCTCGCCGTCCTGGAACGGTGGGAGGTGACGGCCCGCGGCGCCCGGGCGGTCCTCGAGGCAGGCGCCGCCGGCCGTCTGGGCGACACGCCCTCGGGCGGCTCCGCCTTCGACGGGCCGGTGGTCGTGGTGGCCGACGGGGCGACGGCTGCCGCGGGAGGGGCGGCGGCGGCGCGCCGACGCGGCCTGGAGGCGCGGGCGGCTTCCACCGCAGTGCAGGGAGAAGCACGGCTGGTTGGAGCCCGCCTTGCCGCGGCGGCCCGACGCCTCCGGCCGGGGCAGATGACCCTGTACGCCGGAGAGACGACGGTCACCCTCGCCGGTACGGGCCACGGGGGCCGCAACCAGGAACTGGCACTGGCCGCCGGCATCGCCCTGACGGGCAGCCGGACCGGGGCGCTGGTGGCCTCCTTCGCTACCGACGGAGTCGACGGCCCCACCGATGCCGCCGGCGGGATCGGCGACGCCCACACCGCCGCTCGCGGCCGACGGCTAGGACTCGACCCGGCCGCCTCCTTGGCGGCCAACGACTCCCTCCCCTACCTGGACGCCTGCGGCGACCTGCTGCGCTGCGGGCCCACCGGGACCAACGTGGGCGACGTCATGGTGGCGTACCGTCCCCGGAGGTGATGGATGACCTCTCCCGGCTTGCCGGGCGAGGTCAGGGTGAGGGCAAGGGCGCGACTCGGGTATGCGTTGGGGTTTGCCCTCACCGCCTCGGCCGCCTGGCGGCGGCTTCCGGCCCCCTCTCCCGCGCAGCGGGAGAGGGCGAGGGGTGAGGGTTTCCGCATCGTCGGCAAAGCCGGAAGAGGCAGAGAGACTCAGACTGCGTTGACCTCGGTGACCCCAGGAACACGGTCCTTCAGGATCCGCTCCACACCTGCGGTTAGGGTGAGGGTGGCCATGGGGCAGCCGCCGCAGGCGCCCACCAACTGCAGGTTGACTCTGCCCCCCTCGACCCCGAGCAGGACGATATCCCCCCCGTCGGCCTGCAGCGCGGGCCGGATGTACTCGATGGTGTCGGCGAGCGCGGCGAGGTCCACTGCCGCCGGGGCGGTGTCGGCCTTCTGGTCGGCGAGGTCCACGGTGTCGGTCATCTTCCCATTTTCCAACACGAAGGGCGTGCTAACTGTTCCAATACTAAGGGCGGGAAACCCCTACCCGGCCGTTCACCCCTGCACCGTTCACCCCTGCACCGTTCACCCCTCCACCGTCTCCCGGCGGATATCGGCGCCGAGGGCCGCCAGGCCGGCATCGAGGCCCTCGTAGCCCCGGTCGATGTGCTGGGCGTGGGCCACCGTGGTGGTCCCCTCGGCCGCCAGGCCGGCGAGCACGACCGCCGCCCCCGCTCGTATGTCCCAGGACTCCACCGGGCATCCGCTCAGCGCCGCGACCCCCCGGACCACCACGTGCTGGCCTTCCGTGGTGATGTCGGCCCCCATGCGGTTCAATTCGCCCACGTAGCGGAACCGGGCGTCGTAGATGTTCTCGGTCATCACCGAGGTCCCCTCCGCCAGGGTGAGTAGTGCCACCATCTGCGGGTGCATGTCGGTGTGGAACCCCGGGTAGGGCAGCGTGGCGAAGTCCACGGCGCGCAGGCGCCGTGGGCCGCGCAGCGTGACTTGCCCCTCCCCGATGGCTACCTCGCAGCCGGCCTCCTCCAGCTTGCGCAACTCCATCCGCAGGTGCTGGGGCAGGCATTGCTCCACGGCGACCTCGCCCCCGGTGATGGCCGCGGCCATCAGGTAGGTGCCCGCTTCCAGGCGATCGGGCACCGCCCGGTGCTCCGCCGGGGCCAACTCGCTCACCCCCTCGATTCCGATGGTCGAGGTTCCCGCTCCCTCCACCCGGGCGCCCATCTTGACGAGCAAGTCGGCCAGATCCTCGATCTCGGGCTCGCGAGCGGCGTTGCCGATGATGGTGCGGCCCCGGGCCATGACCCCGGCCAGCAGCAGGTTCTCGGTGGCCCCAACGCTGGGGAACTCCAGGTAGACCTCGGCGCCGTGCAGGCCCTCCGGCGCCGCGGCGTGCAGCACCCCGTGGGAGAGGCGGAACCGGACTCCCATGTGCTCGAAGCCGTCGATGTGCATGTCGATGGGCCGCGAGCCGAAGTCGTCGCCTCCGGGCAGGGCCACCCGGGCTTCCCCGCAGCGCGCCAGCAGCGCGCCGAGTACCAGGATGGAAGCGCGCATCTGCCGCACCAGGTGGATGGGAGCCTCGGGGATCAGGTCCTGCGGGACCTCGATGTCGAGGGTATTGCCCTCCGCCCGGGTGGTGGCCCCCACGTGAGCCAGCACCCGGCGCATGATCTCCACGTCGAGGATGCCCGGGACGTTGGAGAGACGGTGGCGGCCGGGGGCCAGGAGCGAGGCGACCAGGTGCTTCAGAACGGCGTTCTTCGCTCCCCGCACGGCCACGGTTCCCGCGAGGGAACGCCCGCCGGCAATCACCAGTTGTTCCACGGCCCCGGATTCTATGGCCGGCACTCCCCCAGCGCCCTCGGGAGCCCCCGGCCGGAGCGCTAGCCTGGGCGCATGCACGTCGTCTTCGGGGCCGATCACGCCGGCTACTCACTGAAGGAGACCCTCATCCAAGCAGTGACCGCCGCCGGTCATTCGGTCGAGGACCTCGGGACTTACTCTGCCGACCCCGTCGACTATCCCGACTTTGCCGCCGCCGTGGCCCGCGAGGTGGCCGCCGGCCGGGCCGACCGGGGTGTTGTGGTATGCGGCTCGGGCGCCGGGGCGGCCATCGCCGCCAACAAGCTACGCGGGGTGCGCGCCGCGGTGGCCCACGACACCTACACCGCCCACCAGATGGTGGAGCACGACGACGCCAACGTCATCGCCCTGGGCAGCCGGGTGGTGGGCGCCGCCCTGGCCGAGGAGGTCGTGCTGGCCTACCTGGGCGCCCGCTTCACCGGCGAGGAGCGGCATCGGCGCCGACTGGCCAAGATCATCGCCCTCGAAGAGGGGTAGGTTCCCGGGGAGGCTCCAGGCCTCCCGATACCATGCCGATGTCCTCCGCACTCCCCATGTCCTCCCGCTACACCAACCGTGAACTCTCCCTTCTGGACTTCCAGGAGCGGGTGCTGGCCATCGCCGAGAACCCCAGCGTTCCTCTTCTGGAGAGGGTGAAGTTCATTGCCATCGTCGCCTCCAACCTCGACGAATTCTTCCAGGTGCGCGTGGCCGGCCTGCGGGAGCAGGTGGCCGCCGGGGTCAGCGAGGTCACCGGGGCCGCCGGCCCCTCCGCTCTGTTGGCCGCCATCCGGCGCCGCTGCCTCGCCCTGGCCTGTCGAACAGAACGGCTGGTGGCCGAACAGCTCATTCCCGGCCTGGCCGAGCACGGCATCTACCTGGCCGGGTGGGAGGACCTCGACGAGGAGGAGCGGGACGCCGCCTATCAGGTGTTCGAGCGCGACATCTACCCCATGCTCACCCCCCTGGGATTCGACCCGGCCCACCCCTTCCCCTTCATCTCGAACCTCTCGATGAACCTGGCGGTGATACTGCACGACCCCGTCGCCGACGAGAGCCGCTTTGCCCGGGTCAAGGTGCCCCCGCTGTTCCCCCGTTTCCTGGCGGTGGGGGCCCAGAGCAGGCTGGTCCCCACAGAACAGGTGATCGCCGCCCACCTGCCCACGCTCTTCCCCGGCATGGACATCGTGAGCCATCACGCCTTCCGGGTAACGCGCAGCGCCGAGCAGGAAGTCGCCGAGGCCGAGGCCTACGACCTGCTCGAGGCCATGAGGGAGATACTCCACACCCGGCACCGGTTCTCCCGCGTCGTGCGCCTCGAGGTCCAGGCGGGAATGCCGGCGGAGGTCCTCGACCTGCTCACCGGGCAGCTGGGATTGGACGAGTCCGGCGTTTACGAGGCCAAGGGCTTCCTGGCGCTGGCCGGCCTCTTCGCCCTCCACACCCTCGACCGGGCCGAGCTGAAGGACCCGCAGTTCTCTCCCACCACCCAGCCGGCGCTGGCCGATCCCGAGGCCGGTTCGATCTTCGAGCGCATACGGCGCCGCGATCTGCTGGTGCACCTGCCCTACGAGTCGTTCGGCACCTCGGTAGGAGCCTTCATCGCTGAGGCCTCAGTCGACCCCGACGTGGTGGCCATCAAACAGACCCTGTACCGCACCTGGTCCCCCGAGGATCCGGCCGCGGGCGGGGAGGCCTCCGTGGTGCAGTCGCTGATACGCGCCGGGCGCGAAGGCAAGCAGGTGGCCGTCCTGGTGGAGTTGAAGGCCCGCTTCGACGAGGAGGCCAACATCACCTGGGCCCGGCTGCTCGAGGAGGCCGGGGTCCACGTGGTCTACGGGGTGGCCGGGCTCAAGACCCACGCCAAGATCGCCCTGGTGGTGCGACGCGAAGGGGGCCGCCTGGTGCGCTACAGCCACATCGGCACCGGCAACTACAACCCGTACACGGCCCGCCTCTACGAGGACCTGGGCCTCCTCACCGCCGACGAGGACATCGGGGCCGATCTCAGCGAGCTCTTCAATGTGCTGACCGGCTACAGCGGGCGGCAGCACTACCGGCGGCTGCTGGTAGCTCCCACCCACCTGCGCCGCCAGGTGGTCGAGGGCATCCGCTCCCAGGCGGCGCCGGGCGGGCGCATCGTGATGAAGCTGAATCATCTGGTGGACAGCGAGATCGTGGACGAGCTGTACGCTGCCGCCGCCGCCGGGGCCGAGATCGATCTGATCGTGCGCGGCCAGTGCTCCCTGCGCCCCGGAGTGGACGGCCTGGCGGAGCGCATCCGGGTGCGTTCCCTGGTGGGCAAGTACCTGGAGCACTCCCGGATCATGCGCTTCGGCGAAGGGCCGGCGGTGGCCTACTTCATCGGATCGGCAGACATGATGCCCCGCAACCTGAACCGCCGAGTCGAGGTGACGACTCCGATCACGGATCCTTCCCTGTGCCTGCGCCTCGAGGAGATCCTGCGCATCTGCCTGGCCGACGACACCCTCGCCTGGGAGTTGGGGCCGGACGGCGCCTGGACCAAGGTGCCGACCGGCCGAGGGCTGAACACCCACCGGCGGTTGGAAGCGTTGGCAGTCGAGCGCGCCCGCGGAGCCGGCCCCAACCCGGCCCGGGCGACCATTCCCGCCGGGGTGGTGCTGGCGGCCGGGGGCCTGGTCACCCGCCGCAGCGCCAACGGCAAGCCCGAGATCCTGCTGGTGCACCGGCCCCGCTACGACGACTGGTCGTTCCCCAAGGGCAAGGCCGGGGACGGGGAGGGCCCCCAGGAAGCCGCCCGGCGCGAGGTGCTCGAGGAAACCGGCTACGAATGTGCCGTGGGCCCCGAGATCGCCACCCTGGACTACCCCGATCGCCTGGGCAATCGCAAGGTGGTGCGCTACTGGGCCATGACGGTGAGCGCCGGCGAGTTCACCCCCAACAGCGAGGTCGACGAGGCCCGCTGGCTCCCGCCCGAAGGCGCCCTACACCTGCTCACCTACGGCCGCGATCGAGCATTGCTGCGGTCCTACCTGACCAAGCGGGCCCGCAAGGCGCGGCGGTGACCCGAGCAGGCCCCGGGGCGGGATCTGCCGGCGACGGGGGCCCGGGACGAGTCTCCGGCGCCTACCCGCCTTCCGCCGTGTGAGCCAGACCCCTCAGCCATTCGAGGGCCCTTCCCGCTAGGAGATCGAGCATCGCCTCTCCCCGGGCATCTGGAGCAGCCCCCACCCCGAAGGAATGCCCGGCGCCTTCGACAACCACAAGCTGCGCGCCGGGCAGGCGGGTCACCAACGGGGCAAGCAGGTCGAGTGGAGCGAGGCGATCGCGGGAGCCGCTGACGAAGAGCATCGGCACACCGATCGCTTCCAGGTGCGTCGTGTCCCGTGCCGCCGCCTTCCCCACGGGGACCAGGGGATAGCCGAAGCACAACACGCCGGAACACGGCTCGCCTCGCGCGGCCAGGTGCGACGCCACCCGGCCGCCCATCGACTTGCCCGCCAACACCACTTCGGGGGCCGCGGCGCGCAGCAGGCCGGCAGCAGCGCGATGGCACTCGAGCAGCACCTCCAGGCGATCGGGAACCCGTCGCCCGGCGGCGGCGTAGGGGTAGTCGAAGGTCATCACGAGGTGCCCGGCGGCCGCCAGGCGACGGCGAAGCCCGGCGACGAAGGGATGCCCCTGGCCGGCTCCGGCTCCCGGGGCCAACAAGACGGCGGGGAGCTCCCCACCTGCCGAGCCCTCCAGTAGCGCGGGGATGCCGTGCCCCGGCCGCCACTCGACAACGGCGGGCCGCATCGGCCGCGAGGGGGGATCGGGCATCGGGGGCGAAACGGGCACGTCTACCGACCCTACCTCGCGAGGTGGCTCCGGCGGCGCCCTACTCTGACGGTCTCATGCGCCTCCGGGTGTTCTCCGATGCCGCCAACCTGGCCGACGCCGCCGCCGAAGAACTGGCCGCCTGGTCGCGGCACGATCTGGCCCACCCCACCATCGGGCTGGCGGGCGGGAACACCCCTCGCCTGGCATACGACCGCCTGCGGCGCCTCCGCCTGCCCTGGGACCGGGTTCATGCCTGGGTGACCGACGAGCGGGCCGTGCCCCTCGACCACCCGGAGAGCAACTCGGGCATGATTCGCCAGACCCTGTTCGACCACGTACCGGGCAGCTTCCACCCGGTCTCGTGGTCCCAGGACGCCGCCGCCGCGGCCGCCGCCTACGAGAGCGAACTGGCCCGCGTCCTTCCTTCGGGGCCCGGGGGCATGCAGCCGGGCCTGATCGTGCTGGGCGTTGGCGAGGACGGTCACACCGCCTCCCTCTTCCCCGGGACGGCTGCCCTGGAAGAGACCCGTCGCGGCTTCGTGGCCAACTGGGTGCCGCACCTGGCGGCCTGGCGGCTGACGGCCACCCTGCCCCTCCTCATCGCCGCCCGGCGGGTGGTGTTCCTGGTGTCGGGACGGCACAAGGCCGACATCGTTGCCGAAGTCCTGGAGGGGGATACCGACCTCCCGGCCGCGATCGTGAGCCGGGAGACGCGCGACCCGGTGTGGCTGCTGGACCGAGACGCCTCCACGGGCCTGGGCGCCGCCTGACCCCGGCTCAGCCGGCGCGCCCCAACAGCAGATCGAGCAGCAGGCGCCCCAGCCCCGTGGCCTGGAGCGACGAAGCCCGGACCAGGACCTCCTGCTGCACCGCCCCGATGTCGCAGCCGAACTCGTCGGTGCGGCGGTCCAACTCCTCCCCTTGAGCTTCGAGCTCCAGCAGAGCCGGCGGCCACTGGCCGCGGTCCTCCAACTGCTCCGCCGTCACCCCCTGCAGTTCCTCCACCACCGTGGCCAGGTACTCGTAGGCGTCCTCGGCCAGGCGGCGGCAGTCATCGCCCGGGTCGGTCGTGGGAGTGGTGACGATGGGCGGCGCCGTCGTGGCGGTCGTCGGGGGAACTGTGGTAGGAGACCCGCTGCCGCTGCAGGCGGCGAGGAGGACCAGTAAGGAGACGGGTGCCAGACGCTTCACGGCTGCCGAGGATACCGGGAGACGGCTGAGGTGCGGCAGAAGGGCCGGGTGGGCGCGTTCGGGGCCGTGACGTCACCTCGGGGTGCGGTGGCGAGATGTCGTCGGAGATGGGAGCCGGATGCTGGCCGGCAATTGGGCAGGGAGCGGAGGCGGCCTAACCCTCCACTGTCTCGACGAAAGCCTCTATCGCGGCGTTGAGATGCGCCTCCGAGCGAGCGCTGAAGAAGAACAGGTAGTCGCCCTCGGCCTCTCCGACGGCTACCAGGTGCTCCGTCCACTCCCCGGACTCGTCGGCGGCCTGGTCGGTGACGTGTACCCAGACCACATCGCCGTCCAGCACGCTGCCGACGATGTTCAGCTCACCGGTGCCGGCCATGTATGACAGGAACTCTCCGGGTGGCAACTGCCTGCCATCCACGACTCGGTAGCCACCGTCCTGGTTCCACAGCATCGGGCCGTTCTGGGCCTCGCCCCCGTAGTCGATGAGATGCTCGCCGCCCAGTTCACCGACCCGCCGGAAGCCGGCGACTTCAGCCGGCATCGAGTCGTACACCGCGGCGATCTCCTCGACAGTGCCCGGCAATTCAATGGTGGTCAGGCCCCAGGGATCGGGCGGCGGCCCGGCACCCTCTCCATCACAGCCTGCCACAAGAGTCAGGATCAGCCCGGTCACCAGGCCTCCCAAAACCCATGGCCGCACTCTCAGGACGGAGCCAGAAGCTGTACGCAGTCTCATGGCGATCCTCCTTCGCGACAGGCGCCTGTTCAACGTACCCTCCAGGTATCCCCCCGAACATGGGGGATCACCCGGAGTCCATCCCCCTCCTCGAGCTCAGACTCAGCCTCCACTTGCCGACCCGGCTAGTAGCCCGAGCGATAGAGACCCGCCTGGGGTGGTTGACCTTGTCTGACTGGCCGGTGTCGTGCTCGGGGTTCGTGTCGTACCCGGGTGATATGTAGGTGGGGTGAGAACGGACACGGCTGGTGTGCTGGAGCCTGGGGTGCTGCCTGCTGCTGTGGGCCTTGATGATGACGGCGTGGCCGACGAGATGCGCCTGGCGGTGCGGGAATCCCGCCGCTGGGCAGCCCGGCAGGCGGAACTGATCGCCGAAGCCGACCACCGCGGGTTGGCCCGCCGGCAGGGGTTCGGGTCGACCTGCGAGTGGCTGGCCATCTTGTCGGGGGAGCCGGTGCCGGTGGCTCGCCGACAAGTGGCGGTGGCCGAAGCGCTAGCGCAGATGCCGGCCACCCGGGAGGCATTCGCCGC
>Ga0209164_1005295_pt1 | contig 11055 bp, 10 predicted proteins | sample MTBNYHSulfiMetaG_FD_187458 | JGI IMG/M metagenome (GOLD analysis project Ga0209164, IMG submission 187458) | Enrichment culture microbial communities from rom New York Harbor, USA that are MTBE-degrading - MTBE-NYH (New York Harbor Sulfidogenic)... | ecosystem: Environmental > Aquatic > Marine >... | reverse complement strand
GGGGCCGGTTCTTTTGTCTTCTCAAACCGTTTTTCCATCTCAAGGACGGCTTGAAAGGAGGGAAGGGCGTTTATAATCCGCTGAACACACTGCTGCATTGTGGAAAACCTTGGCAGGAGACGGGCAAACAGAAAGACGATGATCAGCAGGCTGGCTGGGGGCATATGACGAATCTCCACGGCAACGAAAAAAAAGCCTGCCAGGGCCGCGGCAGCCCCGATTTCATAATACATGCGCGTCGCCGAATTGACCCTGGTAAACTGAACCATCTGGTCTGTGACGCCGTTTGTGATGTCCCGAAAATTCTCCTCATGGGCCGCATCCAGGCTGAAACTCCTGGCAATCTTCATGCCGCCCAGGTGCTCAGTGATTGCTGAATACATATCATTCATAGAACTCCGAAACACCTTTCCTGCTCCGTGGGCACGGCGATTGAGGGGGCGGAGCAAAAGGAGAAACCCGCCGCCGCAGGCCAATGCCAACAAGGTCATAGGAACGGAAAGGATCAGAGAAACGGCAATATGGACACCGGCAATGATGAGCGTACCACCCAGTTGCAGCAGTTGCTGGGTGGCAAAGCCCACGCGTTGGGTATCATCGGTCAGGGCGTGGGTTACATCCGAGGCCTTTGTGCGGAGCAGACAGAGCCATTCGGCCCGACAGAGCGACTGATACAGATGGTTCCTAAGGGCCTGGGTAAACCCGTATATAATCCGGGTGTCCAATACGGCCTGATACCGTTTAACCCCGGCGTAGACCGCTACAATGCCGACATAAACCCACAAAACCGTTCCAAGGTTCAAATCCAGATTGAACCAGGCGAAGATACGGCCGATATGCGCGGCAGGGCCAGCCGGCCCCTCAACCCCTCCCACTCCGATCAGACCCAGAAAAGGGATGAGCATGACGAGGCCTACCCCCTGGGTCAACCCCGAAAAGACCATCAGAGCAAGGGAGATCCAAGTCCGAATCCCTGCATATCGGAACAGGCTCCTGATATAGTGAGTCAGCATGTCGTTTTCGCGTTTTTATGTTGCGCCATTAGTTCTACCTCCGGTTTTTTTCAGATAGATCTCTGTTCCCCGAATGTACCAGCGAAACAACCAGGAATAGGGCCGTATCAAATAGTAAATTGGGAAAATAGCATCCGGCAAGGGAAACCGGCTCCAATCGCCGTATGAAGCGCCCATGTGGTGAAAGCAAAAACCGAGTTTGTATTTCTGGTCACTGCGAAGCATAAAGAGGTTAAATTTGCTATGCCAATAGGCGGGCGTGCTGGGCCTGTAAAAGCGCGGTTTATTATGCGTAATCAGATAAAGGGAGGTCTTGACAAGCCTTTCCACCCCTTTGTCTTTTTCTGAAAAGGCGCGAATCGGATCCGGCAGAGGAGCTGCTAAAAACAGATTTGAAAGGATAATCCCCTCTGCTACCATTCGACCGATTCCCAATCGCGAAGCATGCACCGTCAGGCGATGCCAGTCAATGGTGCCATGCTTTTTCATCAGACATGCGACGTCGTTCAGCCAAAACAGCCTGGACCAGGCGTGAATGGCCCCGTGGGTGCACAGTAGCAGTATCGTATGATCGAGGGAAAGCGCTGCCAGGTCAGCGCCGCCAAGCTTTATCGTCTGCCTATCTTTCCAAAAATCATGGAATCTGAGAGGAAAAAGATGACGAATTGACCCAAATCGCCAGTGAAGCTCGACCTTGATCCTTCTTTCTTGACTTAGGTATCCAAAATGGTGAATGCTCCGAATGTAGGCAAGTTTTTGTTTGGGAGTCAATTCAAAGGCGGGATGGGTTCTTCGGTAGCCTTCCTTAAGCAGAACCCCTTCAGCCTCCAACGCCTGTTCGGGAGCTACCATGATATCCAAATCGCCCACGTGACGTGAGCCGAGATCCCCGTAGGCTTTCAGAGCCAAGACAGGTCCTTTAAACGGCAAGGCCTCGATTCCCTTCTCCCCAAACCGATTCACGATCCGCACAAGTTCCGCAGACTTTGCCAGGACCTGCTGCGCATTCCACCGGTAACGGCTTTCCAAATCACCCAGCACAGCTTCGGGAATACGGTCCCCCGCAAATTGCTTCAGGCCCAGATACACCGGAGAAATGACCCGGTGTCGATTGACCAGTTTAATAAAGCTATCCCAATCGACAGGCCTTCTGCATAATGCACTGACCCCAGCATCTTCTACTCGTCCTAAGGCAGCCCGAAGACAGGAAATCAGCAGGCGTAGCTCAGAGGGCATTTTTGGGCGATCCATAATCCTCTCATCGGTCACAGCGCACTTGAATTGGCCGTCAGGCCCCAAAGACAGGATCATAGTATTCGTACCATTCGTCCAATTACCGGTCAAAATGCTGGTAATACAGGCGCGGCGTCACTCCAGATTTTCTCCAAAAAATGCCACAGCCGTAAACTGCCGGTGAAGCGGGGCCCCAGTAAGTATCCGGTCCCCGCAGCGTAACCAGGCATGGGCGCTCAGGCCCTTCTCCCCTTCTTTTAAAAGGCCCAGATAGAGGGTGCTGGGAATGTGACGCCGCTTGAGCATCATCTTCCCGGCCATGGCCTGGGCCAGGCATTTGTTTTCCCAGGGTGTGTACCGGCTTGCCGTGCGGACAGCCCAGGAAATCTGTAAGGGGACAGTCAATTGCGGCAGGGCATGGGAGGGCGTTTCCGCCATGGTGCGCCCCAGAAAGGGGGCAATGCGGCGAAAGGGGACCGTCAGTATGGCCAGCCGGGAAAGGGCAAGCCAGAACAGGGCCTCCAGAAAGAGGCGCTGTTCCAGGGAGGAACGACGGAAAAACTTAGCGGAGCTCTTCAACAACCCGAATGGTATTGTCCGAGGCAAGGTCGTTGAGAAACGCGAGAACATCCTTTTCACACACATCCCTTTCCACATCATAACGGGCCATCATCGCATCGCAGATATCCGAGACCTTGAGCGGGCTTCCCAGCAATCGCCAGATTTCGCTGCCGATCCCGTCCAACCCCGAATAGGTCCCTTCCTCGATGCTCATCATCACCACTTCGCCATCCACTTCAGAGGTCAACACCTCTTCGGACCGGGCCACCCGTGTGTTCAAATCCACCCTGTTTCCCATTGTCATCGCCCCCATCCTCCTCCACGACGAACCCTACCCAAAAAGCTCTGAAATGTCAATCGGTTTTATCCCTTTCAACGCCGGCCCCACACCCGGAGCGACAAAACGAAATCTTGACAACCTTCTCCGCTTTTCCCTCCAGCGTGCCAAAATTCCGTTTTGGCACTCCTGGTTTGCGGGCGCAATCCGCAGTGGAGATACATCTTGACAACGGTGTCACCCAATGGCACCATTCCGTTGCTTCAATGCAAATCCCTGAGCAATCCCCCATGAACCATCTGCGGCATGCGGGTCCCCCACCCGGTGTTGCCTTCAAAGAGGTAGGGTCCTTTCCCGGTTATTGCAAAATCCCAGGCAACGGCATAAATATCGCGGAAAAGTTCATGGGAGGCGATAGCGTTTTGCCGCATGCGACTCCAGAAGGGAATATCCCTGTTTTCAGCCCTTTTGTACCATTCGCCGTATGTCTTTTGCGTGGCCGAAGGAAGCCCGCCGGCATCCCATGCCACAGTTTCTCCACGGGCCGGATCAATGGGCAAAATGATATGAAACCGGCTGTCAGGGCTCAGTTTTTTTCCGGTCTCCGCATCCTTTAGGGGCCCGGGAATCTCCAGCATGGCCGCATAACAGCGGATGGGCTTTTCCTCCGGCGCTTCGGTGATGATGCGGACCGTGACGGCGTCGCGGGTTTCGCACAGTCCGGCCAGGTCCGGATGGTTTGGGACAAGGGGCTGAACCAGATACGGCTCCCGGGCCATGAATTCAAACAGGCGGACCTTCGGGACCCTTTTCGTGACCATTCCGGCCCGGGTTTCGAACACACTGAAACCGGACCCATTGTCGCCTTTTTCCACCACAAAGCACCCACGGCCGGCCGACCCGTGACGGGGTTTCAGAAACAGCCGGGGACAGGACTTGAGCCAATGGGACAAATCGATGTCGGCGCCGGGGTTCAGAAAATCGAGTGTGGGAACCACCGGTATGCCGTGCCGGCTCAGGATTTCCGCTGTATGTTCCTTGTCACCCAGGATTCGCGCGGCCGCGCCCTTCTTACCGTTGATGAGGTCTCGCCGGCGGTGAAAGGCAGCAACTTCATGGGTGAATACATAGTCCCATACCCTGGCATGTCGATCCGGCCCGTACAGACGGAAGGCGTAGATCTCCGAGGGCGGGATGGCATGGCGGATCGCCATGGACAGCACGCGCAAAATCTGCGTGACAAACCCCAGCCCCTCCCGGTCCCGAATGCCGGGGCCCCAGTGCCTGACCGCGCGAAAGGAGAACCGCCAGGCGGAAAAAAGCACCAAGCGAAGATAAAGAGACCCTTCCATGAAGAGGTAAACGGCAAGGGGCATGCGGGGCAGACCACTCAGCCACAGCCGGCGGTGGATGCGAACCCGGCGGGGTTGAAACGGCAGAAAATACCGCGGGCTGACCAGACCGTGGGGCAGAGACCGGTGCAGGACCTCCCGCTTTGCGAAATGGGACATCTTTCGAAGGATGCCGGTTATTCTGGCAGGCGTCATCATTTCAGGCTCATCGTGGATTATGTGACATACTGTTTTTGAAGCAATTGTAGGTGCGACTTCAGTCGCACCTACAGCACCAGCCAGAACATATTCGAAGCACGTTCTCACGCCAGTCCGCGATGAACCGTTTTTTTTGAAAGAAGACCGGGAAATAGGCTACTGACGTGGGCTGCGTCCGCACCCCCAGGAGTGCCAAAACGAAATTCCGGCACACAAAAATCAGGAAGATTTTTACGGCTGTTTGCCGGTAGCCAGGTAGTGCTGATCCATCGCCTGCCGTAAATACGATTTGATCACAGCCTGACGACTGATATTCAAATCCCTGGCAATGGCGTCCAATTCAAGGAGCATGCTTTCAGTAAAATCAAGGTTCACTCTCTTGACAGGAGCGTGCCTTTTCCCCTTGTTTGTAAAAAATTCTGAAACATCTTTGCCGTCCATTGCCAGTTCGGCGATATCGTCGGCGGTTACTTTATGCTTCTTCTTAGATGTAGTTTTCATATAACGTCACCTCCTGTTTCGTGGACTTCCAGAGCGTCACCAGGTAGTAATATTCACCCAGTTCATCTTCTCTGACTTCATAAATGACCGTGTAAAGGTTTCCCTTCGCCCACCCAATAGCACGGAATTGTTCCGGATCATCCGAGCGGCAATCCACATAATGATCATGAAGCCAAATCTCCCGAGCTTCCGCCAGGCTGAGATTGCGCCTCGGGTCATTTTTGAGCTTTTGACTCTTCTTCTTGTCAAATTTAAATCTCATTGTGGTAGGGTATAACTGTTACTCATTTTTGTCAATAGGGTGATGCACAGGGCAGCAATTCTCATTATGAGGCCGACCCGCTGTCAACATTCTGTGTGAGTGGCATCTTGCCACGACTTTTCGCGGCTCGGAAGCCGCTCCCACATGCCAATTTTCCCAAAATGAGAATTGCTGTGCACAGGGTGTGTCTAATATTGTGTCCGGAGGCACATGGGTTATGAATGATCAAGGCCGAAGCAGGTCAAGCAATTGGCGGGTGAGCGTCTCTGCCAGATCCGCGGTTTTCCTTAAAAAGACCGGCCGGCCATGGAATTTTCCCACCGGGCGCCCGATGCCGAAGTCATAACAGTCAGTCATAACCACCGACAATTCCGGTGGTTATGACTTGACAATATCGCCAATTGCGACCATTATACCAGTAAAAGGAGGTATTGGCTATGGATGCATTGCGATTTACGGCAAGACCAGTGGATCGTCGAATCATGATTGAGCTCCCTTCAGATATGGACGCGGACATTGTTGAGGTCATTGTTCGCTCCGCGAAAAAGGCATCTTCCAAGACAGGCAGATGGCGAAGGCCGCCAAAGATATTGCTGGGTACGGTCATCCATGATGATTTAATTGCGCCGGCTGTTCCTGAAGGCGAGTGGGATGCTCTACAGTGATTTTGCTCGACACGCATATCTGGGTTCGCTGGTTGATTTCAGATAACATTGGTACGGAACTGGCGGCACTCATTGAAAATTCAGAGGAGGTCTGCGTTTCTTCCATGAGTTGTTGGGAGGTTGTATATCTTGCAAAACGCGGACGAATGGAACTGCCGATCCCTGCACAGAAATGGGTAGATGTGGGGCTTTCTGAAACCCGGATGACATGTTTATCCATTGATCAGCGGATAGCCGTTCTGGCTGCTAACCTTCCAGACCATCATCGGGACCCTGCTGATCGGATTATTATTGCAACAGCCATTACACATGGCGCTCAGTTGATATCATTTGACAGACAATTCCGGAAATATGATGAACTCAAGGAATTGCTCTTGCCAAAGACGTAGCCCATCGCATTCCCTTCATTTTGAAACTCCGCACGCCGTCAGCAGTGACGTGTTCACTACATCCGCACAGTGGTCTTTATGTCAAAATTTTGTTTTGACACTCCTTTTCTCGAACTTCGATGTTTTTTGGTTTTTGTGACAGAAGACCGGGCAAAGCTGGGAATTGCCGCTTGAAAGGACATGCGAAATAACGTATATCCGGTCAAGCTGCGTTTCATTGTATCGAAAACATCGGGAGTGCCATGTTTTTTTTGAATTTACACCGGAAAAATGCTTGCCCCGGCCATGAAATTGCCCCCGGGGACGTGACGGGGCAGTTGATGCCCTTTGCCGAACCCGACAAAAGCGGGTTTTTCGAGGACGACCGCGTCCTGATGGTCCAGTGCATCACCTGGAACACCGCCCCTTCCAAACTGGAACCCGCCCCGTTTCATGATGCCGAGGCGAGGATTTACGGCGCCTCCTGGGCCAGAATCGACAATCGGGAGGAACTGGCCTGCAAACTGGGCATGTCCCCCAGAGCCGCCGACCGGATCTGCGACACCGAACTCATCTGCCGATGCTACCGCAAATGGAAAGAGGATTGCATCGCGCATCTGATCGGTGATTTCGTCTTCGTGATTTACGATAAACCGGAAAAACGGGTTTTCTGCGGACGGGACCACATGGGCGTCAAGCCTTTTTACTATCATCTGTCCAAGGATCGCTTTGTCTGTGCTACCAGCCTGGCACCCCTCAACCGCTTGAAAGATCTCTCCATTCACATCAGCCGTCAATGGATGGTGGATTACCTGACCCATCTGTCCATGAGTTTCAATGAAACCCCTTACCGGGAGATCCACAAACTCCCCCCGGCCCACACGCTCACGGTGACCCCGGAAACGCATCGACTGAGGCAGTATTTTCAGCTCTCGGCCGAGCCCGAGCTTGCACTCAAAGACTCCCGGGAATACGTGGATGCGTACCGGGAGCAACTGGAAACCGCTATCAAATGCCGCCTCGACACCACCTACCCCCTGGGCTCCGAGCTGAGCGGGGGTATCGATTCTTCCACCATCACCGCCTATGCGGCCAGATTTTTCCACCAGCCCCTATCGCGGCTTCATGCCTTTGCCTTTGCCAACAGCGAGCTGGAACCTCAGTATATTCTGGATCCGCGGCCCCGGGTTCCCGCTCCACCACGATGGACGTCCTTTCCGTCACATAATACCTGGCAATCCCGTCCACCCGCAGCAGAAACGACCCCGGACCCGCCTCATACCGCACCCCCGTGATCCTTGCGTCGGGAATATGGTCCGGCAGTTCACCGTACACAATCACGACATCGGGAACGCCCTTCACCGGGGCCATGTCCAGAAAGGCTATGTCGGACGAAATGTTCAGGCCGAAGGCATGATAGACTTTGTTTGTTTCAGAAGATTCGGACATTGGGTGAAGTGATAAGAAATGGTTTTTTTAAGCATAAAACATAGCGAAAAGGAGCTTGGGTTTCAAGGGAAATGTGACCGCAGGATATTGTGGTGGCGACAAGGGGCCTCAACACGAAAGTCCGAATGTAGGGCGCGGCCGGGTGTGTTGACGTTCTCGTGCGTTCCTGTGACGCCGAGAGGTCTGGAAACGGTTTGAATTTGAGTGGAGTTCCCATTAGGTCCGATGCTTTGTTCAAAAATCAGCATTGCAAGGACTTTGGATAAACCGGATCGACATATAACCACTTGATTGTCCGCATTTCCGTCCTGTTCGGACGCGAATGCCTGTCTTCTGTTTTGTTTGTTGGCAACTTGTATTCCTCCGGCTCAATACAAGCAGGCGGGTCAGACCGAGGAAGCTGTGACACAGAATAGTCGATGCTGTATTCGGTGACCTTTAGCGACCCGGTCACTTTGATTGGGATCGGGCTTTAACCCCCCATAACCCCAGGTGGCTGAGGATTATTTTTAATGACAGCTTCATGTCCTGTCACGCTGATGAGTTTCATTTTTGGCGGAGCACTTGGAACAGGTCAGAGGGTCCGCTCCAATGTAACCGTCAGGATGCTGGTCAATATGGGTAAGCCATGCACGATGCTTTTCTCTTGACTCTAACAATGCGATATTGATAGTTAAAAAAATATAACCGCTTAGACCCTATTCGCCACGGGGGATTTCGAAAACAACAGACTGCTTTTTGAGGAGGGGATAAATGAAAATCGATCTAAACAGCCGCATTGTGAGGTCCGACGGGCCGGTCTCGGCCCCAGTGGATGATGAACTGGTCATGGCCGATGTGGATGCCGGAAAATATTATGCTTTAAACAATGTGTCCACCGCCATCTGGAATGGGATTGGAAAGGAAATTACCGTCAAGGACCTCTGTTCCAGGCTTCAATCAGAATATGACGTGGATCAGGATCGATGTAAAACCGAGGTCCTGAAGTTTGTGAATGAATTGGACGCCAAAGGGCTGCTCAAGATTGCCGGATAAAGCCGCGGGTTAAGTCATGAGCGCCATTTTCGGGTTTGTCCATTTGGACGGCCAGACCGCATCCATGAAACATCTGGAAGACATGGCCTCAGCCCTCAACCACTGGGGGCCCGACGGAGTGAGTATAGGCTGTCATGGCTCCGCGGGACTGGGTCATGCGCTCCTCGCCGTCACGCCCGAATCCCCATATGAGACCATGCCGTTTCACAATCCCGAATCGGATCTGTTCCTCACGGCCGCTGCCCGGCTTGACAATCGGGATGACCTCCTGGATCTTTTTCAAATCCCCCCATCAGAGCATCCCACTTTCCCGGATGGCCGGCTGGTTCTTATGAGCTATCAGAAATGGGACGAAGACAGCCCAAAACATCTTTTCGGCGACTGGTCTTTCGCCGCCTGGCACGCCCGCGACCGCAGGCTTTTTCTGGCCCGGGATCAACTGGGTAATACCGGGCTCTATTACCATCACCGCCCCCCGCTGTTCGCCTTTGCCTCCCATCCTGACGGGATTTTCGCCCTGCCCGGCATCGCACGCAGCATCAACGAAAAACATATCGCCTCCTATCTCACGTTCATTTCTCTGGGAGAAAAGGGGGATACGTGCTGGAATGATATCCGCATGCTCCTGTCCGGTTTTGCCATGACAGTAACATCCGAACGGATCGAAACGCAGCCGCACTGGGAGATGACGAAACAGGCGCCTGTCTTGCGAGCGCGGGATGAAGATTATGTGGAGGGCTTTCTCCACCACTACCGGGCCGCGGTCAAAGCCCGTCTTCGATCCAGTCGCCCCATTGGGTCAACCCTGAGCGCTGGACTGGATTCCGGATCAGTTACGGCCCTGGCGGCCCAGGCCTTGAAGGCTGATGGCCGCAAGCTCACGGCCTTCACCTCTGTACCCCGTTACAAAGCCGATCATCTGGTCCCTGGCGCCCTGGCCGACGAATGGCCCCTGGCCCGTGCTGTTTCCCGGGAATACGACAACATCGAGCACCAGGCCATTGACGCGGCCCATGTCAGCCCCATCAATGGCATCGAAAGGGCCGTAGCCATCATGCGCGCCCCCCAGCATGCAGCAACCAATGAGTTCTGGATCATGGCCCTCCATGATGCGGCCAGGGAACAGGGGATTGGCGTGATGCTCACGGGTCAGTTGGGCAACGGCGGGGTGTCCTGGAGCGGGGGGAAAAACCGGATCCTGTGGCTCTTTGCCGAGGGGAAATGGGACGAGGGCATGAAGGCCATGGCCCAGTGGAAAAACCGAAATGGCCGTTCTTGGATACGCACTATTTCACACAGGCTGGTCAAGCCCATGCTTTTTCCCTATTACCAGCGCGTCCAGACATACCTTAACGGCTCAGCACCTCCCTGGGAGCAACACGGGGCCATTCATCCGAATTTTGCAGAGCGCATAGGTCTGCGAGAGGCTGCCAAAAATGAGGTGCGAAACAGCGGTTTCATTTTGCCTAACAGGCCCTTTGAGGAGCGCCGCCTGACCCTGATACGCAACGGCACCATGGTGGGCCCCATCTGGCATACCACTGGAACGGCCTTCAGCATGGAAGTGCGCGATCCCACCGCTGATATCCGCCTCCTTGAGTATTGTCTGAGTGTCCCGTCTGCGCAGGACGTCTTCGAAGGGGGCCAGCGCATGCTCATTCGGCGGACCATGGAGGGAATCTTGCCCCCGGAGGCTCAATGGAACACCATCCGGGGAAAACAGGCCGCGGATGTGGCGTTTCGGATACTAAACCATCGAGGAGAGATGGAGACGACTCTGGCACGCCTACATGCCCACCGGGATGTGCCCCGGTATCTGGATCTTCCCCGAATGCGTTGCGTCTGGCAGGAACTTCAGACAAATGTCACCCGCCGAACAGCCTACCGTACCGCAACCACTCTCCTGCGCGGGGTAATGCTCGGGTGTTTCATCGAGGACGCCAGGAGACTGAGTTAGACATGAGTCAGAGGACTGAATATCGTCATACCCTTTATGGCCTGGTCGTGTCGTCACAGATAGCCTGTCCCCAGCTTTACAAATATGACGGCAATGCTCCACCGGATGTTATCATCGAGAAAGGAATGGTTGCCGATATCGTCCATCCCGGTAAGTACAGAGGTTTCAAGTTTGAAGCCAGCGA